>Ga0206130_10005376_pt1 | contig 15161 bp, 17 predicted proteins | sample Helgoland_Spring_9_FD_148637 | JGI IMG/M metagenome (GOLD analysis project Ga0206130, IMG submission 148637) | Pelagic subsurface seawater microbial communities from Kabeltonne, Helgoland, North Sea - Helgoland_Spring_Bloom_20160512_1 | ecosystem: Environmental > Aquatic > Marine > Epipelagic ... | reverse complement strand
CCTTCGTTAAACTCACCTACTTCAAAAGTTTCAGCTCTAATAACTGAAGCTAAGTTCTCAGCACCCCAGTTTTGACTTAGTTGATCCGCTGTGTACGTGCCGTTTACTAAACCGTTAACAGCGGCAGCACCTCTTACGTTACCCCACTCTTGCCTAAACTGCTGTACTCGCTCTTTCTGTTCGTCTGTACGCTCACCCTGAACACCAAAGAAAGCCTTAGGGTCTGCTACGTCCCACCAATTATCAGAATCGGCGGTGGCTCCGATATCGGCAAAACTTTGGTTCCCATAAAAACTAGCGGATGCTGAACCATCTTCGTAGGGGCTTCTGGACACACTTTCATTAGTAGCTATGCCTCCGAGCATACCGTCTTCAGCTTCAATAGTTCTTTTTTGTGCAACAGGTTCTGATTTAGGCCCATACCTTTTTTGGTAGTAGTTATAGAAGTCAGGAGTTCTAGCCCTCATCTGATACTTCTTGTAGGCAGGTAGGCTATCCCACTGTTGTTTAGTAAGTATCTTGTTATTGTACAATGACATTAGCTGTTCCGATTATTCCAGAGGTCAAACAAAGTTTTAAGTTTTTCTTCCACTACGTCCATACGGGACATTAGCCTGCCCAACGTAAGGACAAGCACAATGAAGCCCACAAAGATGGGCCAGATTGATCCAATAAGATCAATGTACTCCACATTAAGAGTCCTTATTTTTATGGATTAAGTTTTGTATTGTCTCCGTCTCAAAGATCCTAATGACAGTCCATATAATGCTTAAAGCAGCAGCCACAGCAGGTATCCAGCCCATTAGGGTGGACACTGTCGTAGTTACCGCCAGTGCGTCCACTGCGACTTTTGCTTCTTCCTGCATTTATCGTTTAGCCTTACCGATAACCAATGCACCAATCTCTAAGAACTTATAGAGCTTACCAATGAGCTTGTCGTCTTTAGGAGTAGGAGTAAGTGCCGTAATGGCGCTACAGGCCGTTACAAGGGCTGTGAGGGCGTTTAAGTAGTCTAGTAGTAGCATTACCACGGTACTCCTGATGCCTGCGTTGGGTTCTTCTGTGCTTCAATGTTAGCCGCCAGTGATGCTTCAATAGCGTCCTTGTCAACACCGTCAGCGAAGCACCATGACAGCGCCAGTTCCTCAGAAATGCTGTCGTAATCCACCCAATCGGAGCTGGAAGGATCTGGTGAGAAACCAGCAGTGCCATAAGACGTTGCGCTATAGGTCACAGCGTCATCGCCTTCTCCTACGGTCTCTGATGCGTTAGCTCGCCAGTGACATACGACTACGCCACCGTCTGCAAGCGTTCTTTCCATTTGACTGATTTGCCATACTGTTGTCATGTTGTTTCTCCTATTAAATTGCTGCGATGATGAAGGCTAATAAGTTTTCATAGCAAACACCTAAACGTGTCTGCTCATTACCGTTTTCGTCTGTAGATGTAGAAGGCCGAAACATTGCATAGTTAGTAGCGTCTAAGCCTTCAGCTTCAAAAGCTTCTTGCAAGTCTTGTGCAATAATTCCAAAGTGAATACGTGCGCCATCACCATCAACTTGAACAGCGTCTATAAACCTAAAGGCTTTAAGAAGTCCTTTACACGCTTGGGCTACTCTAGTCTCAGCTTCAGTTAAGTCACGCTCATCTTGCTTCATGTTTCGGTCAGAAGTGCTGATCGTTGAACCGCTACGGTAGAGGTCTTTGAAGCGGGCGCTTCCGTCACCCAAGTCAATATTGCCATCAGAATGAGCACCTGTTGCGGTACAAGGCGATATCTCTTGGTTATCTCCGTCAAAACGTATGCCACAATCTGTTGTATCGTCTACGGCAATGTAAAGAAGGTCTTCAATATTACCAATACTACCTACGGATACGCCGTCTTTGAAGAACCGCACCATTTCACCATCTGATGTCAAGCGGTTGTAAGTAGCGCAATGCGATCCATCCATTGTGCCAATGTACTGCCCGTCTGTAATAATAACACCTTTATCTGCAAAATTTGTGCTAGTAGTCCCCACCAGCAAGTTCCCGCTGGCATCGATGCGCATGGCCTCGGTATCGGCGGTATAAATTTGTAACGAGTTGTCGGAATGGTCATAAGTAAACCGACCCTGACCGTTGCTTGTAGCGTCAGAAAAGAAGAGTCTGGATTGACCAGCATCCGTTGCTATGATGTTTACAGTTTCTAGCGCATCTGTGCCATCACCTATTGTAAGCTGATAATTAGGCGAACTCGTACCAATACCCACGTTGCCGCCATATGGGTTGAGCAATAATGGATACGATTGGCTACCAGTTTTTAGGGTTGATTGTATGTACTGAGCATCAGTTGATGAGTTGCCATAGCCCATATAAAGACCGTACCCATTGGTGTGGGTTGATCCTCTGATAATTGCCGCAGCTCTGGTAACGGTATCGGCTAAACTTGTAAGATTGCCTACTGCGTCCGTTCCAGTTACGTCCAATGCTGCAATCGGGATTGCGTTACCAATACCCACGTTGCCGTCAGAACCTTGAACAAACAAAGCATGGCTATTGTTATCAGACTCAACGCGGAAGTCTAGGTCTTTGGAATCATCATTAACAACAACTTCAGTGTTATTGCCTTTAAAGAAAGATACTGACGAGCCTCCTTGCATGACATTAAAATTAAGAACAGCATCTTCAGTTCCGTCTGAAACATCTAAAGCGAAAGTTTCTATCGTGCTATAAATAACGTCTTGTGAGTTATCATTACGACCTACAGCTTGTATTCTACCTAAAGCGTCCGAATCAGCAGGACTTCCAGAGTTTCTGTAAAGTCTGAGATTTGGCCCCACACTTGCATCTGCATCTGTAGAAATAAGTGAAAGCGTGTCTAGGTTATCTGCTGTGGTAAATGTTGCCGCACCTCCCGTGACCGTACCCGTGACATCAATGCCTGTGGAGGTGGTGGCTAGTTTGGCTGCGTTGTCGTGGTACAGAGTTACAGCGCCATTTGGCAACGCTGCAAACATTGTTTCGCTGAGGGACGCTTGCATAACAATGCCATTACCATTTGTGCTGATATACATGTTTCCTGTACCAGCATCGACAATGTAGGAATGACTAGCATCATGATAAATCTGTAGGTCGCTGCCAGCGCCAAAGATGGCTTTAGAGGAATCAGCAAACGTAATGTCATCGCCAGTGGATACGGCTAGGTCTGTGCCGCCAGTAGTGTTACCCGCAGCTAAAATTTCAGCCAGCGTATCTGACGCGCCAGAGCTCACGCCCGCCATTGCATCGACTACCGCCGCCCCGCTGCCAGCACCGTCTAAATATACAACTGCTGTTTTGGCTGTCGGGATTGTGACGTTGGCGCCAGTGCCCTGGCTGATTGCGATCGATTGTCCGCCGGTCGTTGCGTTCTCAATCCACATCAAACGGCTAATCGTGTTAGGCGCAATGGTCAGCGTGCGAGTCGCAGTTAGCGTTGCTGATGAAGTGACCTTGAAATACATAGCGCGAGCGGGATCTGCAACGCCATCTGCAACCGTGGTGGTCGAGTCAGCATTTGCCGAAAAGCCGTCTTGGGTTGCGTAGCCAAACGCTGATGCAATGTTCGTTAAGTTAACATTTGTTTTGTCGCCCCAAGTCGCGGCAGCCTCGCCGGTAGCTATGAGCTCAAGGCGTAAATCGTTTGTATAAGTAGATGCCATTTTTAGTCCTTACGCTGCTTCTTGCCAAGCCGTTGAAGCGTTTGTTTGAGATGTCCAGGGATTGTTCGCAGCCGACTCGGCTGCCCACGAAGTTGTCGCATTACTTTCCGGGCGCCACTTGCGCCGCCCATTAGCACTAACATCAGAGACAGCTTCAATAAGCGCAGCGCCGTAATAAACTTGTCCCGCGCTTGCTGTGAAAGAAGATACTGCCGCAGCAGTTGCAGCTCCGACCGCCACGAGTAGACCAGCCGCTTGAAAGTTTGATTGAGCCGCAACAGTAGCGGACGATCCTCGAACCCTAAGTCCCACAGCAGTAAATCCGCTGCTTGCCGAGATAGTCGCCGAGCCGCTTTTAACAACGCCTGCACTCGCGGAAAACGAGCTTGTGGCCGATGCTGATGCGGCGCCTTGCTGTACTCGTTGCCCGGCTGCGGTGAAGGTCGAGTTCGCTGATGCGCTTGCTGATCCTTCGAGGACTCGAATGGCGCTCGCTGAGAAAGCCGACGATGCAGCAGCGGTTGCTGATCCGTCGAGGTAGGACCATTCCCCCCATCTTCCTGAGCCCCAAGTGCCATAACCAAATCCTGTCTCACTCATTAGTTAAGCGTGATATCCAAATCGCCAGCCGGGATGCGAAACACGTCCCCAGTCGAAATTGTTTTGTTTGTGTCAAGCGCTGCGAAGGCCAGCATGTTTCCGCTGCTGCTTGCGTCCAATACTGCAACCGCAACCACGGTTCCATAGTCCGCTGTGGCGGTTGGGTACTCGATTGCGGATGCATTAGTCGTTGCGCTAGCGGTTGTTGTAAAGCTCGCTGACTGCCGCACGTAGCCGCCGCCTGTGACCTCTGTTCCAACCGACGAATCAGTGGGTGCTACGGTGTAAAGCGCAACGTACACAGTCGATGGTGACGTGTAGGCGGTATTGGAAAAGGTGTGCGCCAGCAGTTTGTTTTCTAAATAATCTGTAAAGGCCATTTTTAGATCCTATTGAAGTGCGCGCGTGCGCATTTGAACGGACGTTTGCCCGCGTGTTCGTTGATCACTGACGTGCATGTCTTCTACTTTCTTCTGATACAAACTGCCCCACACGCCGATGCGCTCGTCATCGCGCAGATAAGGAGCCGATTGCAACAGAGCGCCATACAGGTAAATGTCAGGCGCAAGATCCAAAAGCCAGTTGGTTGTATTGCTGTCGCTAAGAACCGGCACCTTGGCGTAGTAAACGAGCTCTGCGGTGTATCCGGTGCTGGTGTTGTCGGGCGCTGGGAAGACTTCGATCTCAGTTCCAACGTGGGTGTAAAACCTTGGCCGGCCTGTCGCGCTTGAGCTGGCTCGCAGGCTGTTGAGGTACTCGTTTGTAACGTAGGTCAGCGGCTCGATCGGATCAGTTTCTAAAATTAATTGCACGCTCTGCATCCAGTCGGCAGGCGTAGCACTAAACCGAGAATCGATTGTCGCTTGGCTTCTTTTAATCATGTAGCGGTGACGGATGCTGCGTTGAAATTCTGCTTCCGCCAGGCTAATAAAATCTGGAATTGCTGAGGTCAAGTCATCGCGATTAAGCCAATCAGCAATGCTTGATTTCAATTCTGAATAAGTTGTGAGGGCCACTAAACAGTGCCTCCCCTGGTCCTAAAATATTTGTTGTCGCCGTCATTCAGCCACCGCTTAAAACGAGCAGGGTCATCAGCGATGCCCTGCCGTTTCAAATCGTGGTAGACAGACATGGGGATACTCGCAACCTTAGACCACTCACCATATCGCTGGTGCTTGTCCACGGCGTTAGCCGCCCGCTTGTTTGCTTCGATGATGGCTGTTACGTCTTGCGAAGTTGCAATGACGATCGAGTCATCTTTTAAGCTGTCGCCGGTCTCGTAGATAAAATCAGTTTTTATCTTTGCTTCCCGGTCAAACGATAGATTACGAATATCTTCCATTGGTCAGTCCTTATGACGTGCTTAGGTCTCGGATAACGCCCAAACCGGCTTCGTTATTAACCTGGAGGCCGTACTCAGCAAGCAACATGTACTTGGTCGCGTCGCCCGTCTTCGCCAGTTCTTCACTCTGGATAGGACGAAGCGTTGCCATCTCGACCATGTCTGGATCGATGACGTAAGCGTCACGGTCTCTGCTGAAACGGTTTGGGACCACTGAGATGGAACCGAAGTCACTGACATAAACGTCTGCTGCACCAATGATCGTAGTTGGACCATCGGGCGCCTGGTAACGCTGTGCTGCGATACCGGCGAAGCCAGATACGACAGTCTTAACGTGAGGGCCGACCATCAAGAATTTAGGATCACCTCCATTCGTGTACATTGATTGAACAACACCCTTCAACATCGGCTCAGTGAAAGCTCTCTGAGTTCCGTTGGTTGGGCCTGCGTTTACAACACCGCCTGACAAAGTTGGATCAGTTCCGTTAGTACCATTGTCAGTGTTAGAAGTTAGCCAGGAAGTTAAAGGAGCAGTTTTACGAGCGACGGTCGCGCTGCCACCGTTAGCTGCGTGATGCAAACCGCAAAGGTTGTGCTCCATGTCCCGCTTCAGCTCATCGCCCTTTTTGGCCAGTTGGTAAGCAATAGAAGATCTACGCCCAGCCAGGTCGATCGCGCCACCCAGGTTATCGGCAATGATAAAATCTTTGCGCGAGATCTGTGTGTAGTTACCTAAACGAACAGTAGGCGTAATTGCTGCAAAGCTAGACAGGTCATCGCCATCGAGCTGGTGGTTCGCCGCAGGTGCTGCGAGAGAGTCCGTCTGCCACTCGAAGAAAGTATTCTTTACCGTCTTCTTCTTGGTCATGTTGCTAATGAACGGAGTTGTTTGAGGGCTAATATTAAAAATAATATTAGACAGGTCTTCTCGAATGCCTTTGGCGGCGTATCGAGTAAAAGTGTTTGTTACGATAGTCATGGTAATGCCTTAAATAAGAGATTCTAGTAAGCCGGCTGCATCATCCAGACGGCCGCTTTTTGCAAGACGTTGACGAGCGCTTTTCAATTTCTTTGAACTAGGCTTCACTTGGCCTTGCCGAGAACCAGGCTTAACAGTTGCAGATCGGTTGCCCTTTTTGGCAGCCTTCTTGATCCGACTCTGGCCCTTGTCGTACAGCATTGCTTTACGAAGTACCTTTATGTGATTGGCGCGAACGAGTGATTGAAGCTCTTCTTCTGCCACGCCGTTATCTATCAGATAAGCGCGCAGCTCTTCTCGTTCTGTCGCTGCCCTTGTTTCATCCCGCCATTCGGGAATCACGTCTGGCAACTTGTGGACCTCTTCTGCGAGCACTTGCTGCATAGCTTGCGTTTGATATTGCTGGTTGGCCTGCGCTACCCGCTGCTGTTCCAACTGTATCGCCTGCGAGCGTTCCTGCTTGGCAAACTGTCGCTTATTCCACTCTCGCTCTAAGCGGGTAGCCTCGATTGGGTCTTCGTTATAAAGACGATCAAAATCAGGCACCGGCTCATCACTGGTGTTCAATTGTATTTGCAGTGCGCTAAGGAGTTGCGCATATTGCTGTCGCTCAAGGAGCACCGCATCCCGGTCCTGCTCAAAACTGTTTCGTTCTGCCGAGAGTGCTTGACTCTTTTTTGTGTAGTCTGCTTGACGTGAGTAGCCGTTTTTAAGTTCGTCTAGCTGAACCTCAACTTCCTCTCCGTTAACCTTAACGGTAAAAGTATCGGCTGCTGGCTCTTCCTCATCTGACTCGTATTCATCATCATCCAGATCGGCATCGTCTTCTTCTGAGTCGAGTTCCTCATCATCGGAATCCTCATACTCATCTTCTAACTCAACCTCGCCCTCATCGGACTCATCAACGCCTTCTTCGATCTCTTCTGACTTATCCTCATCGGGGGTCAGCATGTCTTCGATTGCGTCTCTTGCTTGAAAAAGCCCACTTGTGGGATTTTCCGCATCATATATTTTATCACTCATAAACTTGTGCTCCTATTTTTTTCGAAAGCGATCGAGTCGGCACTAGCACGCATGCTGTTTACCAGTTGATCCATCGCTTCCAATTTTGCGTGAAGTCTTTCCCGAGCCTCGGGCTTTCGTTCACGCTGCCACGCCTCAAAAATTTCGTACTTCACCCGACTGCACATCTCTGCAAAGTCTGGGTCATCGAACATTCGCTGGATGTTCTCAAGATACTGGTGCTCCGTTTTGGCCATTGCTCACGCTCGTTAGTTGTCGGATTGCTTCCCGGTCCCGCTCAGAACCGGCTTTGATTGCTGCTGTATCAACCTGCGCGCCGAACCTGGCCGCGATCTCTGCTGCCCGCAAGGCGATGTCTGCCTCGTCTTTATCGCGGCGCCGATCGTCTTCGCGCATCATCTTTTCGCGCTCAAGCTCTAGTTCTGCTTGCTTCTTCTGTATATCAGCCTGGATCGATTGCATCTGGACTTGGATGAGCGCAGCGTTTGGATCTGGCTGCTCTGGCTTTTCTTGTGGCTGATATTTAGAGGGGTCAGTGAAGAAACGATTGATATCCTTAAAGCCTGCTAGCTCAAGCATCTGAGTCATGGTTGCGTAATAGTTCTGCGCGTTGACGATCGGATTGTCTGGGCCGAGCTGCTGCAACAACTGCTCTTGCTTCTGCGCGATTTGCTGAAGCATCATCAGGCGCTCTTGGTCGCCGCCTTTGCCCAGGCTGACGTTGGCAACAACATCCATGTTTGCGTTCCAGGCGTCGGGCGCCATTGGCACAAATTCATTGCGCAGTCGAATCATCCGCGGACGATCTTGGTGCGCGACAATCAGTTTTAAGATGCCTTTAAAAAGTCGCGACATGCCGTTCTCAGCAAACAGCCTGGCGATCATTTCTGTTCGCTGCTGGGCTGCCTGGATCGTTTGATTAACAGCCATCAATGTCGAGCTTTGCAAAGCTTCGGGCGCTAAGCCGTCTGCTGCTCGGCTTATGCCCGTTCTGTTCTCCCGCATCTCATCGAGATAACCCATCATCGGAAAGGCGTCTTGCCCAACGTATGGCAAATTGAATGGGATCACAGCACCGGGCTGTCGCATACGAATAATGCCGCCAGCCTCGACGTTCATCACGTCTTCAAGGCTTGCCTGGCCTTCTACAACACCCACCCGCGGGTGCGTGCTCATTGCTAGACTATCAAGTGATGCGCGCAGTACAGCCGACTTAATCCGCTGTATGTCCATCGTCAAGTCTGCAATCGACATTCCAAAGAATGCGTGGGGCTCTGGGTCCGGGCAGAAATGGCTAAAAGGAATATCGTCGCAAGGATCGTTGCGAAGAATTTCATAAACGGGGCCGGCGCAACAAATCTTGCGAAGCTCACCAATGCCATCCCCGTCCATGTCAATGCGCATGTACGCCTCAACATAGAGCACCCTTCTCCGCGTTGGGTCGGCGTAGTTGCGAGACTCCTGGCTTAACTGCCGCTCCCGCGCCTCAACGTTGAACAAATCGAAATCTTCATCGTCGGTTGCGAAATCGATAATATCGTCATACTCGTAGCCCATCCCAACAAGCTCACTAACGGTAGCGTAGCGACGGTGCGCAATGAGGTCGGCATCGCTAAAGGAGCGAGCGTGGCGCGACACCAAAACCTCTTCGGGAGGCACCGCCGCTACTTTCACTTTCCCGCTTGCGCGCCTGTGGGTCACGCTAACGGTGAAAAGTTGCTGTTGCTGGCCATCGGGCGAATCGATTGTATCGGTGCTCGCGGTTTCTAATGATGTGACATCGACGTTGGGATCGCTGTTTAAAGCAGCGAGGGCCTGCTCGTCGAGTCCTGATAATTTGTAGGTTTGTACCTCTTCGCTCTCGTCCCAGTAGAATTTTAAAAAGCCACTGCCTTTGACGAGCGCGTCTTTGAATACCGCATACAAGATCTCGATATACGATTGGTCTTGGTCTTGATTCAAAATGTAATTGGCGTAGTCCGTCGCCTGGCTTGCGAGAGCCAAATCTTCTGGGCCTTGCGGGGCGTATTCAACGACGTGATCGCTTGCACAGAAGATGCGAACGAGCGACGGCAGCATGGCTTGTACGGTATCGCGTACGTCCATTGTCATTGCAGTTGATCGGCCTTCTTGCTCATTACCGAAGGGCTCGCCGTTGTAATATTCGGCGGCTTCCGCGCGTGCCGGGCTGATCGTGTTGTCGATGAAATCAACAGCGTCTTCGATGCTCTCGCTTACGATTGATTGGATCTCATCCTCACCAATCGACTCCTCACTGACAAATTCTTCAGTGACCTGCTCGTTGCTATATTCGCTCATATTGGGCTCATATCCAGTAATGCTTTAGTAAGCTCTTTTTCTTTTTTGCCCATCTTGTTGTAGCCACTCTTCAGCAAGTCGATGATGTTGCTGCCTTGTGAAGCGTCTACAACAGGCGCCAACAAACCACCAAGGGCTTGCATGCCCTGGTCGCTATATTGCTGACCGAGTTCTGTTCTGGGTTGGTAGTCGAAAAATTGCTCTGTGTTTTGCCGCTCGCGAGCGATGTCCTCTGCTGAGAAATCCACGCCTGGCACATAACGGTCACCAAGGTATCTCGCGACAGCACCAGGTGCCGATAGGATTGGTGCGACCATGCCGGCTGCGGCGTTAGCCGCTGCGTCTGCTATGCCAGCGATTTTATCAACGCCGCCTTCGACTTGGCCTGCGCCTAATAAGCCGGCGCCGGTTGCAGCGGTAGCTGCGAGAGCTGCGGGGTTTGCGGCGCCTCTTTGTTTCTTAGCTTGCTCTTGTTGATACTTGTAAACGCTGTCTGCCCACTGGTCATCAAAGACCTCGTAGAGCTTTGGGTTCATAACAAGCGAGCCGGTCTTTTGCGATTCAGTAAATAACTCACCAGCTTTGTTGGTTCTTTGATCTAAATCGGCAAACGTCTTGGGGAACATAACGCGGGCAGGCACACTCTGATCAAGTCCGCCAATGTAATTGCCTGGGATAACTGTGTCGTAAGACTGGTGCGGAGATCCGCTAATAAGACTTGCTTCAGGCTGTGCATCGAACATGCTAAACCCTGAACTGCCGATCGGTAAGTCAGCTATTTCTGGTTGTAAAATTTCAGAATACACATCTTCTTTAATAGGGAAGCCAACGTCACGATGCCGAGCTTTTGACATTTCTTCGACAAACGCAGACCTTAGCTTGCCTGCGCCTTTTTGCGGGTAGGCACCGCGGCCCATTATTTGATCCATCGCGCCAGGGTGATTCAGGCCAACCCAATTTGGGCGCAATTTTTTGAGCTCATCGTCGAACGCTTTTATATCGCTTTTCTTAATCGGCAACGCAAGAGCTTGCTGCAACATAGTTTCCGCAGGCGGCGTGCTAAAGGCCACAGAATCTCTACCCATTGCATTAAAAATCCCAACTGGCTGCATACCGGTCTCGTCGGCAGCGAGCTGAAAATTGTTTTGCTTTTTCTTTGCTGCATCTTGCATTGATGCCCAGCCAAAACCTCGCGGCTTGTAACGCAAACCAAAGTTGCTACCGCCCTCAACGCCTACTGGCGAATCTAAATTTAGGCCGCCAATAGTTTCTAATATCTTGCCAGTAACGCTTGTATCGCCGGCAACTGGGACACCCACCTTGCCGACCAAGTCAGCAATATCAAGGATATTGCGCTCGCCGATATCGATAGATTGCGTTTGGTTTTCTACGTCAGCTCGCAACTTTTCTCGAAAGCGGAATGCTTTATTGTCGCGCATCGCTTTGTCGTACTTGGTCATTGCCGACTTGACGGCGCTAGGGTTCTGCGCGCTCTGCGGCTTGAGCATGCCAATACGAATTAGGTTAGCCGGCGTTGTAAGAAACCCAGCTTCAGCTTCTTCAGTTTGCGACAGCATCGCTGCCGCGACTGGTATGGTGACGCCGTACTTGCGCGAAATATCGATTAGCCGATCATCAAAGATGACAAAGTTTTTTGACTGCTTATCAGATGATTTATGTCGAGTATTTGCGTCAGCGTACTTTACGCCTTTTATCCCAATTTCTTGTAGTAATGGTGGAGGACCACTAGAGTTGCCTCGTCTCATGTTTAGCGCGTCTGCTAAATCCATACCAGTCGGATTAGACCGTATATCTACACCTAACTGCGCAAGTACAATTTCGTGATCTCCATAACGATCATCAATTTTACTTAACAACGCGGGCTGTTCTAATAGCGGCTTGTCCCAATCTAAAAGATCTTTTGGATCAGCGTCGATATTGACCTCGTACATGCGGCCAGTAACTTCTCCTGACGGTGTTACCTTGCCATCTTTCGTTATCAAGTATCCTGATCCGTCAGAAAATTCGTACCGCACATTTCCGTTACCGTCCGCCGACGTTTCTACAGCATCATCTTGAATTGTCTCGATAACATCATCTAGCGTAGTGTTGTTAAAAGATTCGTACTCAGATAGACCGTATTCTTTCTCGAAGCTATCAGCGATACTGTCTTTTGGTGCAGGAGTTGTCCCGTCCTTACGAAGTTTCGTAAGAGAGTCTCGATAATTTCTTGCAACATCTTCAGACTCGGCAAAATACAGGCCATGACCATATGCTTGGTTGCCTTCTCCAGTGCCAATCGATCCTGTACTAAAACGATCAAAGTCATGGGGAGATCCATGAAACGCGCGGATGCCTGGCGATAGCAGCCCAGCATTTGTTGCATTAGCTTTTACGCCAGCCTTAGCGGCACTGGAAAGCAGTCCTGCCATTTACTTCGATGGCTTCTTAGCGGACTTAACTTTTTTCTTGGGCGTCATCATTGCTTCGATGGCCGAAGCGGCATCTCGATGACCTTGGGGACCGTTTTTATAAGGCTGCATATGCACCACGCAAATTTTTGGGTACATATATTTTTACCCGCCAAAACTTGATGCATAACCCCTAGACCATCGATAGATTCCGTCTGATCGGCTTATTCCAATTGGAAGACATCGCGCCCCCATGAATGACCGTCGCGGCCTCCACGGCAAAAGTCAGGCAAACAGCATCCGCCCGGTCAGGGCTCGCCAGACCTCGCTTGCTCATCTCTGCCTTGGATTCGATTTGCAGCTTGCCGCTGGATGTGAATTTGTACTTGATGGCGACCAACTCAGCTAGCAAGTTGTCATCCATCGGTAGGCTAACGTCCCTCGCTTCTAACCAGGCCTTGAGCTTGTACCAAAGCTCCGCTCGCAGGTTTAAGTAGGTTCCCCGGAGCGATGGGCTCTCAGCAGTATTAACGCCCACAGCGGGCAATTGCAGCTCTCTCAGACGATCACATACCCCACCACCCACGCCGATGGAGTCCACGCAAATGGTTGCGGGCTGCTGCCGCGGTAGGCAGCTCTCAAACTCACTGACCACCGCCCCCGTTAATTGCATCAGATCCAGCCCGCGCCAAGTCTGCATCGCGAGAATCTTTCGGCCTTGCCGCTTACACAACACGCTAGACGCACTACCGAACCGCGCAACGTCTAATCCCCAGATAATCGGCTCGTCCTCTGTCACCTCAACGTCGCGCCTCTGGGCGCTCTCAACGAGCTCAAGGGGGATCACGGTGTCATCATCTCTTGCCGGGAAGTCGCCCAGAACACGAACCCGATAGGCGTTGCTCTCTTCCCCGTACCGCACCTTCATCTCATCCACGTATTCTGTCGAGACTAAGTTGCTGTCAACGCAGCTCACCTTCCGGGTCCACCATTCCGCAGCCTGACGATGGTGTGTGTCAAAGAAAAAGCCCGATGACCTGGTTGGGTTGCCTAGCAAGATAGTACAGGCGTGGGCGCCGCTCATAGAGCCCGCGGCAGCCTCAAACACAGCCTCTGGGATGCCAGACGCCTCGTCGCATATCAGCAATACGTTGTCTGAGTGGACGCCCTGGAGCGCCTCTGGCGTTTCTGCGCGGCTCGTTCGACAACTGATAAATGCTTCAGAGGGCGCCGCTTTATGGCTCACCCGATCGGATTTGATATCAAGGATTTCTTTTAGGGCCAATGGCAATTCATTAATCCAGCGCTTCACTTCAGCGAAGAGCGCGTCGAATAGCTGAGCGCTGGTTGGGGCCGTTACAACAATCTTGACGGGGTATCGAGTGATCAGATACCAAAGCATCACCCAGCTTGCTGCGGTCGATTTACCCACCCCATGACCGGACCTGATGCTGACTTTTCGCTCGCCATCGCACACGGCTCGCAGCATTTCAGCCTGCCAGGGCTGCGGCTTAACTTTTAGAACGTGCTCTACAAACGCGACCGGATCATTCCGGTAGCGCAGCAGAAATTCTTTGTACGGGTTTTCCTCTGCCATCTAATGCTCGCTTAACTGCCATATGGGAAGTTGGCAAATGATAGCGAGCAGAAACATGGTGCGCTATTTCGCGATAGCTGCGACCGGCAGCGCGCAAGATTTGCATCATCGCGATAGCTGCGGCCCGCTCCGGTAGCGGCTCAACGCGGGCTTCGCGACCCTCGCCGATTATTACGCAGGCCCAAGGAGCCGATCCGCCAATATGGCCCTTAGCTGCTTTCTTGGCTTTGCGGCCGCGATTACATCGCTCCTTGATCGTGCGGCGCTCATGTCCCGCAAACGCGGCCATCACTTCAAGCATCAAGCGGCCAGAGATATTGGCATCGTCTGTTACATCGCCGTGGCCGTTCAAGAAGAGCTTAATGTCCTTACGCTTGAGCTCATGGATGGCGTTCAAGCAATCGCGAGCGTCACGGCTGAATCGATCGAGTGCGCTGCAAATGATTATGTCGCCAAGCCCCAACTCTAAAGTCGCGACAGCCGGCCTGCTAAAAAAGTCGGTTGCGCCGCTGATGCCCGCGTCCGAAAGCCAAACGATATCTGAGGTGAGATCAGCAGCCATCGCAACGCCCGTGATCTGACGCTGCTGGGTTTGCAAGCTAGTACCGCCCGCCTGCTCGTCTGTCGAGACTCTGGTGTATCCGTATATCATGCTGCCGCTCCTTTTCTGGAAACCTTCATTCGCTGCAAATAATCGCCGGTCCATTCGACATTGAGCTCGCATCTCTCAAAGTAAGATTTGATGCTGGCGCCGCAGCCTTTCCACGCGACAAAAACTTCGCCGGCTGGCAGATCACTAGCATCTTGATAATGGTAGAAGACAACATTGTCGAGTGCTTCGCCGCACTCAATTTCATTTTCTGCAACTTCGGCCCAGCCGCACGATTGGCAGCATGGAGGCCGAGCAAGGGCCAAGTTGTTCTGCCCGCGCTCAAAACCGTAATCGGCAAAAAACTCGAATGCGTGATTGATATGTTGCTCGAATGTTTGACCAATCATTCCTGACCTCCGAGAATCGAATTGACGGTGCCGCACGTAATGCCGGTGTGGTAGCCGATCCTTCGGACAGGCCACCCGCGCTCAGCTCTATCGAGGACGTTCTCGACAAGCTCTGATCGGCTTTCGAATTTGCCCGTTGTCTTAGGTCGCCCGCGCTTGCCTGGCTTGGTTGATGGTGCGTGAATCATGCTTGCTCCTTTGTTACTGA
>Ga0206130_10005374_pt1 | contig 15163 bp, 13 predicted proteins | sample Helgoland_Spring_9_FD_148637 | JGI IMG/M metagenome (GOLD analysis project Ga0206130, IMG submission 148637) | Pelagic subsurface seawater microbial communities from Kabeltonne, Helgoland, North Sea - Helgoland_Spring_Bloom_20160512_1 | ecosystem: Environmental > Aquatic > Marine > Epipelagic ... | reverse complement strand
CCTGTGACATCTGCTTTGTCTGTGCCTAAACAAAAACTGAGTGCTTTGCCTCCTGAGCCTCTGATCTCAAATCTATCAATTCGTAGACCACAAGTGACTGAGCCAGAAGTTGGTTCTGTTGCTGAGCATCTCATGTCAGAAAATGACCTTGGTACACTGTCTGATCTTCATGGAGAAATCTCAAGTGAAGAAGGATTGTATGACTTGCCAAAACCGATTGCGGCTTCTTCTCGTGTTTCTTCCAGTGGATCTACTCAATCGAAGTTGAATAAGAGTATGGATTCTTCACAGCAAGAGCAGTCACTTTCCAAGGACAGGACGTCATCAAAAGGTTCGAAACGTCAGACTGTACAAGATACAACTTCCAGAAATCTCAACACTCCTTCGATAAACACTGATGGCGAATCAAAACCAAATAGTGTTTCTAAATTGGTCGAACAAGTTGAGGGTTTGAAGTCTCAAGCCAGAGAGATGGCCTCGCAACAACCTGTACCATCGTCAAAAATAACGTTGCCTGAACGTGAGTTGACACCAGCAATGGGAATGGAGAGCCATACAGATTTTGAAGAGGAATCAGAAGACGACTTTATGGAGGCAACTCCAGCTCGTGCATTGGTAACTCCAGGTAATATCGAAAGTGGAGGACTTGGAGAGGTCAAAGAGTTGATCAATCCTTATGCCGATTTTGTATTGCCATCATTGGAAATGTTGGACTTTCATGAAAAAGATGTGGCCAAGTACAATGAAGATGAATTGATGGAATTGGCAGACACACTTGTAGACAAATTGGCTGACTTTAAAGTTCATGGTGAAGTGGAAACCATTTGTCCTGGTCCAGTTATCACTACGTTTGAGTTTAAACCCGCAAGAGGGGTTCGTGTAGCTAAGATTGCGACTCTTTCAGATGACATTGCGATGGCATTACGGGCTGTCAGTGTTCGTATCGTGGCTCCGATTCCTGGTAAAGATGTAGTAGGGATAGAAATACCCAACTTGGAACGTCAAACCATTTGGTCAAGAGATATGTTGGGTTCAAAAGTATTTCAAGAGAGTAAAGCGATACTGCCTATGGCAATCGGGAAAGATGTGAACGGTTTTCCATATGTTACTGATTTGACAAAGACCCCTCATTTGTTGGTCGCAGGTACAACAGGTTCTGGAAAGTCAGTTGGTGTGAATACCATGTTGGTCAGTATGTTGTTGCGCCATTCTCCAGAAACTTTACGGTTGATTTTGGTTGATCCCAAAATGCTTGAGTTTGAAATGTACAATGATATCCCACACCTTTTACACCCTGTTGTGACCGATCCACATCAGGCTACAGGTATTTTACAATGGGCTTGTACAGAGATGGACCGTCGATATGCAATGATGGCCAAATTTAAGACTCGTAACATTGAATCGTATAATCAGCGATTGGATGAAGAAATGGGAGACTGGGATCAGTCTAAGGCTGTGTATTTTGCTCCTGACAATTGGGATGGAAAATCGAGGCTTCCTAAACCAAAGAAGATGCCTTACATTGTCGTGGTGATAGACGAACTCGCAGACCTTATGATGGTTGCTGGAAAAGAAGTAGAAGAATCTATTATTCGTATTGCTCAAAAGGCACGTGCATGTGGGATTCATTTGATTGTAGCAACACAACGTCCATCTGCAGATGTTGTAACAGGATTGATCAAAGCAAATATGCCTTCTCGTATCTGTTTTCAAGTTCGGTCTAGAAGTGATTCTCGTATCATTTTGGACAATCCCGGTGGAGAAACTCTACTTGGCAAAGGGGATATGTTGTATTTACCTCCTGGTATTGCCAATCTGATTCGCTGTCATGGTCCATTTTTGACAGACGGAGAAGTACGAAGAATAACCGATCATCTACGAGCACAGGGTAAGCCAACTTTTGAAGCTGAAGTCGTTACCAAAAGCGAAACGAAGTCTGGAAGTAACGATTACGATGATCTGTATGACAAAGCGATTGAGTTTGTTTGTGAAAAGGGCTACGCATCTACCAGTGCAGTTCAACGTCAATTTAGAATTGGGTACAATCGTGCAGCACGGATGATAGAGCAAATGGAAGCAGATGGTATTATCTCTGAGCAGAACGGCTCTAAAAAACGTAAGATTTTACGCAATGCTTTAGAAAATTGAAAATAGGCTCTCGTCAGTATCTTTGATTTTTGTCTTATGATACCCAAAACCCAAGAACTAGTTCTTGGGTTTTGTTTTTGGTTCATGCTTACGCTGATCCTGTATTTCACGTTTTGAGTTGTAAATCGTTGCTCGGTCTTTTTCATTGTCCCAGATTGGTCTCATGGACCCTAAATATATTTCGATTTGCTTCTCTGGATTGCGTTGATGGTATCCACGCCCACTGTGTACTTTTACAGTATTCCCCGCAGGCAGTTCAACATCTGGAAATTGCCACGTATCCCCTCTAAGATTTTGAATGGTGTATTCCTGAAGGTTCAGTGTGTGAGAAGTTGTATTGGTTACCCGAATGTATTCGCCATTGACATTTCGATCATCATCACCCGGTGCATTGGCATGAAAAGACGTCATGTGTAAATCACTTTGATAGCGACGAATAGACCACAGTCCGATCTTTTGTGTCTGTGCTTGTTGTTGTGCTTCGAGTAATTTTGGGGTGTCCAGTTTTTCGGGTGGGATGAAAAACGCATGTGCCAATCCATTTTCCAATAGAAAGGTTGCGACATCTGTATCTTCAGTGCGAACAGATGCGATCAATCGACCGTATCCATCTCGTTCTACATCTCCGTAAGATAAGTAAACGGTTTGGTTTAACAGTAGATCTGCGACGGCATCTCGAGCTTCAAGACCGAAAGCCTCTTTTGGCCTTAATTCTGGCGTGTTGGCACCCCTAAGGCGTATTTTCTCTCCATTATCTAAAGTGAAGGTATCTCCATCATATACAGCAATGATGGTTCCTTTCTTGGGAGGAGGACGGTATGTCTCTGCTATGGCAAAGGAAAATAGTGTACTGAATAACCACATGTAGTCAGTATACTACATGCTTGTGGATTCGTTAGGATGTTTGGATAGTACGGTCTGGTAATCTGCGATATCCAGCATTTGTCTGTTGTTGCTGGTCAACACCATTGTAATTCCCTCTCTTCTAAAGTTGAGCAAGCATCTTTGAATTCGAATGGCATCGGAAGTGTGAAGGGCTGCCGTTGGATCGTCCATCAATACAATCATGGGTTCTCTGGCATACTCAGGTTTCAAACAAGGTGCCAAAATTTGTGCCAACTGAATTCTGCGATGTTCTCCACCACTCAACGTTGGCGATGTTTGTCCGAGGGTGAGATAGCCCAGTCCAACCATTTGTAACGCCAGACACATTCGATAGAGAACGGGTTGATGTTCAAAGATCTTAAGGGCTTTGTCAATTGTGAGATTCAAAATATCTGAAACATTGAGATCACGATAAGTAGCTTGTAATGTGGTGTCTAGAAATCTTTTTCCAATGCAATCACTACAGGTCACTTCTGTTGGAGGCAAGGGTGCAACATGATAAGGAATGCTTCCAATGCCATGACAGGTTTCACATCGGCCACCTTTTCGATTGAAAGAAAAGTCAGCAGCACTAAGACGGTGTAATTTTGCACTCCGTGTACTGGCCAACAATGTTCTAATCGGAGACCACATTCCGGCAATCGTGACCAATGTTGATCGTTTGTTTCCTAATGATCCAAGGTTGTTCAATAACAGTATCCGTTCTGTGCGCGTCTCTTTTAAGGACTCGTATAATGATGTAATCAACAAACTCTTTCCACTACCCGAGGGGCCTGTGATGATGTGTAAAGCCCCTTGATACAATGATAATTGGGTGGTTTCGTCTTTAATGATTTGTGTAGCAAAGTGTGTTGTAAATTCATCTGGGTGGAGTGTATCCAACATCTTAGGTGCATCTAAAATCTTTCCACCATGAACACCTGATCCTGGCCCAAAGTGCATTAACTCATCTGCATTTTCTTGAAACAATGGATGATGATCAACGACAACAAAACTTTGCCCATCTTTGATCTTGCTTTTGATGAGTTGGATGAGTCGTTGTACATTTACACTGTCTAAGCCTAAGGAGGGTTCATCTAGTATGTATAAGCACTGTCCGAGTTTCTGATTTAATACAGAACAAGTTCTAGAACGAGAGCGTTCACCGGTACTCAGCGTATTGACTTTCTGAGATAGGGAGTTGTGGATATCCACTTGTATAAGACTTTGTAAGATATCTTGTAGTTCTTTGACTTCACCACCGTGTAATTTGTTTTGTTGAAGCCATTGCAAGAGGTCAACTGGAGACAGTTGAATAGCGTTAGAGAACGAGGTTTGGTTAATCTCTAACATATGAGCATATTCTCCCAATCCGCTACCAGAACATGATTGGCATTGATCTTCGATGATGGGCCTTGCTGAGTATCCGAGTCCTTGGCAAGCAGAGCATGCACCCAACGACGATTTGCATTGAAGATGCTGCTGATTTGGTTTTGCATATCGCGTACCATTCTTTGACATGGGTAAACTGGAAAATATTACGGTATCCACAGTCGCATCTTTAGACTTTAGTACCGCGTAGACTTTTTGTTGATGACCAAGGAGCCCTTTGTGCAATCCTTCAATCAATCGGTCTCGATTGTTTTCCTTAACTTTTAATCGGTCCAATACGACTCCCAACTTCTTTGGTGGGGTGGTCGGTGCATCTTCGATAAAGGGGAACTGTTCGTTGTATTGTATCCTTGTGTGACCTGATCTCATCAGTTCTTCCAAGATATCTTTATAAGAGTCCTTAGAAAAGGGGATGTCAGATACGATATGGCAGGCTGAATTGGTGTGATCAACAAGTAAATAATTGGCTGCTTCAATTGCCGTGAAGGCTTTCATTGCTTCACCAGTGTCTGGACAAACAAGTGTTCCATATTCCAAAAATAGATGTTCTAAAAGAGTTTGGATCCCCAACAAATCTGCCAACGTTGTGTATTTTCCAAATCGCATGCCAATGTCTTGTCGCATTCCAAACGTTGGTGGCAATCCTTCGATTGCATCTACTTTTGGACGTGGGATGCGTTGATCATCCAAGTGCAATGATGCTCGTAGGGCCTCGATGCACCTTCGTTGTCCTTCTGCCAGAAGTGTATCAATCGCCAAAGAGGACTTTCCTGAACCTGAGGGTCCGACAAACACAACCAATCTCTGAAGAGGGATCGTTAAGGATTTAATTTGAAGATTGTTTTGATGTACATTAAACAATGAAATTTTTTGCATATTGAATTCCAAAAAAGTACGTTTGATAACTTGTCAGGTTTGATTGAGTTAGATATATGACTAATGTTCTTGCTGGGCTATGGTGTAATAGGTAACACAGCGGTTTTTGGCACCGTCGTTCTAGGTTCAAGTCCTGGTAGCCCAGCTTTTTCACAACACCAAAACATCTCCAATACTTGATAGCACATTTGTTCCTCTAAGCATGCTTAGGGGTTTTTTAATAGTTGGTGATGGTTGTACAATGGTTGAATGAACACAGGGGGAGTGATGAATTCAAACGACGACAATCAAATCTATTTACTGCTTGGAAATGCGAGTAATGAATTGTCTCTGCAGATCGCCAGATATTGGGGTAGCGTTGAAGGAGGTCAATTTGAAGCCTCTAATATTGTATCCAAAGATATTGTGATGGTGGATGTTGAAGTCAATACCTTTCGAGATGGTGAAGTCAATGTGTTGGTACGCGAGAATATTCGTGGACAGGATGTTTTCATCATTCAATCTTTTTATACATCGTATGATGAAGAGATTGACGACAATGGTCACGGTACCTATAAACCTCAGAAATCGGTAAACGATTATTTGATGGAACTCTTGTTGATGGTAGATGCATGCAAGAGAGCATCGGCCAATTCTATTACCGCAGTGATTCCATATTTCGGATATGCTAGACAAGACCGAAAAATACAGCGCGCACCGATATCGGCAAAGTTGGTAGCAGATATGCTGACGGTTGCTGGTGTGTCTCGTGTTTTGACTATGGATTTACATGCTGGTCAACTTCAAGGTTTCTTCAACTTTCCAGTGGACAATTTATATGGTGCTGTTGTTGCGGCAAAGTATATCAGTTGTATTTTGACGAAAGAACAACGGGACAATATGGTTGTGGTCTCTCCAGATGTAGGGGGTGCCCAACGTGCTCGAAAGTTCCGTCAGACATTGGAACTGCAGTTTCCCGAGAATCAGCATTTTGAATACAAGAAACGAAATGGCGTGGTTCGCAAAGAACGGATCATTGAACAGACCGTTGGATTGGCAATTATCGACAAAGTACGAAAAGTAGCCAATGAATCTGAGGTGATGCACGTAATTGGTGATGTCAAAGGCAAAACTGTCGTGATTGTAGACGATTTGGTAGATACGGCTGGTACTTTGTGTAAAGGGGCTGAGGCACTTTATGCACAAGGAGCCAAAGAGATTTTGGCATTTTGTACACACCCTGTAATGTCAGACAAACTCGATGGTACTTCAGGATTGACAACAGTAGTCGAAAAGTTGAACGAATCACACATAACAAAGTTGTATGTGTCAGATACAATCCCATTGCGGGCTGATCAAAAAGCCTGCTCTAAGATTGAAGTCATTAGCCAAGATTACATGTTTGCAACAGCGATTGACTGTATCTTTCATAAATATTCAATATCACAAGTGTTTGACGAAGCACGCAGTTCAAGTCTCGAGAGTATTTAAAGGCTTTCGACATTGTTTTGTAACATTGACGATATTGACAAATGGTGTTATTTACCTCGCGTCTAGATCGGTTTGCCGATTCTTCTGTAACAGTTGAATCCAAAGTCCATGGTAAACTACGACTATTCTAGACACATAGCATTACGTTGCTAATGGACGGCACAAACAGTTTCTATAAATTCTGAAAATAGAATGGAGTGCCCATGTCTACAATTGAAATGTCTGTTTCCAAACGTGAAAAAACAGGTAAAGGCGTTGCTCGAAAACTTCGTCGCACTGGTGTTGTACCAGCAGTAATCTATCGCGGTGGAACTACACCAACGATGATCACCATTGATCCAGATGCTTTAACATTGGCATTTGAACGTTCTGGAAATCCAAATAATCTAGTGAAGCTTGATGCAGCAGGTGAAGTATTCACATGTCTTGTACGTGAAGTACAACGTCATCCTGTAAGCGGTACGATTCGTCACGTTGACTTTTATCAAGTTAAAGATGATGAACTGTTAACCGTAGTTGTTCCATTGGTAACAGTCGGTAAGGCAGTTGGTGTTGCTTTGGGTGGTACTCTTCGTTTGGTTCGTCGTGAACTAAGTGTTCGTTGCTTACCAGGGAACATTCCAGCCGTTATTGAAGCGGATGTTACATCTTTGGATGTAGGAAAGTTTTTGAAAGTTGATGAGATTACCAACCCGAATGGTGTTGAGATTTTGTTTGACAAGAACGGTGTTTTCAACGTTGCAACTGTCATCAAACGTCGCGGAACCTAATAAACTTATGTATTTGGTCGTTGGTCTAGGGAATCCGGGGTTGAAGTATCTCAATACTCGACACAACATTGGTTTTGATGTTGTAATGGAACTGGCAAGTCGCAATTGTGTTGATTTGCCTTCCAAGAAAAAGTCGAATTCTCTAGTCAGTGATGTTCGCATTGGCAATGAAAATTGCATACTGGCTTTGCCACAACAGTTTATGAATCGTTCTGGACAACCTGTGGCTTCTTTGATGGCGTATTTTAAAATCCCATTGAAGAAAGTCATTGTTGTACATGACGAGTTGGATATTCCTTTTGGAACCATCAAACTGAAACAACAAGGCGGACATGGCGGACACAACGGATTAAGAGACATTATTCAGCACATTGGCAAAGAATTTATTCGATTGCGTGTTGGAGTTGGCAGGCCACCAAAGGGGTGGGACACTGCAAACTTTGTTCTTGGTCGTTGGAGCAAAGTTGAAATGGATGGTTTGTCAGATTTGAAAATAGATGCTTGCAATGCTGTAGAATCTATTTTGCAAGTGGGTGTCTTGGATGCCATGCAAACTGTAAATGCCAAAATCTAGACGAAACAATTTTTAACCTTACACAATTTAAATTTAAAACATCTTAGGATGTAGGAGAAACAATGGATTATATATATGCTGTTCCCGCAGCCGGTTTAATCGCACTTATTTTCGCTTTTATGAAATCGAAGAGTGTTGCAAAAGCGGATGCAGGAACTGAAGAGATGCAAGTAATCGCTGGTCGAATCGCCGACGGTGCACGGGCATTTTTGGTTGCAGAGTACAAAGTGCTTGCTGCCTTTGTTGCTGTAGTTGCAATTTTGCTTGCTGTTGCAAACTCGGGTGGAGAAGAGCAATCACCGATTATCGCTTTTGCATTTGTCTTGGGTGCAGTATTTTCTGCTGCAGCTGGCTGGTTTGGAATGATGGTTGCTACTAAGGCCAATGTCCGAACTACAGCTGCTGCTCGAACTTCAATGCCAAACGCTCTTAAAGTTGCTTTTGATGGTGGTACTGTAATGGGTATGACTGTTGTTGGGCTAGCCTTGATCGGTGTTTCTGGCTTGTTCATTGTATTCTTCGGTATGGAATGGGGAATGCAAAAAATCCTAAATGTGATCGCTGGATTCTCAATGGGTGCTTCTTCTATTGCATTGTTTGCACGAGTTGGTGGCGGTATTTTTACCAAAGCAGCTGACGTTGGTGCTGACCTTGTCGGTAAAATTGAAGCTGGTCTTCCAGAAGATTCACCATACAACCCTGCCGTTATTGCTGACAATGTTGGAGACAACGTGGGTGATGTTGCTGGTATGGGTGCTGATCTCTTTGAATCTTATGTTGGTGCTATCATTGGTACAATGGTTCTCGGTCTCGGCTTTACAGTTTTGGGCGGAGAGTTCGAGGGACAAAAAGTTTTTGCTGCCAAGGAATTTGGGCCGATATTGTTGCCTTTAATGATTGCTGCGGGTGGTATCATTTGTTCAATCATTGGAACATTCTTTGTTAAAGCAAAAGAAGGTGCAAATACAACACAAATCCAACATGCTCTGGATGCCGGTGCTTTTGGTGCGGCTGGTGTTATGGCTATTGCAACGTTTGGTTTGGCAAATATGTTGTGGCCTGAAGCGGGTTTACAAACCAGTAAAGGACAAGTTGTAACGGCTATGAACGTTGGAACTGCCACCGTAATTGGTTTGGTGATTGGGGTTGCGGTTGGTTTGATTACTTCTTATTACTGTTCAATGGGTAAGAAGCCAGTAAACAGCATTGCTGAAAACTCAAAAACGGGTGAAGCAACCAATATTATTGCTGGTTTGGCAGTTGGAATGGAGTCTACTGCGATTCCAATGTTCTTGATCGCTTTCGGTATTGTTTCTACATATTCCGTAGCTGGCTTGTATGGGGTAGCGATTGCTGCACTTGGTATGCTTTCAACTACAGGTATTCAGTTGGCTGTTGATGCTTACGGACCCATTGCTGATAATGCTGGTGGTATTGCTGAGATGTCTGCTCAAGAACCTCATGTTCGTGAAACTACAGATATGTTGGATGCTGTTGGTAATACTACTGCAGCGATTGGAAAAGGATTTGCGATTGCATCTGCTGCGATGACGGCCTTGGCATTGTTTGCTGCCTTTATGCAAACGGCTAAGATCGATTCGATTGATATTGCCAATCCAGTTGTCATGTCAGGATTGTTTCTGGGTGGAATGCTTCCATTCTTATTCTCCTCATTGGCAATGCGGGCAGTTGGTGATGCTGCTATGGATATGATCGACGAGGTTCGTCGACAGTTCCGTGAGATCCCTGGCCTTAAAGAAGGTAAGGCTGAGCCCGATTCTGCACGATGTGTTGATATTTCGACAAAAGCTGCGATTCGTCAAATGGTCCTTCCTGGAATGATCGCTGTTATCTCTCCTGTATTGGTTGGTTTCATTCTTGGAAAAGCTGCTCTTGGTGGACTTCTTGCAGGTGTAACTGTGACAGGTGTTCTGATGGCTATCTTTATGTCCAATGCCGGTGGTGCTTGGGATAACGCCAAGAAGTCGTTCGAAGGTGAAGGCTTTACAGATTCTAAAGGTGTTTTACACCCAAAGAAAATCGATGGTGAAACCAATCCAACATATGCTGCTTCTGTAGTTGGTGATACTGTTGGTGATCCGTTCAAAGACACTGCAGGTCCTGCGCTTAATATCCTTGTAAAACTCATGTCCGTTATTGCTCTTGTGTTGGCTCCATTGTTGGCGACAGATTTGGGTAAAGGCTTGTTGTTTACTCTTAATATTCTCTAAACCCTCTGCGGGGGAGAACACATCTCCCCCCATATTTTTAAGCCCATGTGGAGGAATTCAATGGCACAAATTCTCAATAACTATGAAATGATGCTCATCGCACACCAAAGTGTGACTGATGAAGTCATCAACGCATCCATTGCAAACTTGGTTGAAGTAATCAACGAAAGTGGTGGTTCTCTGTTAACTCAAGATGATTGGGGTCGTGTTCGCACTGCCTATCCAATCAACAAGCAAAGTTTTTCCAAATACATCTTGTTAGAGTTTATTGCTCCTGCAACAGCACCTTTGGAACTGGAACGATTGGTTCGTTTTGACGACAAAACTTTTCTTCGTTTCTTGACTGTCCAGTTGGACAACAATGTGAAAGATCTGGAAGCAACAAAAGAAGCTGCAGAAGCCCGTTTGACAAAGCGTCAAGAGTTGGTTGCTGCTGCGAAGCAAGAAAAAGTACGAAGATAAGGAGCAAATCATGGCTAAAAAACAATCAAGAGTATTTGATTACAAAGACCCAAAAACATTGCGTGGGTACATTACAGAACGTGGAAAGATCAAGCCACGTCGTATGACCAACCTCACTGCAAAAGAACAACGCAATCTTGCATTGGCAATCAAACGTGCACGTCAAGTCGCATTGTTGCCATTCTTGAGCATGGACTAAGGGAGAACACAATGAAAGTAATTTTACAAAAAGATGTGGCTCACTTGGGTACCATTGGTGACTTGGTGAAAGTGAAAGACGGATATGGTCGCAATTATTTGCTTCCACGTGGTTTGGCAGTGTTGGCGAATGAATCAAACACTCGTCAGTTAAACCATCAGAAGCGTCTTGCACAGACATTGGCTGCAAAACAAAAAGCAGTTTCTGAAGCATATGCGAAAACCATTAATTCTACACCGGTTGCTTTCAAATTGGAAGCTGGTGAAGATGAGAAGTTGTTTGGTTCTGTGACCAGTCGCGACATTGCAGAAGCGTTGTCAGCAAAAGGTGTTGAAATTGATCGTCGTAAGATGACAATGGATGGTGCTTTGAAAGAGATCGGTTCTTTTGAGATCCCTGTTGAATTGGGTTCTGGTGTGACCGCAAACATTCGTGTGTTGATCGAAAAGAAATAACGAGACACATTGAAAATGGAAAATACTGCCTTATGGCAGTATTTTTTTGTCCGATGATCGCTTTGGTTTCGTATTTGGAAAGAGTATGGGATAGAAGTTTTATGTAGGGGCAAGTAAGAATATGGCAAAGAAGAAAAAAGAAAAAGATTGGTATACCATCATCAATGAAAGAGCAGAAGATGTTGTACTAAACTTACCGGTAGATAGAGAGGCAGAGCGCGCTGTTTTGGGTGGGCTCATGATGGGTGCGGTTCATTTCTCTGACGTCCATGAGTACCTCGTCAAAGAAGATTTCTTTGGAGAAGCACACCAAGCCTTGTTTGAACTATTGGTGGGGCTCATTAAGAAAGGAGAAGCAACAGATTTGGTTTCGGTATTGCACCATGCTTCACATCAAGAAAAGAATGAGACCATCGGTGGTCATGAATACATTACAGAGTTGTATACCTCTTCTTCAACGGCTTACAATATTGACTTTCATGCATCAATAGTCAAGGATATGGCTGTTCGAAGACATTTGATGAAAAATGCCAATGTCATAATTCAGGCCGCCAAAACCGGATTGGCATCGATCGATGATGTGTTGGAATTGGCAGAGAAAAAAGTGTTTGAGATCACGCAGTCTGCGGAGTCCAAAGATTGGCAAGCGATCGAAAAAGTTGTTGGTCAGGAGTTTGAGCGTATCCAACAGCTTATGGAAATCGGTTCAGATGTTACCGGTATGGATACGGGTTTTACAGATCTCAATAAGATTTTATCTGGATTACAGAAAACAGACTTGGTGATTCTGGCTGCGAGACCCGCTATGGGAAAGACTGCTTTGGCTTTGAATATTGCACTCAATGTAGCCAAAGAAGGAAGTGGTGTGGGGATTTTTTCGATGGAGATGAGTTCAGGCCAATTGGTGACTCGTTTACTGTGTACCGAAGGACGTGTAGATGCTGGTGCTGTTAGAACCGGAAAGTTGAATAGAGACACCGATATCCCTAGACTGGTCGACGCCGCCCAAGAGTTACATCGAATGCCGATTTACATTGATGACACACCAGGATTGACAATCAATCAAGTGAGTTCAAAGGCTAGACGTTTAAAAGCGGCTCATCCGGATTTGGGCCTGATCGTGTTGGACTATATTGGGTTGATGCTCGGTGACAGTAGAATGTCACGACAAGAGCAGGTGTCGGAGGCATCGCGTGGACTCAAGGGGTTGGCAAAAGAGTTGGATGTGTGTGTGATGGCACTTTCACAGTTGAATCGAAGTGTAGAATCGAGAACAGACAAGCGTCCGATGCCAAGTGACCTTCGTGAATCAGGTGCGATTGAACAGGATGCAGATATCATTTCGTTCATTTATAGAGATGAATATTACAATCCGGATACTCCAGAAAAAGGAGTTACTGAAGTCATCATTGCAAAGCAAAGAAATGGTTCGACCGGTACAGTTAAATTGTTCTTTGAAGGGAAGTACACTCGGTTTGACAACTACACAGAGCGATCCACAGATGATTATATGTGATTCTGTTGTTACAAATCGGTAAACACTGATAGTAGAACTACATAAAAATGGTCAAAAGTGGTTAACTTTCAAATGACAGTTTCTAAATGAGGAGTCAACATGAAGGCAAATGTAGAACAGTTCACTCAATTGGTTGGTGAATGGAGTAAGTTTCAAGGATTCATTGACAAGATTCAAGCACAATCTAGTCAGTTTTCTCCAAAGGTTATCGAGAAGTTACAGTTTGAGTATGTTGAAAAACAAAGTGCTGTAACTGAAGAAATGGAAGAGTTCTTGACTGTGCAAGGAGAGTTCTTAACTGAAACAAAATCATCTTTGGCTACTCTCAAGCACAACAATGCTGCGTATGATGAAGTAGAACAAGAGTTGGTTTTACGTCATGCAATCGGTGCATTGGGAGAAGATGAATTTTCGACCCAAATGTCTGCCTTGAAATCATCTATGTCGGAATATGCAACTCAAGTCGATGGCTATACAGAAACCATAGATAGCATTGAGGATATGTTTGAAACATGGTCTGCTTTGACTGGAAAGTCTATTGTTGCGCCAGATGTCTCTATAGAGCAGGTCGAATCTGCACCTCAAGCGAGTACATCTGGGGAGAGTGTTGCTCCTGTAGAAAGTGCGTCTGTGGAAGAGATTCAAGAGGTTAATGATGTTGAATCCGATGTCATGGATGAAGAGTTGGGTCAATTACCTGAGATTGCCGAACTTGAAGATGCGTTGGAACCGATTGCTGATCTAGATGCTGATTTAGAATTCAATGATATGGATGGTCCTTCTCCATTTGCCAATATTCCAGGTGAAGATTTAAATTTTGAACTGAGCAATGATAGTTTAGGATTTGACGAAGGATTGGATTTGTCTGCTGAGTTGATTGATCCAGATGACTTTTCCGGAAGCATAGATTTGGGTGGTGCGGCTATGGATGTGGATATGCCGTCAGCGATGTTGATTCGAGATGAAGGTGTTCAGGGTAGTGAAGTCGTCTATCCATTTAAAGGTACAAAATATCGTATTGGACGGGCTCCAGACAACGACATTCAAATTAAAGACGACAGTAAAGTTTCCAGAAACCATTGTGAGTTGTCACGCCGTGGAAATCAGTTTTACTTGGTAGATTTGGGTTCTTCAAATGGTACGTTGGTAAACGGCGATGTGTTTGAAGGAGAATACAAACTGTACGGTGGTGAAGAATTAAAGGTTGGGGAAACATTGTTTCGATTCACCATTCAGTAGAACTGAATAAACGTCAATAATTATAAAACAGCAGAGTCTTGCTGTTTTATTTTTTTAGGATTATTATAATAAGGTTGGTCGTATCAAGTTTTTTGACTTATAATAATTATAATTCAAATCAGTGGAGGTATGATGAGTACCAACAATAAAGATAAAATCTTGCAAAAAGAATTGTTGACCACAAAAGATGCTTCTGAACTAATAGGAGTCAGTCTTCCCAGTATTATTAATTGGGCAGATGCCGGTCGATTTGAGTCCTTTAGAACTCCTGGTGGCCATCGAAGGATTAGGCGACAGGACTTTTTGAGTTTTGCCTGTGAGAATGGATACTTACTTGAAGATTCAGTTCGAACCTTTAAATCCGATGTACAAAAGGTAATTATTGTTGGCAATAATATTGAATACATGGAAACGCTAAAAGACTTTTTGGAAATGGATGGAAGGCTTAAGGTGTTGATGTGCCAAAATATTTTTGAAGCAGGTGTCTTAGTTGGTGTTCATGTCCCAGGTGTGTTGATTTTTGATCAGGAATCCATCTCTATGCCCAATGAACTAGTGGTTTTTCTAAAAGAAACCTTTTTACAACACAACCCACACGTCGTATCTTTGGCCACAGATTATCCAGTTTCTTCAAGGAAGCAAAGTGACAACTATATTTATTTGAACAAGGGTAAATCTATACGAGAGGTGGCTCTTTCAATACGAAATCTTGTAGTAGCTTCGGCGATTGTGTAATCCGCTCTCTTTAAGTTACAGACTAATTGACATTGACCATCGCACCTTGAACAGAGATCAATTATAAGATCGTATGTTCGCATTTTTTAGTTTAGGAACTTGGGTTTATGCTCAAGAGTTGGATGTCCGTCTTGATGGTCTTACAGAAGATCTTTTAGACAATGTGAGTGAAGAAGATTTTCAAAGTGGGCGTTTTCATTGGCAACAAGATCATGAATGGAAACCCTTGCGA
>Ga0206130_10005368_pt1 | contig 15176 bp, 12 predicted proteins | sample Helgoland_Spring_9_FD_148637 | JGI IMG/M metagenome (GOLD analysis project Ga0206130, IMG submission 148637) | Pelagic subsurface seawater microbial communities from Kabeltonne, Helgoland, North Sea - Helgoland_Spring_Bloom_20160512_1 | ecosystem: Environmental > Aquatic > Marine > Epipelagic ... | reverse complement strand
CGACGCAAATGACAGATCGTGTCTATCGCGAAGCGCGTGCGCTGTTTGATACGGTCGCGGACCAAGGACCGTTTCGATTGATTGGAACAGGGCTGTCTGATCTGTGCAAAGCGGATGGCGCTGATCTCAGCGGTGATTTGCTTGATCCTGATGCGGTGAAGCGTGGCAAAGCGGAACGCGCCACCGATTCTATTCGCGCGCGCTTTGGCTCTGATGCAATCATGAAAGGGCGCTCGCTGCGCTGATCACTCCGCCGCGACAGGTTGGCTCGACCCTCTTCGCATCTCGCACACATCCGCGATCACTGCTGTCAGCGCCTGTTTTACATCATTGAAGCTAGCATTCGGCGTGAGCGTCTCTTCGTCCATATAGATCGAGCGATCAATTTCGATCTGGATTGCATGTTGCTGTCGTGAAGGACGACCGTAAGTTTGTGTCACATAGGCACCAGCGAACGGTGTGTTGCGCGCGACTTTGAAACCCGCGCTGGCAAACACAGCCTCCACCAAATCTACCACATCGCTGTTTGCTGAGGCACCAAAGCGATCCCCTAACACAACGTTCGGGCGATCTTTTGAGGCGCGCACGACAGTATCAAGCGCTTCGTGGGGCATAGAGTGGAAATCCATCAAAAGAGCGGTGCCAAAGCTCTCGTGCGCTTCACTGAGCAAGCTGGCAAGTTGATCATGATAGGGAAACCAATAATCCGTAAGCCGCTTGCGCGCTTCGACGTGGCTAAGTTTCCCGCGATAAATCGCTCGACTGTTGGCAACCACACGCGGAATTACACCCAAACCAGAGGCGACACGCGGGTTATGCCCGCTCTTACGCACGCCATCGATAAGCGCCGGATCTAGCTCATCAACACTGCGATTAAGATCCACGAACGCACGCGGCACTGTCGCTGTTAGCAAAGGTGCGCCAAAGCGCGGTGCGTCTTCGATAAGCTGATCGACAAAAGCATCCTCACTAGAACGCATCGTCAACTCGCTGAGGGCAGAGCGGCGCATGAACGACCACGTGTAGTCACGACCGCTGTGAGGCGAGGCACATACAACGCTAGAGGTCAGCGCATAAGGTCGTGTGAGAGTAAAGCCGGATCGTGGCATGAATGCTCCTGTTCGTCAAAGACGTTATAACCCATTTCATCCAACTACCAAAAGCCCTTGATCCCGCGAACGACTCCTTTTATAGCCCCAGTACTGACGCGGGATTCTGCGCTCCATTTTGTATTGGGCAAAGGTTTCGTAACGGTTTCATGGGCGATTAGCTCAGCGGTAGAGCACTTCGTTGACATCGAAGGGGTCACAAGTTCGATCCTTGTATCGCCCACCATGAATTTATCTGCCCAATTTCGGGCGTTAACCACCGAGGCGCAATCAGCGCCGCGTAAGAGGAGAAGACCTATGAAGGTTAAAAACTCGCTCCGCTCGCTGAAGTCGCGTCACCGCGACTGCCGTGTTGTGCGCCGTAAGGGCCGTGTTTATGTGATCAACAAAACACAGCCTCGCTTCAAGGCCCGTCAGGGTTAAGAGCTAAGAGCTTTCGAATTGATTGGGCCGTCTCTTTTGAGGCGGCCTTTTCTTTTTGGGTATTGCGTCACGATCACCTGTTACAACGCTTTTCTAAAACGATGCCATTAACAGTGAAAAAGCGGCGTCGGGTTAAGCTTGGGTGTTTGCGTGATAGGCGGACAGCTAATAGCGGCTTTCTCTTAGAAAATGCTTACGCAAATCCCTCAGTATATGTTCAGATAGGTCTACAAAACTTCCTTTGGGTCAGTCATGCTCAGCGAAAGCTTCTTGAAAGGCGTTTAAAATGGACGGTCCAAGCGATCCGGTAAATCTATATGATGATGCAGTCATTCGCGATCCTTGGCCCCACTATGCGCGCTTGCGTGACTTGGGTCCGGTGGTCTGGATGGAGACATTGGGCAACTATGCCTTCACACAGTATGACACTGTTCGAAACGGTTTACGCGACCATGAGACCTACATTTCTAGCCTTGGAGCCGCAGCAGATGATTTTGGCTGCACTCACCAAAGGGGCAATACCGTTGCCTCTGACGCGCCACGCCATACCACGTTACGCGACACAATCTCGCCCCCTCTGTTGCGCGACAGTGTGGAGACCCTCAGACCCCAAATCCAGAATATCGCCGACGACATAGTTGCGAATTGCATGCAAAAAGGCAGTTTTGAAGCGATCACTGATCTTGCACAGCCCCTGCCCCTCATGTTGGTGCGTGATCTGGTCGGGTTGCCAGACTTTGGACGCGAGAACATGTTGAAATGGGCCAGCGCAGGATTTGATATGCAAGGCATCCAAAATGCACGCGGCCAAGCAGCCCGTCCTGTGATCGCCGAAATGAAGGAGTTTATCACAAGAGATGTTACACCTGACACCTTGAAGCCAGGAAGCTGGTCACACCGAGTTACCGAGTTGGCAGCGTGCGGAGAAATCGACCCCGAGATCGTGCCGTTTGCGATCAGGGATTACATCAATCCCAGCCTCGACACGACGATTTCCGCGATTGGGCACTTTATATTCCACGCAGGGTCAAATCCCGACACCTGGCAAAAACTGAAAGACGATCCATCCCTTGCGCTCAATGCTGCTCATGAAGCGATCCGGATCGGAACGCCGATCCGCTCATTCAGCCGCCACACATCGAAACCTGTCGAAATTGCAGGACACCAACTGCCTAAAAGGGCGCGTGTGATGATGCTCTATTCATCAGCGAACCGCGATGAGACAATCTTTCCACAAGCGGATAAGTTTGACATTGAGCGCCGTAACGCGCGTCGCCACCTTGCCTTTGGAGCAGGCGTTCACATGTGCGCTGGAATGCACCTTGCTCTGCTTGAAATCGAATGTTTGATCCTTGCTATGACGCAGCAGATGCCTGCCGTCACTGTCGGGACACCTACAATCGCGATGAACAATTCCATCTGCGCCTTCGCCGAGCTACCCGTCCATATTCAAGGTTAATCGTAGCTACGTTGGTCCTCGATCACCAAACCATCCCGCGGCAAGGCGCCTAGCGCGACGAGCTCGATCTTGCCCTTCATTTTGAGGGTCGCTTGAACGGCTTGCTCGAAGGTGCTGGCGTCTGTTCCAGCGCTTTCAATTTGAACCGTCAACACGTCTTTCTCGTCCGCTCGCGAAGCGACAACGCGTGCACGTTCAATGCCATCGTGACTAGCAACAAGATCGGCAACCTGTTCAGGGCGCACGAACATGCCTTTGATTTTGGTGGTTTGATCGGCGCGACCCATCCACCCTTTGATGCGCATATTGGTGCGCCCACAAGGCGATGTGCCGGACATCACAGCGCTAAGATCACCAGTGGCAAAGCGGATCAAAGGGTAGTCAGGATTGAGCGACGTGACGATGACTTCGCCCACCTCGCCCGGCTCAACAGGGATGCCTGTGCCAGGGATAACGATTTCGAGGATGATGCCCTCGTCAACGATCATCCCTTCTTGCGCTTGGGATTCGTAAGCCACATTGCCGAGGTCAGCCGTCGCATAGTTTTGCAGGCACAGGATGCCGCGATCTGCGTATTCTTGGCGCAAAGACGGGAAGAGCGCACCACCACCGACAGCCGCTTTGGTGAAACCGAGTCGAACTCCCATTTCATCAGCTTTATCAAGGATCACTTTGAGATAGTCAGGCGTGCCTGCGTAAGCGGTAGACCCAACGTCCTTCGCTGCGCGCACTTGCAGTTCTGTCTGACCCGTTCCCGCAGGCAACACAGTTGCGCCAACAGCGCGCGCGCCATTCTCAAAGATAGAGCCAGCAGGCGTCAGATGATAGCCAAAGCAGTTCTGAACGATGTCGCCTTTGCCAATGCCAAGCGCATGCAAGAAACGCCCGATACGCCACCAATCGTGGCTGATACCACCGGGTTCATAGATTGGACCTGGCGATTGAAAGATATGTGCGACGTTGGAGGTATTGATCCCACCAAAGGGCGGCTTTTCTGCCTGCCATTTGACCAATTCGGACTTGCGCAAAACGGGCAGCTTCGCCAGATCGTCGATGCCGCTTACACCACTTGTATCAAGACAATTGCCATCCGCACTTGTCGCACGCGCGAGTTGCTCCATGAGCCCGGCGCTTTGTTGTGCGTGGCGCTCATCTAAGGAGCGTGTCTCAAGCGTATCGAAATATTTGGTCATGGGGCAGCTCGCAAATGGAAGGGACGTGAAAAGCGGATCAGCTCAGCCAACGCTTGCGACGACGATAAGAACGCACATCGCGGAAGGATTTACGGCCCTCATCAGACATCCCGAGATAGAATTCCTTCACATCCGGATTCTCGCGCAATTCAGCCGCAGGACCGTCCATCACGACGCGGCCGCTTTCTAGGATATAGCCATAATGCGCATACCTTAGGGCAACGTTTGTGTTTTGCTCGGCCAGCAGAATGGTCACACCTTGCTCTTCGTTGATCTTCTTCACGATCTCGAAGATCTGCTCAACCAGTTGCGGCGCGAGACCCATAGAGGGCTCATCAAGCAGAACCGTCTCAGGCCGCGACATCAATGCGCGACCCATCGCAACCATCTGTTGTTCGCCGCCAGACGTATAGCCTGCCAGTGATTTACGGCGCTCTTTGATACGCGGGAAGTAGTCGTAAACCATTTCCAGATCAGCCGCGATTGCGCCTTTGCCGTCCTTGCGCGTGTATGCGCCAGTCAGCAGGTTTTCCTCGACGGTGAGGTGTTCGAAACAGTGACGGCCTTCCATCACTTGAATAACGCCAGAGCGCACGAGATCAGCAGGGTCACGACCCGCGAGGTCAGCGCCGCGATAGCTCACAGAGCCTTTGGTGATGTCACCGCGCTCCGATTTTAACAGGCCAGAAATGGCTTTAAGCGTTGTAGTTTTGCCAGCGCCATTGCCGCCCAGCAAGGCGACGATACCGCCTTTAGGCACGTGCAGACTGACACCTTTCAACACAAGGATCACGTGATTGTAGATCACTTCAATGTTGTTCACTTCGAGAAGTTTCTCGGTGCTTGGAGCGGAATCTAGCATGTCAAACGCCTGTCATAAATGAGGGTGGAAAGGTCCGGCCAACCCTTCGGCAAGCCGGACCAAGAGGAAGCTGGATTAGCAGCTTGGCTCAATTTTGTTTTCCGCAGCATACGCCATGGAATCTTCGTCGATCAGCGGCTGGATCAGGTCCATGTCGGATGGCGAGAAGTCAGAGATCAGCGTCCACTCTTTCGCGGCTGCATCCCACTGCGTCATACCAACAAGACCTGGGCCACCGTGGTTTTCGCAAGACACTTTGAACGATGGTCCAAAGCCTGGGAGGCCAAGTGCTGCCATCTTGTCTTCTGTGATCTCAAGGGCTTCCATACCGTCACGCATTTGCGCGGCGTTGATGTCTGCGACACCGTGGATTTCCTGAGCCGTCTTCACAGCTTCAGCAGCAAGCATCGCCGCATAAAGACCACGGTTATAAAGAACCGTGCCGATCTGATCGCCAGCGCCTGCTGCGTTACCTGCGTCAACAACATGCTCTTTGATGTCGTCAAACACTGGGAAATCGTCGCCAACACCGTGGAACGTCAGAGCTTTGTAGCCGTTCGCTTTGTCGCCCGCTGGGAGAACGTCGTTCTCAGAACCGGACCACCAGATGCCAATGAAGTTTTCCATGTTGAAACGGATGTTCGCCGCTTCCTGAACCGCAACTTGGTTCATAACGCCCCAGCCATACATGATGACATAGTCAGGCTTTTCACGGCGGATTTGCAGCCACTGTGATTTCTGCTCTTGGCCCGGGTGATCAACTGGGATCAACGTCAGGTCATAGCCGTGCTTTGCAGACAGCTCTTCCAATGTGCGGATAGGCTCTTTGCCGTATGCGGAGTTGTGATAAACCAACGCCACTTTCTTGCCAGAGATATCACCTTGGCTCATCAGGTAGTTGATCGCGCCAGATGCACCGTTCCAGTAGTTTGCAGGATAGTTAAAGACGTTGCTAAACACCTTACCGTTCGCTGCAGATGTACGACCATAACCCATAGAGTGGATCGCGATGCCGTCAGCCGTTGCTTTGGGGATCAATTGGTATGTGATACCTGTGGAAAGCGGTTGATAGACCAGTGCGCCTTCGCCCTTTGTGGACTCGTAGCACTCAACGCCTTTTTCAGTGTTGTAGCCTGTCTCGCACTCAAGAACGCGTGCTTCAACGCCACCGATGCCGCCGTCACGTGCGTTGAGCATCGTGAAGTAATCCGCATAGCCATCCGCGAACGGAATACCGCCAGCCGCATAAGGGCCTGTACGATAGGACAAGGATGGGAACACAAGATCCGCCATAACGGGGCTTGCGATCATAAGCGCACTAAGCGCCATTGCTGGTAGTTTCATCTTCATCGGGGTTTTCCTCCCATGGTTAGTCCGATGTGTGGGGCATTCGCCCCTTATTGTACTTTGGCCGCACACATTAATGCGGGAACGGCCAAAGGCGTAATTTCTCTTTCGCAACACGCCAGAGCTGGGCGATGCCATGTGGCTCTGCGATCAGAAAGATAATGATCAATGCGCCCACGATCACCAAATTGAAATGTGCAACGATATCTGTTGGCCAGCCGAGGAAATCGACCCCGATCAGCTTGAGCACGACAGGCAAAAGCACAAGGAAAGCCGCACCTGCGAAGGATCCAAAGATAGACCCAAGACCACCAATGATGATCATAAACAGCACGAGGAATGACTTTTGGATGCCAAAGACTTCACCAACCTCAACAGCGCCAAGATAAACCGCAAAAAACAAAGCGCCCGAAATCCCGATGAAAAAGCCAGAGACGGCAAACGCGCTTAGTTTCGCGCGCATCGGGTTCACGCCAATGATTTCCGCCGCGATATCCATATCGCGAATGGCCATCCATTTACGCCCTTGCATGCCGCGCGTCAGATTGCGCGCGATAATGGCGCTGATGGTGAGGAACACGAGACAGAACAAGTAGGTCGCCCAAGCGTCCGTATTTGCACCAGTTACAGGCACACCAAAGACAAAACGTTCCGGCGCATTGATTTGGCCAGACGCGGAATAGTTATAAAACCAGCTGACTTTGTTGAAAAGCCAAACAAGAAAGAACTGCGCAGCAAGTGTCGCAACCGCAAGATAGAAACCCTTTATTCGCAAGCTAGGAAGACCGAAAGCCGTACAGACAATCGCTGTAACGCCGCCTGCTGCAATCACATGGAAAAAGATGTTCACATCAGGGAAAGAGGTCATCAGCTTGTAGCACGCATAGGCACCCACAGCCATGAAACCGCCGGTTCCTAGCGACACCTGACCGCAATAGCCGGTCAGAATATTCAGACCAATCGCCGCGATCGAGTAGATCAGAAAGGGCAGCAAGAACGCATTCGCCCAGTAGTCATTGATCAAGAACGGGATGACACCAAAGGCAATCGCCAAAACCACATAGTAGCGGTAGCGATCAAACTTGATCGGAAAGGTCTGATTGTCATCCGTATAGGACGTTTTGAAATCACCTGCTTCACGGTAAAACATCTCAGACAGTCCCTTCGAAAAATTCAGTCGCGCGTGTGGAGTGGTTAAGCATGGCTATACCCTCTCGATGATCTTCTCGCCGAACAGACCCTGCGGTCTGAAGACAAGAAAGATAAGAGCAAGCACATAAGCGAACCAATTCTCGGTCGCGCTAATCGTAAAGCCGAACAACTCACCCGCGAGCGCAGAGCTGGACATGAAGAACTCAAACAGTTTTTCGCCCACACCGATAATGAGACCGCCAACAATGGCACCCGGGATAGACGTGAAACCACCCAACATCAGCACCGGCAACGCCTTCAATGCGATCAAGGAAAGAGAGAACTGAACGCCTGACTTCGTGCCCCACATGATACCCGCCACCAAAGCAACAAAGCCCGCAACCGACCAGACCATGATCCAGATAAAGTTGAGCGACACACCCACGGACAAAGCCGCTTGGTGATCGTCCGCCACAGCCCGCATCGCGCGGCCCTCTTTGGAATACTGCGCGAAAATAACCAGACCTATCACCAGCAAGACAGCAACAACTGTCGCGACGATATCTAGGTTGTCGATGAAGAAGCCGTAGCCAAACATCTCATAGGTGACCTGATCAATCGTATCGTTGATACCTTGGGGAAGACCCACATCAAGTTTCTTGATCTCAGACCCCCACATCAAATCGCCAACCCCTTCTAGGAAGTAGGCGAGACCGATCGTGGCCATGAACAAAATAATCGGCTCTTGCCCAACCAGATGGCGGAAGATGTAACGCTGCACGATCCACGCAAACAGAACCATCACAATGACAGTCCCAAAGATCGCAAATAGAGCAGGCACATGCCAGCCAAAGTGATGGATATCCGTACCAAGGGTTGCATTGATGATATGGCTGAACGGCACTTGCCCGTCCATAATTCCCACCAGCGTCAGCGCTGAAAACAGCGCCATGACCCCTTGGGCATAGTTGAAAATACCTGAGGCTTTGAAGATCAAAACAAAGCCCAGCGCGACCAGCGCATAAAGCACGCCTGCCATCAGACCATTGAGGAACACTTCCATCGCAAAGTAGAGCTGTTCAAGCATCACTTGGCCTCCATCTTAGGTAAAACGTGGGCAAAATTAGTCATGAGCCACCCCCAAATACGCATCAATCACAGCTTGGTTGTTGCGAATGTCGCTAGGTGTGCCGTCACCGATTTTCTTGCCGTAATCCATCACGACCACGCGGTCAGACAGGTCCATGACAACGCCCATGTCATGCTCAATCAGCGCAATCGTGGTGCCAAACTCATCATTCACATCCAGAATAAAGCGGCTCATGTCCTCTTTTTCTTCAACATTCATGCCTGCCATCGGCTCATCAAGCAGCAAAATCGACGGTTCGGACACAAGCGCACGCGCCAGTTCAACCCGCTTCTTCAAGCCATAAGGAAGACGCGAAACAGGTGTTTTACGGATATGCTGAATTTCCAAGAAGTCGATGATCTTCTCCGCCTTTTCGCGGTTCTCGATCTCTTCTTTCTCTGCCTTACCGCGCCAAATCGCTTGCGCCAAAAGACCGGCGTTCATCTTGTTCAAACGACCGGTCATGACGTTATCGAGAACTGTCATACCCTCGAACAAAGCAATGTTCTGGAACGTACGCGCGATGCCTTGCTGCGCGACTTCATAGGGTCGCAGCTGCGGACGCGGTTTGCCGTGAAACAGCACCTCGCCCTCTTGCGGTACATAAAACCCTGAAATCACGTTGAGCATCGAGGATTTACCAGCACCATTCGGCCCAATAATCGCACGAATTTCGCCCTCGCGAATATCGAACGAAATATCCTTAATCGCCACAACGCCGCCAAAGCGCAGGGTAATGTTCTTCATTTCCATCACCACGCCACCAATCGTGCGGCCGTCCTCGGTGACGTAGCTCTCTGTCGAATCCAGCATTATACGTCCTTATTCAGCAGCAATTTTGGAAGCGGTAACAGGCACCACTTTCGCATCACGAATTTCCAGCGTCGCACTGATTATGCCTTTGCGACCGTCTTCATACGTGACTTCGGTTTCCGTGTAGATTTCGGGTGATCCATCATAGAGCGCGTTCACCAAATCTTCGAATTTCTCGCCAATGATCTTGCGACGTACCTTTTGCGTGCGCGTCAGCTCGCCGTCGTCCGCATCAAGTTGCTTGTGCAGAACGAGGAAGCGGTGGACTTGGCAACCCGACAGCATCAGATCTTCGGCAACAGATTTATTCACTGTCTCAACATGCTCTTGGATCGTCTCTAAGACACGGGGATGACCGGCCAATTCCTGATAGGATGCATACGCGATATTGTTACGCTCTGCCCAGTTACCAACAGCTGTCAGGTCAATGTTGATAAACGCCGTGCAGCGGTCGCGCCCCGCGCCAAACACGACGGCTTCCAGAATGTTGGGGTAAAACTTCAGTTTGTTCTCAACGTACTTCGGCGCGAAAAGTGCTCCATCAGACATGTTCGCCACGTCCTTCGCACGGTCAATAATGCGCAGATGCCCTGTGCCTTCTTCGATGAAACCAGCGTCACCCGTCGCGACCCAACCTTCTGGGTCTTTGGTGTCCGCCGTGCTTTCCGCGTTCTTATAGTACTCAACAAAGGTCCCTTCAGAGCGGTAAAACACTTCACCATTCTCAGCGATCTTCAACTCGACACCGGGGGATGGAACGCCAACCGTGTCAGAGCGCACTTGCCCATCCGGTTGCTGCGTGATGAAGACCGAAGCTTCCGTCTGACCATAAAGCTGCTTCAGATTGATCCCGAGCGAGCGGTAGAAGTCGAAAATCTCAGGGCCAATCGCTTCACCAGCCGTATAGCCGATACGTACACGCGAAAAACCAAGAGTATTCTTCAACGGACCATAAACCAGCAAATCACCCAGCTTATACTTCAGCTTGTCGAAGCCATTGACGGGATTGCCGTCCAGAATATCGGGGCCGACTTTCTTGGCATGCGCCATGAAGTAGTCAAACATCCGTTTCTTCATCGGCGATGCGTCTTCCATGCGGATCATCACAGTCGTTAACTGTGTTTCAAACACGCGCGGGGGGGCGAAATAATAGGTCGGACCAATCTCACGCAGATCAGTCATCATCGTATCAACGCTTTCAGGGCAATTGACGCAGAAACCGGTCCAATAAGCCTGGCCAAGCGAGAAGATGAAATCACCGACCCATGCCATCGGCAGGTAGGCGAGAATATCTTCGCCAGCGCTGAGGCTGTCAAACTCGGATGAATGACGCGAAGTTTCAATGATGTTGCGATTGCTCAAAACAACGCCCTTAGGCTTTCCCGTGGTACCAGATGTATAAAGCATCACGCATGTGCTGTCGTAATTCAGCGCTTCGCGGCGGCGGTTTAGCTCTGGCATCAACTCGGACAGAGCGGCGCGTCCGGCGTCCTGCACTTTCGAGAATTGATGCAGGTTCGCATGGTCGTATTTACGCAATCCACGCGGGTCGAGATAGATCATCTTCTCGAACTGGTTCAGGCCTTCCTGAACGTCGCGCACTTTATCAACTTGCTCTTGATCCGCGGCGATCACAAAACGCGCGCCGCAGTGATCGAGAACATATGCCATCTCTTCCGCAGAGGCGTCGGAGTACAAAGGCACAGGCACAGCACCGACAGATTGCACAGCGACCATCGCCCAATACAGGTACGGACGGTTGCGGCCGATGATTGCGACGAAATCGCCTTCATTTATCCCAAGCGTCAGCAGACCTAACGCCAATGCGTCGATCTCATCCGCCGTCTCGGACCATGTCCAGTTCTGCCAGATGCCCAGCTCTTTTTCACGGTAAGCCGCTTTGTCAGCGAACTCGGTTGCGTTGCGTTGCAATAGCGCCGGAACGGAAGTCAATCCGTTCACGCCCTCAGACGTTTGTGTCAACGATGTTTCCTCCCGTTGCCCGCTTGTGCGAACATGGCCGCTTTTTGCGACTCGCTCCATGTACCGTGCCAGCTATTTTCTGAAGGTCAACTTTTTCCGTAAGTTTTCTGAAACCTAACGAATTGTAACAGCGCACTCGCAGGGCTTTCCGGCGATGCCCTCACGGTGCTAGCCATAGGGCTATGAACCGCACAAATAGCCATGACACGATGATTGCTGCTGGATTGAACCTGATCCAGCAAGCCATGTCGATTTTCGATTCTGATCTGAAACTGGTCCTGATCAATCGCCCCATGCAACAGATGTTCAATCTACCTGATGCTTTGACCGAAGTTGGTGTGAGCTTTGAATCTGTGATTCGGTTTTTAGCCGAGCGTGGAGAATACGGCGAAATCGATGATCTGGCAGACTTCGTCGCAGTGCGCGCCAAGCTCGCCCTTGCCTTTGAGCCGCATTATATGGAGCGAACCCGTGCCAATGGTCGCGTCATCAGCGTCGAAGGCGCACCTTTGCCAGAAGGCGGCTGGGTCACTGTCTACACAGACATCACCGAGACAAAGCAGCAAGAAGCATTGCTGCGCGCACGCTCTGAAGTCTTAAGCGAACAGGTGCTCGCCCGCTCGGAGGAGCTTGCCTCTACCAACCGAGCATTGGCGTCGAGCAATGCGACCCTCGAAGAAACAAAGCATCAACTCACCCAAATGGAGGCGCGCACGCGTCTCACCACGCAAATGATGCCAGCCCATATCGCACACTTGGATTTGCAACAGCGCTACACGTTTTCCAACCGACGACTGCATGATGTGATGCCGGGCAGCACGGATGATATCGTCGGGCTGAGCGCTATCGAAGCGCTTGGCACATCGACCTATGAGGTGATCAAACCGCACCTCGAACTTGCTCTAAAAAATGAACCTTCTGTTTTTGAGTTCACCCATCATTCCAGCTCTCGTCGCATACGTGTCGCGTTTACACCGGATGTGTCAGAGCAAAGCGTACAAGGGGTCTACGTCCTCTCCATGGACGTCACAGAAGAAACCCAAACGCGCGTTGCGTTGCAACAAACCCGTCGTCGCGAAATGGCAGCGCAGCTGACCAGCGGCCTCGCGCATGATTTTTCAAACTTGCTCACTATTATCCTTGGCATGCAGAGCAAACTCGAGCGGATGACCGACCTTCCTGCTGATGCCGAACACCTAATCACCGCGACCCTTGCCGCTGCGCGTCGTGGCGGTGGCCTGCTGCACCGTATTGCAGACATGACAGGGCCGCGAACATTGCGCCCAACGCCTGTCACACTTTCATCGTTCCTGAATGAGCTGGAAACCATGGCGACCCCAACGCTCGGTAGTGATCATGAGCTAAACCTTGTGCAGAACGCAGCTGATGGGACCTTTAATCTTGACGCAGGAATGCTTCAGGACAGCCTGCTCAATCTGATCCTGAATGCGCGCGATGCGACGCCTCCGGGTGGGCAAATCACGCTCACCGCACGCGCAGTTCAAGACACGTGGCTCGAGCTCGAAGTCGCTGACACAGGTCCCGGTTTTTCCGAACGCGCGTTAGAACATGCCCTGCAACCGTTTTTCACCACGAAAGGCGGAGAAGGTTCCGGGCTTGGTCTCGCGATGGTCTATGACATGACGAAACTCGCGGGCGGCGACATGCGCCTTTTTAATAGAGACGGTGCGTGCGTGGTGCTGCGTTTACCTTTGCGCATGGCCGATACGCATATCCCCGCGGGGCTTGTTTTGCTGGTAGAGGATAGCGAAGACTTGCGCGCTTCTATCCGCGATATGTTGGTCGCACAGGGGCATCTTGTACTAGAAGCGACTTCTGCCCATGAGGCCGAAGCGTTGTTAAACAGTGTGCCCGACATTGCATATGTTCTCTCTGACATCCACCTCAGCGGCGCGCGAACAGGGCTTGATCTGGCGTCCTTCACAGATCGCCCGATTACGCTTATGACGTCTTTACCTACCTGCGATCCTTTGCACAAAGCCGCCCATGCGCGAGGTGCTTTCCTTCACAAGCCGTTCAGCGACACCGCTTTGCGCGCAGCGCTCGCCAGCGCTGTTCAATTAAGAGCGACATCATGAGCAAACTCCCATTGGTTACGATCCTCGATGACGAACCAGAAATCCGAGAGATCCTTTCCGACACCCTTGAAGACGCTGGTTTTCGCACTCTCAGTTTCGGTCGCGCCCGCGAATTTGAAGCAGCGCTCAAAACCGTCACCCCAGATGTGTGTTTGGTCGATCTTTCGCTACCTGACACAGATGGTCTCGCCCTCGTGCATCGCCTCGCGCTGGAACAAGGCGCGGTTGTGATCATCATTTCAGGGCGTTCTCAGGTGCAAGACAAGGTAACCGGATTAGAGCTGGGTGCTGACGACTACATCATCAAGCCGTTTGACCCATCCGAAGTCGTCGCCCGAATCCGCGTGCGTTTGCGCAAGACCGCACCGACTGAAACCACCTCCAACACTGCAGGTTTCGCCAATTGGACAGCGCACTTTGACCGCTATGTTTTGGAAGACGACACAGGCCAAGAAACCCCTTTCAGTCACGCTGAAGGCGAGGTTTTGCGGCTCTTCCTGCAAAGCCCCAAACGCCTCATTTCGCGCGCACAAATGCAAGACATGCTCGGAGGCGGTGCCGGTGACAGCTTCGATCGCGCTATGGACGTACGCATTTCGCGCCTGCGCACAAAGCTGCGCGAGGACCCGAAGAACCCGCAGTTGATCAAAACGATCTACGGTGCTGGCTATATTTTCTTGGGGGATGTTTCGTGGCGTTGATCAATATGGTGACCCCGATTGGATTCGAACCAATAACCTGCCCCTCATGAGGAAAAAGCTCACAGTAATTATTATTTAGTAACAATATCTTAAAGAATGAATTATTTTTTGTATATGATTTGATTATGGTCTGTATGCAAAATTCCAACTCATTCCTGAGGGACCTATTTTTGCCCGAGATTAATACAAACCCTGATGGTTAGTCTTCACGTGACAAGTTCTTGGCAGTGTTGGAAACCAATGGGATAAACGAGGCTGATCTAGTTAAATACTGTCGCGAACGCGGCCTTTACCCAAAGAAAATTGCCACGTGGCGGATTGGTCGCTTGCCGACAGGGGATATAACGCCGACTGGTTTCGAGAAGACCGTATCGACAAAGGAATTCGCCACTGTATCCTAGGACGAAAATCACGAAAGATGACCATTAAATAAGACAAGAGGCGCTACAAACGACGCAACCGTATCGAGCGCATGTTTGGCAGGATTAAAGACTGGAGACGCGTCGCAACCGTTATATTTTGGTTATGATTCCTGAGCCTAGGCACTACTAAACCAGTACTAATGTCAGTCAGCGATAAAAAACAAGCATCAAAATACATTTTTAATTTACCAGTAAATTTTTTAGATATCAAAGTGATACACTTATACACAGAGTCCTCGAGCACCCGACTTTTGACGGGTTGACGTCTGACCGTAGAACGATTCAGCTAACCGCATGATCCGTCCCAACTTTCTTTCTCCCACGGAGCGCCTTGAGCTTGAGTCCTGTGTTCGCAGTCAACGCGAAGATCATGGCATCGCACGGCGGGCGAATGCGATCCTGCTTCTGGACGATGGCGAGAGTTGCTCGCAAATAGCGAAGTTCTTGTATCTTGATGATGACACCATCCGGGGGTGGCACAAGAGCTACCGGGACGGTGGTTGGG
>Ga0206130_10005367_pt1 | contig 15182 bp, 16 predicted proteins | sample Helgoland_Spring_9_FD_148637 | JGI IMG/M metagenome (GOLD analysis project Ga0206130, IMG submission 148637) | Pelagic subsurface seawater microbial communities from Kabeltonne, Helgoland, North Sea - Helgoland_Spring_Bloom_20160512_1 | ecosystem: Environmental > Aquatic > Marine > Epipelagic ... | reverse complement strand
GGTTCCAAGCGTCGCGTTTCGCTCGGCCTCAAACAGACCATGCGCAACCCGTGGGAAGTGTTCGCCGAAACGCATCCTGAAGGCACCGAAGTCGAAGGCGAAGTCAAGAACATCACCGAATTTGGTCTGTTTGTTGGACTTGAAGGCGACATCGACGGCATGGTTCACCTCTCCGATCTGAGCTGGGACCAGCGTGGCGAAGAAGCGATCCAAGATTACCGCAAGGGTGACATGGTGCATGCCATTGTCTCCGAAGTGGACGTCGAGAAAGAGCGCATATCGCTTTCCATCAAAGGTGTTGGCGGTGACAAATTCGCCGAAGCGGTTGGCGGCGTGAAGCGTGGGTCGATCGTCACAGTTGAGGTCACAGCAATCGAAGATGGTGGCGTCGAAGTTGAGTATGAGGGCATGAAGTCCTTCATTCGCCGCTCTGATCTAAGCCGCGACCGCGCCGAACAGCGACCAGAGCGTTTCTCGGTCGGTGACAAGGTCGACGTGCGTATCACAAACATCGATAGCAAAACCCGTCGTTTGGGTGTCTCGATTAAGGCACGTGAGATCGCAGAAGAGAAAGAAGCCGTGGAACAGTATGGCTCGTCCGACTCGGGCGCATCTCTTGGTGATATTCTGGGCGCAGCTCTCAAGGGCGACGAATAAGCCAGAAATTTCATGATGCAAACGATGCAGATAAGGGGCCCTTTCTTGGGCCCCTTTTTTTGTACCCAGAGGCAAGAATGGTTGCGAATCAAGAGTGCCGCCAATAGCGTATTCTCGCGTAACGGATGTGGTAAGCCTACTGATACGCGAAAAATAATCAGAATTTAGTGCTGATGCTCATCAAAGAGGTAAAAACCCGCTCATGCCAAAGGCTTCCTATTCACGAGCGCTGATATTGTTCCTATAGTCCGTCTGAAAAAAGTGCGCGACGACGCCGTCCGCGAAAGGAGATTACCATGATCCGATCTGAGTTGATTCAAAAGATTGCCGACGAAAATCCGCATCTATATCAACGTGATGTAGAGCGGATCGTGAACACGATCTTTGAAGAAGTAATAAGTTCGATGGCGCGCGGCGACCGAGTCGAATTGCGCGGCTTTGGAGCTTTTTCTGTGAAAAAGCGTGACGCTCGTATTGGACGTAACCCGCGTACTGGCGAAACAGTTGCTGTCGAAGAAAAGCATGTGCCGTTCTTCAAGACGGGCAAGTTGCTGCGTGATCGTTTAAACGGAAAAGCCTGAATGCGCTACATCCGCTATGCTTGTATTGTCACGTTTGCCGTGGCGCTCATAGCAATAGCTTTAGCGAATCGTGGCTTTGTGACGGTGCATTTGTTGCCGGCGGAAATTGCTGGACTTCTTGATGTAACCTCAGAGGTAAATTTGCCTTTGTTTATTGTTATCTTTGGCGGCATCGTGACTGGTCTACTGGTTGGGTTTATCTGGGAATGGATGCGCGAACATGCAGTACGGTCCGAAAATGCGCGCAACGCCCGCGAGGTGCGCCGCCTTGAACGCGAGGTCAAGCGCCTAAAGGGTGAAAAGCACGAAGGCAAAGACGAAATCCTGGCTCTGCTGGACGAAGCCAGTTAGATTTGATGACCCAAGTTTCAGTCAAGATTTGTGGAATGGTTGCGCTACAAGATGTCGAAGCATCTGTTGATGCTGGCGCCGATTATCTTGGTTTTGTTTTTTTTGAAAAATCGCCTCGCAACTTGTCAGTTCCGCAAGCTGCCACCTTGATGCAGGATGTACCTGATGCTGTTCAAAAGGTTGCGTTGTTGGTCAATCCCACTGATGTGTTTTTGAGTGACCTGTTAGCCGCAGCGCCCGTTGATCTTTTGCAGTTGCATGGCTCAGAAACACCAGAGCGGTTGTTAGAAGTCAAAGAGACCACTGGAATGCCGGTCATGAAGGCGCTTGGCGTTGCAGATCAAAGTGATCTGGCCGCAATCGACAGCTATGCTGATGTTGCCGATCAGATACTGGTGGATGCAAAGCCACCCAAAGGTGCAGATCTGCCCGGTGGGAATGGCCTGGCCTTTGACTGGACGCTGATTGCAAACCGGACTTGGTCGCAGCCATGGATGTTGGCTGGCGGGCTGCGCCCTGACAATGCCCGCGCAGCCATTAGTCGTACAGGCGCGGTGCAGCTTGATGTCAGCTCTGGTGTCGAAACGGCCCCCGGCGTAAAAGATCCTGCACTTATTCGAGCCTTTATTGAAACGGCGAAAAGATCTTATTGACGGACGGTTTTTGTACTTTTGGTATGCATGTGGCTGAAACTCAGGGACCTTATCCGAAGCCTGATTAAGGTTGACGAGGGCGTTAGGTAAAATAGTCGGAACATCTCGTATTACCTTAAGCTTTAGGCTGACACTGATTAATTTCTCTCTGTAATCTTCGACACTGGATGACCTAAATTTTATGTTGTGATGCAGTATCCGCTTAGCTCATGTGCTGTGACGTTTGAGCGCTTGCCCCCTTGGCGCGTGCAGGCTAGGCAAGGGGTCTGAGATTCAGGAGAAATCCAAATGGCAAACGATCTTTTCAACTCTTTCATGACGGGCCCAAATGAACAGGGCCGGTTTGGCAAATTCGGTGGGCGCTTTGTATCCGAGACATTGATGCCGCTGATCCTTAGCCTCGAAGAGGAATACGAAAAAGCCAAGACAGACGACAGTTTTTGGGCCGAGATGGACTTCTTATGGAAGCACTATGTTGGCCGCCCCAGCCCGTTATATCATGCGGAACGACTGACCGAGCATCTTGGCGGCGCCAAAGTTTATATGAAACGCGATGAGTTGAATCACACAGGCGCGCACAAGATCAACAACGTTTTGGGTCAGATTATCCTTGCGCGGCGTATGGGAAAAACCCGGATCATCGCGGAAACTGGTGCGGGTCAACATGGTGTCGCTACAGCCACCGTTTGCGCAAAATTTGGTTTGAAATGTGTGGTTTACATGGGTGCCCACGATGTTGAGCGGCAAGCGCCCAATGTTTTTCGGATGAAATTACTTGGCGCTGAGGTGGTGCCGGTTACCTCAGGCCGAGGGACGCTCAAGGATGCGATGAACGACGCTTTGCGTGACTGGGTGACCAATGTGCGCGACACGTTCTACTGCATAGGAACGGTTGCGGGGCCACACCCCTATCCGGCGATGGTGCGGGATTTCCAATCCATTATTGGCAAAGAGGTGCGTGAGCAAATAGTCGAAGCTGAGGGGCGTTTCCCGGATACTTTGATTGCTGCCATTGGTGGTGGTTCTAATGCGATGGGACTGTTTTATCCGTTTCTTGATGATGCACAGGTCGGCATCATCGGCGTTGAAGCGGGGGGTAAGGGTGTCAACGCCAAGATGGAGCATTGCGCTTCTTTGACGGGTGGTCGACCGGGTGTTCTTCATGGCAATCGCACCTACCTGTTGCAGGATGACGACGGACAAATCCTTGAAGGGTTCTCGATCTCGGCAGGGCTAGATTATCCGGGGATAGGGCCAGAACACGCATGGCTGCACGATATCGGGAGGGCGCAATATGTCTCGATCACCGACGCAGAGGCGCTCGAAGCATTCCAGTTGTGCTGCACATTAGAAGGCATCATTCCAGCCCTTGAGCCTAGCCATGCTTTGGCTCATGTCATGAAAATTGCCCCCGAATTACCATCCGACCACATTATATGCATGAATATGTGCGGGCGGGGCGACAAGGACATCTTTACTGTTGCAGCGGCTCTTGGTGTCGAAATGGACGCCAAAGACTAAACCTGCACCTCTACCCAAGGCGTGAAAGGCAGGCGTAAGGTCTGCCTTTTTCTCTTAAAGTCAAAAGGCAGCGTGTTCTTGCAACACATTAAGCGGCACGATGTCGAGTGCGCGGATGTGGGTTGCCTCAAGATGCACACGAGGTGCGCATCCCTCGTCGTGGGCTTGCAGAAAGCGCGCGGCACACAGGCACCAGCTGTCGCCCGGGTTCAAACCTGCAAATCCGTATTCGGGGCGTGGTGTGCTTAGGTCGTTGCCGACATATTTCGAAAAGGCGAGAAACTCTGCAGTCATCACCGCGCAGACAGTATGGCTGCCTTGATCGGCAGCGCACGTGTTGCAGTGCCCGTCACGGAAAAACCCGGTAACCGGATCCATCCCGCACAGGGTCAGTTCTGTTCCAAGGATATTAATGCTGTCATCTGGTTGCATTGGATGACCCCTTGCTTGTGGTTATAATTTGGCAGACCACGTCCACGTTTGCGTCGTCCGCACCAGGCTCGAGGAACAGTTTGTCTGTGCTCGTGGTGACGATTACCACGTCTGCTGTTTGATCAACATAAATATATTTCCCGTAAACGCCACGTGTCATGAATTGTCCAGAGGCCCGAGCCGATGGACACCCACCACTGATATCCATAGCCGATTCCCCTTCAGTCTGTCGGTGCGCTGGTTGCGGTCGACGCGGCGGTCCAGTTGGCAGGAACAATTTGTCGACCTTGCCAGTTTCCATTTTGCAGGATCACCTGACCAGAGCGCCGTAGTCGCGTGTTGAGGTATTTGATCCGCTCAAAAACAAAAGCGGCAAAAGTCCCGTCTGTTTGATAGTAAGCCTTATGCTCTAACCCCAAAGGATAAAACAGATTTTCGTGCATAAAGTCAGGAATGCTGCGGCCTGTTGCACTTCGCACCACCTTGCCAATAGCGTGGGTGTCGATAGATGTATGTTGCTAGATTTGGCTGGGTGGGGCGAATGTCTTTGTCAGATCAGAGGCAAAGTCACCCATCTTTTTGTTCATGGCAAGAACGCGCCCCATCCTGTTTATATTGCTTTTGTCTTTCTGATAATCTTCGCTGAATGTGATTCCGCTGAACACTTGCAAGACATTGCGGATGGTTGCTTTATTGTACGCGCCGCCCGCCATTGTCGCTTTGTATTTTATCACTGGGTCTTCCAGCGATGGTATGTGCCCTTCGGCCTCAAGACTGCGGAACAGCGCCGAAAGGTAGCTTTTGCGATGACCCAGCTGATCCGCTGATCTTCGACATTGGTGTCCTTGCAATAAGACTCGTGCACGATTTCGCCGTCTTTGAGCACCAGCATTGATGTGACAGATCGTGTCTTAATCCAATCGTAATTGATTTTTGGGATACCTTATGCAGTGCCCGTTGGCAGGGGGTGACCGGCCCGCCACCGCGCGGTAGTGCGACTTGATTAAACGCCGACTCGATGTTGGAAAAGTTGCGGACGATCTAGTCCGCATTAAAAAACGAGTTTTCGGCAAGCAGTTGCTTATCTCTACTCTCTTATAAAATACTATCATAAGTGCGCAATATATCAACATTAGAGATGCTTATAATATCCATAAAGTGATAATATGCAAAATTTATCCTCAGTATTTCAAGATGTTTTCCACAGGGGAGTGAGTTGGTCCAACCCAATCAATCCAGCGTCCATGAAAGTCAGCTCGGCCAAGGTTGAGTGTTAAATCACCCGGCCACAGGCGCAGCGTCAGGGCGGCGCCAATGGCACCGCTGCAGTCCCCGTCAGTTTCCATCTGCATCCACACAATCGGGGTATTATGGCTGGCGCGTGCCCCCGCAGCTTCGATGAGTGCCGTGCCGCGCGCTTGGGCTGAAGCGGGAAAATATTGCCAGGCAACGGTGTGCTGGATCAAGTGCATGTGGTCCTTGGGTGCGGTGTTTAGGCGGTGCTCTAACCAGTCGATTGCATCGCCTTTTGCGACGTTGGCATGCAACACCGAGGCTGCGGAACGGGTCAGTTCGGCCCTGTGCGGTTGGTCTGGCCACAGATAGGACAGCAATCGCCAAAGATCCTTGGACTCTTTTGGGTTCAGTGGGCTGAGATCAACACCCGACCTTTCCACAATCTGTGGAAGCGCCGCGCGTGGCACCGGCCCCTCCCACTCTGGTGACAGCGACAATGCAGCATCATCGGGGCCAATTCGAATGCCTTGAACCGCCAATGCGAAATGATCCCACATTAGGTTTAGTCCTGCGCTTGCACCAAGCTCGGACAGCACGATCGGACGGTCGAAATAGTGCAGTGCCTCGTGTGCCATGGCGATCAGTGCGGCACTGCGCCGGACTTCGTTTGTCTGGGGCGGCAGGCGCGTCCAATCCAGCAAGAAATCCTGATGTGTTTTCAGCGTGGCCAATAAAGCCGCTCGCAACACGTCGTCCGGCACGGTGTTGGGGGGATAGGCTGCTGCAAGAATTGGCGCATCACCCCGCAAGACCAAAGCATGCAAGCCGCCGGCAATCCGAAGCGGCAGAGAGTGCCCCGCAGGCCCAATATCTTCTTGATATGCGGCCATCTCCTGACCCAGAGGACTTTCAAAATTCCAGTCGTCCGCAAGCAGGTTCAGCAACCGGCCCATAAAGGGCGATCCCATGCGTACGCAGCTTTTTGACTGATCGCGAAAGGCATGAACAAGCCTCACGAAAATCGGTCCAACAGCTTTTGCAAGGTGCTGCGCTCATCGGTCTGGGGTGTCGCGGCGGGTTCCGCGGTTTTTTGTTTTGGGCTGGCTTTGCCCTTTTCGCCTGTGCCTGATCGGGGCGGGGAAACGCGCATGGCCACGGCATTCAGGAATTTAGGACCATCGCCTTGCGCGAGGTAGGGCGCCCCATCTGAACAGCCACGCATCACATCGTCGAGCCAACCCTCATCGGCCTTTGGAAAGTCGCGCAGCACATAGCCCGGGACGGCATCCTTATGTCCGGGATGACCCACGCCAAGACGGACGCGGGCATAGTCTGGACCGATGTGCGCGTGAACCGAACGCAGGCCATTGTGGCCGGCATGGCCGCCCCCGATTTTCCATTTGACCTTGGCCGGAGCAAGATCGATTTCATCATGTAAAACAATAATATCCGCAGGTTCGATCTTGTAGAACCGCATCGCGGCACCCACACTGTCGCCGGACTTGTTCATAAAGGTTTCAGGCTTGAGCAGCACCACGCGCTCTGGTCCCAAACGACCCTCGCTGATCACGCCCTGATGTTTGGATTTCCAAGCCGCAAAGTCATGATCCCCAGCGATGCGATCCACTGCCATGAAGCCGATATTGTGCCGGTTGCGGGCATATTTTGGGCCGGGATTTCCCAGGCCAACAATGAGTTTCATAGCGGTACCTTTTCGTATTTGTCGCAACATAGGGGCGGTGTGCAGATCGGTCCAGTATTAGGGCGGTAACGCAGGTATAGGTGCGTGCGTGGAATATTAGCTGATCGCCATGTGCGAACTGCTGCGGAACACTGCGCGGGCCGTTCTGTTATTTACGCCCCTCGCACAATAGAACAAAAAAGGCCGCCCCGGAGGACGGCCTTAATCTTTAAGCTTGGTGCAAAGATTACTCTTCGCCACCTTCCGCGTCAGCAGCCGTGTCTTCGGCTGCGTCATCATCGTCGCTACCCGCTGATTTCAGTCCCGAAGGCGCAGAGATCGTCGCAATAACAAAGTCGCGGTCGATTGTTGCTTTGGCGCCGGTCGGCAGGTTCACGGATGAGATCGTCACGCTGTCGCCAATTTCCACATCCGATACGTCGATAGTGATGTGATCAGGGATGTCGCCAGCTGTCACGATCAATTCCACCTCGGGGCGGATCAGGGTCAGTACGCCACCCTTTTTCAGGCCGGGTGATACATCTTCGCCCGTCACTTCGACCGCGATGAACAGGTTGATCTTTGTGGTCCGCTTGAGGCGCATGAAATCTACATGCGTCGGCAGATCTTTGACAACATCACGCTGCACGTCGCGGCAAATCACGCGCACATCATCGTGGCCTTCGATCTTCATGTTGAAGAGCGTCGATTTGAACCGGCCAGCCTTCAGCATTTTGAACAGTTTGTTAAAGGGCAGATTGATCGGTGTCGGATCTGTGTCGCCACCAAATACAATTCCCGGAACCATACCGGCACGGCGTGCCTGACGAGCGGCGCCCTTGCCTGTCCCCGTCCGTTCCAGGGCTTCGAGATCAGGAATCCCTCCAGCCATAGTCATTCTCCAAATGTTAGGGCAGGGTGCCTCCAAGGCTGTCACCCCGCGTGAAGGCTGCGCTATAGACTGGATTGGTCGGCTTGAAAAGTCTCAAATCGCCGTTCTTTGCACTAGACGGGGCGCGGCGTGCGTGCGACCGCTTGATCATGTCCATTTTGCGCGATCTTGTCACATCTTATCGACCCATGGCGTGCTTTGTTGCCATCGGTTTTGGCTGGGCGGCTTATGCGGCGCAGGTGCCGGTGCTTAAGGCGCAGATCGACGCGTCTGATGCGATGTTTGGCACGGTCATGTTGCTGGCCGCGATCGGCGCAGTCATGGCAATGTGGCTCGCGCCCCTTGCGCATCGGTTTGCAGGCCGGGCAGCGTTGGTTGTGGGGGCACTGGGCATGGCGGTGGGTTTTCTGTGTTCGGGCTTCGCGGGCGGCGCTCTGGGCTTTGGCCTTGCTATGGCATTGGCGGCGATGGGGTCGGGCGTGGCTGATGTATTGGCAAATGCCGAGATTTCAGAGCTAGAGGCCGACACACAGCGCAGCCTGATGAACCTGAATCATGCTGCATTTTCATTTGCCTACGCGTTTTCAGCGCTGCTGGTTGGGGGGGCGCGTGATGCGGGCTGGAGCCCGATGGCTGTTTTTACGGTGTTGGCAGTCGCCGTGGCGCTGCTTTGCTTTGTGATGCGGACGCCCGATCGCAGCACGGCGCAGGCGCAATCGGTGCCTACGTCGATGCCGCATATGTTGGTTTGGCTCGCGGGCATCATTGTGTTCGTGGCATTTTTGGGTGAGGCCAGCACCGAAGGCTGGTCCGCGCTGCATCTTGAGCGGACATTGGGCGGAGGTGCTGCGGAGGGGGCATTTGGCCCGGCGATTTTGGGGCTGACTATGGGATTTGGGCGGCTTTTTGGGCATTTTCTGGCGAACCGGATGCGCCCGCTTATGCTGATCGGGCTGGCGATGGCGCTTGCCGCGTTTGGGACGGCGCTGGCGGGGGCTGCGCCGTCACTTGCTGTCGCCTATCTTGGATTTGGCGTGGCGGGTTTTGGGGTTTCTGTCGTGGCGCCGATGGCACTGGCATTGGTGGGCAGCACGGTGCCGCCTGCTGTGCGCCTAAAAGCGATCAGCCGGGCGGCTGCGTTGGGGTATGCGGCATTCTTTGCCGGTCCACCGATGATGGGGTTTGTGGCTGAATTCTATGGTTTGCGTGTGTCGTTTTACGTCATTGCTGCAGTGTTGGCTGTTGTAATAACGGTTGTACTACCACTTTTGGCGGCGCAAGTCGGTCAGGCCCGTCAGGCAAAGAGATGACAGCGCGTGCAGGGGGCCACATTCACATACCAATAGGTTTATTGGCGTGTTTTATCACTGCCGTTTAGGATCAGAACCGATTAATCTTGAGCATATCGTCAAGATAAAACTGTTAGTCTTGCCAGACGCCTTCAATACCCTGCGGAATTAAAAGGTTGCCTCGATTCAGTTCGTGCACTGATCGTTCGCCGCAAAGCGCCATCGTTAGGTCAAGCTCTCTCTGGATTACGTTCAGCGCGTGGGTCACGCCCTTTTGACCCATTGCGCCCAACCCGTAGATGAACGCACGGCCGATATATGTGCCTGTAGCCCCCATGGCCAACGCCTTCAGCACGTCTTGGCCGGAACGGATACCACCATCTAGGTGCACTTCGATCTGATCGCCGACCGCGTCAAGGATGCTGGGTAAAACCTTGATCGAGCTGAGTGCCCCATCAAGCTGCCGCCCGCCGTGGTTTGAGACGATAATCGCGTCCGCCCCAACCTTGAGCGCCATTTTTGCATCTTCGGCATCCAAGATCCCCTTGAGGATCACTTTGCCGCCCCATTGTTCTTTCAGTTTGGCGACCTTGTTCCAGTCCAACGACGGGTCAAATTGTTCATTGGTCCATGCCCCCAAACGCGACATGTCAGAGACGCCTTTCACATGTCCAACAATATTGCCAAATTCGCGGCGTTTGGCTGTCAGCATTTCGATCCCCCAGCCCCACTTGGTGGCAAGGTCGGCAATCGTCTTGGGAGTCATCTTGGGGGGGGCGGAAAGGCCATTCTTGAGGTCTTTGTGGCGTTGACCGAGGATTTGTAGATCAAGCGTGATCACAAGCGCTGAACATTTGGCGTCTTTGGCCCTTTGGATCAGGCGGCTTACAAAATCTTCGTCTTTCATGGTGTAAAGCTGAAACCAAAACGGCGCGTTCGTGTGCTCTGCTACATCCTCGATCGAGTTTATGGACATGGTCGACAGAGTAAAGGGCACGCCAAAAAGCTCAGCGGCGCGCGCGGCTTTCATCTCGCCATCGGCGTGCTGCATGCCGGTTAGCCCAACGGGCGCAAGGGCCACTGGCATGGCCACATCCTGTCCGATCATCTGAGATTTCGTGCTGCGCCCGGTCATATCGACTGCCACGCGCTGACGCAGGCGGATATCGTCAAAATCCGATGAATTGTCGCGAAAGGTTTGCTCGGTCCAACTGCCTGATTCGCAATAGTCATAGAACATACGTGGCACGCGGCGCTCATAGATGCGTTTCAGATCTTCGATGCAGGTGATAACTGTCATGGCGCAGCACTCGTTTTGGTAAGTTTTGCTTACCAATAGAGAGCTTTCAAGGCAAATGCCAAAACAAGTTTCCAAAATGTGCAATATTGAACGTGTGCAGAGCGGTATCGCATTGCATTGCGCCCAGAACCCCTTCGCGGTACATCGCGCGCCATGTCACTGCGCCCTCATCGTAATTTTTATGGACGTCTCAAGGGCAAAGCCCTGAAGGACAGTCAGAAACGCTATCTGGAAGAGGATCTGGCGGCGTTGTCGCCCGGACCTGTGTCTTGGCAAAACAACCCCGACCGTGTTCCGCTTGATCTTAACGCTGTGTTCGGCGGGCGGCCGGTCTGGCTGGAAATCGGATTTGGTGGCGGCGAACATCTGGTGCATCAGGCGCGTGCGAACTCAGATGTCGGAATTATTGGAGCTGAGCCTTATATCAACGGTGTGGCCATGCTATTGGGAAAAATTCGTCGCGCCGGCGTCAGCAATCTTGCAGTGCACCCCGGCGATGCGCGTGATCTGATGGATGTATTGCCCCCGGCCAGCATCGCGCGCGCATTCCTGCTTTACCCTGATCCATGGCCCAAGGCACGCCATCACAGGCGTCGTTTCGTGACACCGGAACATCTCGGCCCATTGGCGCGTGTCCTGCAGCCAGGTGCGATTCTGCGGGTGGCAACGGACATCCCCGATTATGTGCGCCAGACACTCGAAGAGGTCCCAGGCCAAGGATTTGAGTGGCTTGCCAAGCGTCCGGCAGACTGGCGCGAGCCCTGGGATGACTGGCTGTCGACGCGCTATGAACAAAAGGCGCTGCGCGAGGGACGCGTGCCGCATTACCTGACCTTCCGGCGCTTGGGCTAGCTGCGGAAAGCATAGGTGGCGTGCGTCGAGCTGTGTTGCTTGGTCTGGACTGCCCCAATCACAACGGTTAGGTGTGCGGCAACGCAAAGCCACCCCAACCCGAGAGCTTTTTCATGTCCAGCCACGGCGCACCGATCCCAATGACTTCAGAGGCCTGCGGGCCGCTTTCTGGCACCGCGCATGTCCCGGGCGACAAGTCGATCTCGCATCGCTCGCTGATCCTCGGCGCGCTTTGTGTGGGCGAGACAACGATCACAGGATTACTTGAGGGGCAGGATGTTCTGGATACTGCCAAGGCGATGCGCGCCTTTGGCGCAGAGGTCACGGATCACGGGGGCGGAAAATGGTCGGTGCAGGGTGTCGGTGTGGGCGGGTTTGCCGAGCCAGATCAGGTTATCGACTGCGGCAACTCTGGAACTGGTGTGCGGTTGATCATGGGCGTTATGGCGACATCACCAATCACAGCGACCTTTACCGGCGACGCGAGCCTGAACAAACGCCCCATGGCGCGGGTCACTGACCCATTGACCGCGTTTGGCACGCAGGCCGTGGGCCGCACGGGCGGGCGGTTGCCCATGACGTTGGTGGGCGCTGCTGATCCGGTGCCGGTGCGATACACCGTGCCGGTGCCGTCGGCGCAGGTGAAATCGGCGGTACTTTTTGCAGGGCTCAATGCCCCCGGCGAGACTGTGGTGATCGAAACAGAGGCGACGCGCGATCACACAGAGCGAATGCTTGCCGGCTTTGGAGCTGACATCCGCACGGAAGTGACGGACGAGGGCCGGGTTATCACCCTGAAAGGTCAGCCAGAGCTGACACCGCAGCATATAGACGTGCCGCGCGATCCGTCCTCGGCGGCCTTTCCGGTCTGCGCGGCACTCATTGTTCCGGGCTCGGATATACTGGTGCCAACGATCGGGCTGAACCCGACGCGCGCGGGCCTGTTCCAGACGTTGCGCGACATGGGTGCGGATCTGACATATGAAAACGAGCGCATCGAAGGTGGCGAACCGGTGGCTGACCTGCGCGCGCGGTTCTCACCCAATCTAAAAGGTATCGAAGTTCCTGCCGAGCGTGCCGCGAGCATGATCGACGAATATCCTATTTTGTCAGTGGTCGCTTGTTTCGCTAATGGCAAAACACACATGCCGGGGGTCAAGGAATTACGCGTCAAGGAAAGTGACCGCATCGATGCGATGGCTACAGGCCTGCGTGCAGCAGGCGTTACCGTCGAGGATGGGCTCGATTGGTGGACTGTAACCGGATTAGGCCACGGCAATGTTCCGGGGGGCGTCACCTGTGCCAGCCATCTTGACCACCGTATTGCAATGTCGTTCCTGATCATGGGGATGGCGACCAATGCGGCGATGTCTGTTGATGATGGTGGCCCGATTGCGACATCCTTTCCGATATTTGAACCGCTGATGGCTCGGCTAGGCTCATGCTTAAGCCGGGGTTGATATATTGCCGGTGTCAATTTGACCGCTGGTGTTGCGCCGATATGGGCGTTTGTACGGACAGGCATTGATCGCGCTGTGACAGAGTGTTTTGAAAGTGCAGCTTTGCTGGCCGCTGCGTCCTTGTGCTGGCGTATGGTCATTCAATGAGGGGCGCATGATAAATCCATTTACAGTTGCCATAGATGGGCCTGCAGCTGCTGGTAAGGGCACGGTGTCGCGTGCTGTGGCAGCACATTTCGACCTGGCACATTTGGACACCGGCCTTTTGTACCGCGCCGTGGGGGCTCAAGTCTTGCGCGGGGTCGCACCGATCACTGCTGCCCTTAATCTTGACCGTGCAGGCCTCGAAGATCCAAGCCTGCGCACGGCAAAGGTGGCCGAGGCGGCCAGTAAGGTCGCAGTGATCCCCGAAGTGCGCGCCGCTTTGCTGGATTTTCAGCGGGCCTTTGCCCGTAGGGTAGGGGGCGCAGTGTTGGATGGGCGCGATATCGGCACGGTGATCGTGCCGCAGGCCGAAGCACAGTTGTTCGTGACAGCCAGCCCCGAGGTGCGCGCCAAACGCCGCCATGCTGAGATGCTTGAACGCGGCCAAGCGGCGGAATATGCGCAGGTTCTGGCCGATGTGCGCGCCCGGGATATGCGCGATTCTGAACGGGCCACAGCACCGCTAAGGCCAAGCGATACCGCTATGATCCTGGACACGTCCGACCTTAGCATTGATGCGGCAGTTATGGCTGCCATCGACTGGGTGCAGTCCAAGCGTAGCAGCGTTTGACGTAATGTCTGACACATCAAACATCACCTAACGCATTGAAATATTATATTTTAGACAGCGTTAGGTCATTTAGGTTTTTTAATGGTGGGTTAGGCTGCGTGCGCACCATCGGCGAGGGATTTCACAAAGCTGAGGATGTCAGGTACGCTGTCACCTGCTGCAATGCGCGATATAATCGCAGATCCAACCACGGCGCCGTCGGCGACGCTCGCGATGGCGCGTGACTTTTCGGGTGTGTTTATGCCAAAACCCACGATAACCGGCAAGTTGGTCGACGCCTTGATGCGGGCTACCTCTGGTGCCACGTCCGCTGTGTCAGCTTCGGCGGCCCCGGTGATGCCGGTGATCGAGACATAGTACACAAAGCCAGATGTGTTCTGAAGCACGCGGGGCAGGCGCTTGTCATCTGTTGTAGGCGTGGCCAAGCGAATGAAATTCAGCCCGGCCGCTTGCGCGGGGATGCACAGTTCAACATCTTCTTCTGGAGGCAAGTCGACCACGATCAACCCATCAATGCCGGCCGCTTTTGCATCGGCAAGAAACTGGTCGACACCGTGCGAATAGATTGGGTTGTAATATCCCATCAACACAATTGGTGTGGTGTTATCGTCTTTGCGAAAGGCCCGAGCCAGATCTAGTGTCTTGTTGAGGGTCATGCCGCTTTCCAGTGCGCGTTGACCGGCAAGCTGGATTGTTTGGCCATCGGCCATCGGGTCAGTAAAGGGCAACCCCAACTCAATGACGTCCACGCCGGCGGCGGGCAGGCCGCGCACGATTTCGAGAGAGCGGTCAAAGTCGGGATCGCCTGCCATGATATAGGACACGAATGCTTTACGACCTGCAGCGTTCAGCTCTTGGAATTTAGTATCTAACCGCGTTTTCATGGGCCCCTCCGTCGTTACCAGTCCACCTGCCTTAGGTTGAGCGGAAAGGCAAGCACCCTCAGAAAGACTTGTGGTAATGGATGAGGTATGTTTCCAGCCCCAAGGATGTATGTGGCAAGGCTAGCATTGGGATCTCAGGATATCGACACAAGGCCCCGCTGATGGCACGTACTGTAAAAGCACTCATTTTCAAATGTGGGGACCTCACTGCCAACATTGCTGCAGTCTGTAGCGCCCGGTCTGAATGTCCACCCCTACGCTTGGACGCAGACGAAAAAACAATCGAAATAACAGTCTAAAAACTAGCAAAAAAGGTAAAAGGTCAGTCGGTGGTCTTGAATGAGTGTACTTTGGTCCAAAATCGAGAGAAGCCCCAAAAGCTCGAACTCTTTCTGGAAATTCCAGCAAGAAAAATCTCGCTCACGGCGCTCACTGTTTTTGAAAGCCGTGACGCCGCCTTGCGCCTGTCTGCGGGCCTGTTAGAAGCGGCGCAACATATCAAAGGATGACCGTGATGGGTTTCAAGATGGGTATCGTCGGGTTGCCGAACGTGGGCAAATCCACCCTGTTCAACGCGCTGACCAAGACCGCCGCCGCGCAGGCCGCCAACTTTCCGTT
>Ga0206130_10005364_pt1 | contig 15186 bp, 14 predicted proteins | sample Helgoland_Spring_9_FD_148637 | JGI IMG/M metagenome (GOLD analysis project Ga0206130, IMG submission 148637) | Pelagic subsurface seawater microbial communities from Kabeltonne, Helgoland, North Sea - Helgoland_Spring_Bloom_20160512_1 | ecosystem: Environmental > Aquatic > Marine > Epipelagic ... | reverse complement strand
TGGCAACGTTTACCTGTGGTTTTGATATGAATGAGGTAACTGGTAGAGAAGCTAATTTTGATGAACGCCGAGACGCAGAATTAATGGCGAACCATTTAAAAACAGAGCAATTCGAACAAGTCATGAATGCGGGAGATATTCGTTGGTCTTTACCTAAGTTGGTTTATCACTTGGAAGACTTAAGAGTAGGGATGTCTTACCCCAATTATTATATCGCTCGATTAGCCTCTAAATTCGTGAAAGTATGTTTACAAGGCACGGGAGGAGACGAGTTGTTTGGCGGCTATCCTTGGCGGTATTATAAAGTTTTTGATTCGCTGAGTCAAGAAGACTTTTTTGATCAGTATTATGATTTTTGGCAACGCTTAGTTCCTCTTGAAGAAAAATCAGAATTGTTTTCTAAAGAAGTACTTGATCAAATTGACTTGAATGCCCCAAGGCAAGTTTTTGAGCGGGTCTTTACATTCAATGACAAATTAAAATACGATACGCCTCAAGATCACATCAATAATTCTTTGTATTTTGAAATTAAAACCTTTCTACCCGGTTTGTTTTTAGTAGGAGATAAACTGGCTATGGCGCACGGTTTGGAAGAACGTTTCCCTTTTATGGACAATGACTTAGTCGATTTTGCGATGCAAGTCCCTGTAGAACATAAACTAGGAGACTTGAATGAGGAGATTGAAAAAATAGATGAAAATTTAGAAGGGAATAAAAAAGCATATAGAGAACATGACGATGGTAAAAATGTTTTGAGAAAAGCCATGGAAGATTATATTCCAGAGCAAATACTAAACCGTAAAAAGCAAGGTTTTTCTGCCCCAGATGAAAGTTGGTATCGTGGAGAAAATGCAACATATATTAAAGAAATCTTATTACACTCTGACACCCTTTGTACAGAATATATAAATGCGGATTACATAAAAAAAACAGTTAATGAACACTTAAATGAAGGTACAAACCATCGCCTTTTAATTTGGTCTTTTCTCAATTTTGAGTGGTGGTGTAGAATATTTTTAAATAAAACAGATGATTAAGTTTATAGTATTTAAAGCTTATAAATGGCTTCAGAAACAGAAGAATGTCAAATTTGATAGATACTTGCCATTAAACGAATTGTTAATTGATCGATCTAAAAAAGCAGAATTATTAAAATTTGGCAAAGGAACGACCATCCATGATTCAAGCCATGTTTATGGAGATGTTACCGTAGGGAAAAATACTTGGATTGGACCTTTTACAATTTTGGATGGTTCTGGAATTTTAATCATTGGATCAAATTGTTCAATATCATCTGGTGTACAAATTTACACTCACGATACAATTAAATGGGCAGTTTCTGGAGGGGAGAGTCCATACGAATATGGAAACGTTGTAGTAGAGGACAATTGTTACATTGGGCCAAATTCAATTATAGAAAAAGGAGTAACATTAAAATCTGGAACTATTGTTGGAGCTAATAGTTTCGTTAATAAAACCTTTCCCGTAGGTTCTAAAATAGCAGGTAACCCAGCAAAGCAAATTTAAATGAACGTAAAAAAAATATTTAAACACTCGATAGCCGTTGAAGAGAATATGATCTTCCTAGACTCTGTAGAGAATGTTCAACAGAAAAATCAAGCGCAGACGCAAGAAACATTTTCTGAAAAATGGAGTCAATTTGAGCAAGGGGATAAAAAAGAAGAGGTGTATAGTTTCCAAAAGGAATGGTTTTTAGAACTATATGGTTTTGATTCTGAAGAAAGTTTAAAGCAATTTTTATCTTCAAAAAACACAATCATAGATACAGGTTGTGGCTTGGGTTATAAAGCTGCTTGGTTTGCCGAACTTGCTCCTCATGCTTTGGTTGTTGGTGTGGATATCTCAGAAGCTGCTAAAATTGCGGCAAAGAATTATAAGCACCTATCAAACTTATATTTTTATCAAGCCGATATTGCCAATACTGGAATCAAAGAAAATAGGATTGATTTTACAGTATGTGATCAAGTAATTATGCACACAGAAGACCCAGAAACCACTTTTGCTCATTTAACTTCGATAACTTCCAAAGAAGGAGTTTTTGCTTGTTATGTGTATCGAAAAAAAGCGCTCCCTCGCGAATTGTTAGACGATTATTTTAGAAGTGCTACTCATAATATTCCTAACGAACAATTGTGGGAAATGTCTTCACAATTAACAGAGTTAGGAAAACGACTCTCAGAGTTAAAAATAACTTTTGATAGTCCAGATATTCCGTTACTTGGAATAAAAGGAGGTGAGCAAGATTTACAACGCTTTATTTATTGGAATTTCTTAAAATGTTTTTGGCGAGAGGATTGGGGAAAAGAAATGAGCGATGCAACTAATTTCGATTGGTATGCTCCTTCAAACGCCAAAAGATATAGTAAAGAGGAGTTTAAAAATATGATAGAACAAAACAATTTAGAGATTAAGCATTTTCATGAGGAAGAGGCTTGTTATAGTGGTAGATTTGAAAAATAAAAATGATAATGACACAACCATCCATTTTTAAATACGAGAAACTAAAGTTGTTTTATAAACAACTTCAAGAAAGAAAAGAAGTGTTGACATTTAATGAATATGATGGAAGAAACTGTTTTTTAATCAGACATGATATAGATTACAATTTAGATAAAGCACTCGAAATGGCTCAATTGGAAAATGAAATGGGAATAAAGTCCACCTTTTTTATTTTATTATCATCTGATAATTATAACCCTTTTACTTATGAAAACCAGAGGATTATTAAAACAATAAAACAGTTGGGACATGAAATTGGCCTTCATTTTGACCCCAGTAAATTCGGCAATGACTTCACTCAAGAGTTCGAAAATCAGATATCACTGTTAGCTAAAATCAGTAACGAAAAAATTTATAGTGTAAGTATTCATAACCCATCAATTCATGGTAATTATCCTGAGTTTTCGGGGTATAATAATGCGTATTCCAAGCGGTTTTTTAAGCCCGAAAATTATTTGTCTGACGCTAGATTTAATTTTAGAAATAAAGAACCGTTTCGTTTTATTGAAACAGCAGATGATTTTGTTACTCAAATTTCATTACATCCAATACATTATTCAATAGAAGGCGACACTAATTATTTGCCTGTTCTAAAGAGAATTTATCGTCAAAATCTTTTAGAATTTAAAAATGAATTTTCAAAAAACACCAAAGCGGCTGAAGAGTTATGTTCCACCAATTTTATAGATGATATTTTAAAATTAATTAAGTAAAATGAATATAAAGAAAAATTTAACGGAACTCCAAAACTATACTTTAGAAGGAGAAGGAAATGGTTTATTTGATGATATAAAAAGTATTTCCGAGGCTACACAAAAATCGTTAAGCTGGATCAATCCTGAAAGGAAAGACAAGGAAGAGTTGTTTAAAAACTCAAAGGCAGGAATAATTATTTGTCATCAGGAGGAGCGTTTTTCTGCTGGTCGAAATCAGCTTTTAATAAAAGTACCAGACCCAAAGTTGGCCTTTTCAGTAATTGTTAATGCAATAACAGCGAATAACACATCAGCTTTTATTCATCCTTCAGCAACAATACACCCTGAAGCAAAAATTGGAAAAAGCGTAACAATTGGAGCAAATTGTGTTTTAGGAAAAATTTTAATAGGGAACAATACTATTATAGGTCCAAATTCTGTAATCGAAGATAATACCCAAATAGGGAATCAAGTTGTTATAAAATCCTCAGTTGCAATAGGCGGCGATGGGTATGGATATGTAAAGGACAATAATGTTCAGATTAAATTTCCGCATATTGGAGGTGTTATCATCAAAGATGAAGTACATATAGGTTCAAATACATGTATAGATAGGGGGTCGCTAGGAAATACGGTTATTGGTCAGAGTACCAAAATAGATAATTTAGTACACATTGCACATAATGTTCAAATTGGAGAAAATTGTAATATAATTGCTTTGTCAATTGTTGGCGGAAGTACAACTATTGGGGATAACACATGGATTTCTCCTTCTGTTTCGATTAGAGATGCCGTTAAAATAGGAAGTAATTCTTTAATTGGGTTAGGTTCAGTAGTAACTAAATCAGTCCCAGATAATGAAATTTGGATGGGTAATCCAGCAAAATTTTTTAAAAACAAAGGATAAAGATTATTCAGAAACGACATATGAAAAATAAAAGATTATTATTTTTAGGGTTTAACAAAAAATATGTAAATCCCTATACCGAAACCATATTAAGGATTTTGGGGTCAATTATGGATGTTTGTTTTTATGGGCTTGGATATAGTAATCAGGAAGATCTTGATTTAGGAATAGAAAAATGGATTGCATTACAAGAAGATTTTGATTTTATAATGACCGATGGATCTGTTGTTTTATCATCTGAGGTAAATGTGAATGTTGATGAAAACAGTTTGTTTTCGATGGATATTATTAACTTTACCCCTAAGGGGAATTACTTTAAACACGCCTCAGAGTTCTATTCATTTTTTATGAATAGTTCTCATAAAAAAATAGTTTTAGCAGGTTTTGATGCATACCAAATCAAGCAAACTACAGTTGATTATATTGAAAAAACAAAAGCATACATCATAGACTTTGGAGGTCATCAATTATATGATTCACTGGAGAGTATAAATAAAAAATATGAGTTAAATAAATTCAAGGCCAATGACAATTGGTATAATTTTTTGAAAAAACACGACGAAAGGATTATTGTTGCCCCTCACACTATTGGCTCATTAGAGTTTGATTTTACGCCTATAGCTCTAAGAAAAAATAAGTTTACAGTCATTGGAGCTGGTTACCCTGAACGAAAACAAGCTTCAAAAATATTACCACTAAAGATGAGGTTTAATATCTTTATAGATAGAATAAAAGGGTTTTTTCTTTCAAGGCTAAAGCCTAAGATGACGATTAGAAAAATGGCATTATATCAATCTTCTTATTTCAAAAAAATAACAGACTCACAACTTTCATATTGTTCTGGTGGACCGGTCTTATATCCAGTCAGAAAGTATTATGAAATACCTGCAAGAGGTTCAGTTGCAATTGGCAGGCAATGCAGTGGCTTTGACGATTTGGGCTTTATCGATGGAGTAAACTTTATAGTAGCACATAATAATACTGAATTAGAAGCATCATTAAAAAAGTATTCTTTAAATGAACTACAAAAAATAGCAGATCAAGGAAGAAAACTAATCTGGGAAAAACATTCTGACTGGGCAAGAAGGAAACAGCTCTTGGAAACGTTTAATTTGATTTTCAAAGGAACGTTTAAAGGGAGTTACTGGGATAAAGGAGAGTATAAAATAATAAAATAAGACAGCATGGAGTTATTCTACAAGTTCTTAAAAACACTTTTTTTTGGAAGAAACAAGTATTTAAATTTTAAATACTATTTCTTGAATTATAGCAATAAAATGGATGATGCTAAATTAACAACAGAAGGAATATTTATAGCTAAAGATGAAATACAAATTATAGGAACTTCACCTTGGCATACTTTAGTGGGATGTAAAGAAATATTTATTGATGGAGAATATGATTTTATTGATAAATCAAATTATATTATGATTGACATTGGTCTAAACATTGGAATTACATCTTTACATTTTGCTAAAATGAGTAATATAAAAAAGGTTTATGCGTATGAACCATTCAAATTTACATATACCCAAGCTTTAAATAATTTCGCGTTAAATAAAGTTATTTCTGATAAGATTGTTCCAAACAATTTCGGGTTAAGTAATGAAGAGGGCTTTCTTGAGTTTTATTACAATAAACTACTCCCTGGGGCAATGAGTACAACTAGAGATGTGTTTTCTAACAATAGTAAGCTTGTAAAGGAGAAAGTTTTATTGAAAGACGCGACTCAAGTACTTAAACCTATTTTTGAGAAACATGATGAAAAGATATTTGTTAAAATGGATTGTGAAGGAGCGGAGTATTTAATTCTACCCAACTTGAATAAGAGTAAATTGTTAGCTAATATTGATGTGATTATATTAGAGTGGCACAAAGGAAACCCTATTGATTTAATAAATATTCTCAATGAGAATAATTTCATTTGCTTTCCAGAAGGTTCTTTTAGTTCTGAATTAGGAAAAATTCGTGCAATAAAGTCTAGTCAAATAAATGACAATGAAAAATAAAATTATGTTTAAAAATAAAATACTTTTAATTACGGGGGGCACAGGCTCTTTTGGGAATGCAGTTGTAAATAAATTTCTGTCATCTGAAATTAAAGAAATAAGAATTTTTTCTAGGGATGAAAAAAAACAACATGATATGCGCCTTTTATACGATAACCCAAAGTTAAAATTTTATATAGGAGATGTTAGAGACTTTCAAAGTGTTTTAGAAGCAACAAGGAATGTGGATTATGTTTTTCATTCTGCTGCATTAAAGCAAGTACCATCCTGCGAATTTTATCCGATTCAAGCTGTCAAAACAAACATTTTGGGAACAGAAAATGTATTAAACGCTGCAATTTCAAATAATGTTAAAAAAGTAATTTGTTTAAGTACAGACAAGGCTGTATACCCGATTAACGCAATGGGAGTATCAAAAGCAATGATGGAGAAAGTTTTCGTTGCTAAGTCAAGAATTACTGATTCTACTATTATATGTGGAACGCGATATGGAAATGTAATGGGCTCAAGAGGTTCTGTTATTCCACATTTTTTTCAGCAAATTAAAGATGATAAATCAATAACGGTTACTGATCCCAATATGACCCGCTTTATGATGACCCTTAAAGATGCGGTTGATTTGGTATTATATGCATTTCAAAATGGTAATCCTGGTGATATATTCGTACAAAAATCTCCATCGACTACTATTGGAGAACTCTCAAAAACTATGAAAAAGATCTACAGTTCTTCTGTAGAAATAAAAAACATTGGTATTCGTCATGCAGAAAAAATTCATGAAACTCTTCTATCTTCAGAAGAAAGAATTAGAGCTGAAGATGCAGGAAATTATTTTAGAGTTTCAGCAGACAATAGAGACTTAGATTACAATAAATATTTTTCAGAAGGTAACGAAGAAAAGATTGAAGTGGAAGAGTATAATTCATATAATACCGAACGTCTATCTGAAGATGAATTAACTGATCTATTAAAGTCTATTGGTTATTTAGGAAATAAAGGAGCATGAAGAAATTAAAACTAGCAACTGTAGTTGGAACCCGTCCAGAATTAATTCGACTCTCGGTATTAATCACTAAATGTGATCAGTTTTTTGAACACAGCTTAATACATACTGGGCAAAATTATGATTTTGAACTAAATGAAATTTTCTTTAAAGAACTTAATATAAGAAAACCAGATTATTTTCTTGAGGTAGTTGGTGATAGTCTAGGAGACACTTTAGGTAATGTTATTTCGAAATCTTATAACTTGTTTTCTAAAATTAAACCAGATGCATTATTAGTTCTTGGAGATACCAATAGCGCTTTGAGCATACTTTCTGCCAAAAGATTAAAAATCCCAATTTTTCATATGGAAGCAGGAAATCGCTGTTTTGATTTAAATGTTCCAGAGGAAATTAATCGGAAAGTGGCTGATCATCTTGCAGATATTAATTTGACATACACAGAGAATAGCAGAAGAAATTTATTAGCAGAAGGGTTTAGAAAAGATTTTATTTTTACCACAGGATCTCCACTTAAAGAGGTTTTAAAAAACTATGTCATATCAATCCAAGAAAGTGATATTTTAAATAAATTAAAAATAAATTCAGGGAAGTATATTGTAGCTAGCATCCATAGAGAAGAAAACTTAGACATAAAAGATAATTTCAAAAATATAATTCAAGGGATTAATAATGTAAGCGACCATTTTGGTTTACCAGTTATATTTTCAACTCATCCTAGAACAAGAAAGAAAATAGAATCTTTAAATATTAAAAAGGATTCAATTCAGTTTATTAAGCCTTTAGGTTTTTTTGATTATGTGCATCTTCAATGTAATGCTCTAGTAACACTCTCTGATAGTGGAACAATTTCAGAAGAAAGTGGTATCATGGCATTTCCAGCTGTGAGTGTAAGAAGCTCTACTGAACGTCCAGAAGCTGTTGATTTTGGATGTATAACATTAGCTGACATTGATCCAGATTCAATTTTACAGTCTACAAAAGTAGCTATAAAAACCTTTTCACATGATCATGTCGAAATTCCTCAAGAATATAAAGTTGAAAATGTATCAACAAGAATAGTTAAAGTTATTCAAGGGTATACTTCAATTGTAAACCGAGAAATATGGAAAAAATAAAATTAAAAAAGGTTTTAATTCTTGGGAGTACAGGAATGCTTGGGCATGTTGTCTATAGCACACTAAATAAGGTTCCGACTTTTAAACTCATGGATATTAGCTTTAAAGATAAATTAAACCCCTCCACTATTATTTGTGATGTTACTAATACAAAAAAACTAGAAACAATATTTTCAACTAAAAAGCCAGACATAATAATTAATTGTATTGGCGTTTTAATTCAAGGTACTCTTAAAAGTATTGAGAGGGCAATTTTTTTGAATGCATATTTTCCACATTGGCTAAAAAACATATGTGACGGTATGAATTGTAAACTAATACATATTAGTACAGATTGTGTTTTTAGAGGAACAAAAGGGAAATACTCCGAAAAATCAATTCCTGATGCAATTGATCCCTACGGTAGAACGAAGGCACTAGGAGAATTTGATCTGCAAAACCATTTGTGTATCAGAACATCTATAATTGGCCCAGAATTAAAACAAAACGGAGAGGGATTGTTGCATTGGCTATTTAAACAAAAAGGCAATGTATATGGTTATAAAAATGTTTTTTGGTCTGGTGTTACTACACTTCAACTCTCAAAGGCAATTGTATTTGCAATAGAAAACGAAATTGATGGACTTTGGAACTTAACCAATGGTAAAGAAATCAGTAAATATGAGCTTATTGAAAACATCATAAAAACTTTTAATTTAAATAAAATCCGTTTACTAGAGAATCAAGTGAATATTTCGAATAAGTCTCTTACTTCTGAAAGGAGCATAGCATACTTAGTTCCGTCTTATGAAAAAATGAATGATGAACTTAAATCATTTTATCAAAAGAACATTAAACTTTATACCTAATTAAATATGCAGCAATTATTCCTAAAGAACATGTCTGATCAGGTAAACAATTTCAGTAACTCAAGTTTTTCTCATCTTTTTATAGATTATATTTTTGAAGAGAGTTATGTTGAAAACTTATTAAACTCCTTTACTCTACTTGATTCTCATGAATGGAAACGAACAGAGGATTCAGAAATTCAAGTCAACATGCGATCTAAATGGATTTCAGAGTTTAGTATCCCAGAAGAACATCTTAGATATTCATTTACTTTATACTATTATACAATAGAGCCTAGATCAGATTCTAAAATTCTCGAGAAAGAACCACATCCTGTTTTATTGAAAAAAAAGGAGTGGGTTGATAATAGACTAAATAAATCGGAAAATTTTGAATAAAGTAATATTATTAATTGACTCTAATGCTGAAGGAGCAGCATGGACTAGAGTAAATCTTTGGAAAAAAGGTTTAGACCAACAAAATATAAAAAATGAAATAATATATTTTAATAAGGTAGATTCTGACACTTTTTTAAGTAAGGTTTTCTATTTTTTTTATCAAGTTATTAGATTAATACTAATGCCAAAAAACACATCTTTTATTGGATACTTTCCGCTGAAAGGATTTATTTTAAATCTATTGAAAAAAAAAGATCTTATTATTGAACAAAATGAATTTCCAATACACTTAAGAGATCCAAGCACTAAATTTAGAGAAGACTATTCATACCATTCATTTGCCTCCAAGTTTATAAGTTGTTCCGATGAATTGTTGACATTTTTTAAGAGCTCGCTTTCAGATAAATGTAAGACTTTAAAAGTTTCAACAGTTGTTGAATACGCTAAATTTTCTCAAAGTGATTTACAATCACCTTTTTTAGGAAAAAAATATATTGTCTACTGTGGTTATATGGGGGGTAATAAAGATGGAGTAAAAGATCTTATAACAGCATTTTCTTTGTTTGCTAAAACAAATAAATCGGTTGATCTCTGTTTAATAGGATCAGCACAGACTGAAGAAATAATTAAATTCGAAAAACAACTTGCAGAAAACAATATCAGTGACAGAGTGCTGATGACGGGAACACTTCCACATAAACAGATTCCTCCATATTTATTAAATGCTGAACTACTTGTTTTAGCAAGGCCAAATAATAAACAGGCTCAAGGAGGTTTTCCAAGCAAGTTACCTGAGTATTTGTCATCTGGAACCCCTATATTAGTTACTAAAGTTGGCGAAATACCCTATTATATAAAGGATGGGATAAATGGTTATTTGACAGATCCTTCTGACCCTGTTATGCTTTCTGAGAAATTTGAATATATCTTAAAAAACTATAAAAAAGCAGAGAAAGTGGGTAAGAGGGGGCAAATTTTAGCTAAAAACGAATTTGATTTAAAAATTCAAACAGAAAGACTGATTAGTTTTCTGAAAAAATAAAACTAAAATTTTAACTGTAATAATTTGAGTTTAATATGTGTGGAATCTATATTACTAATCTTCAAATAAAGGAAGAAGAATTAAAAATAAAACTGGACTTGATTTCCCATCGTGGGCCAGATTTTACAGGGATTCTCCAACAAGATAATTTGTCTTTTGGGCATACCCGTTTATCCATTCTTGATTTAGATTCAAGATCCAATCAACCAATGATTCATGAAGATTATGTTCTGGTTTTTAATGGAGAAATATATAATTATAATACAATCAAAAAAGAGCTTCAAGAATTAGGGGAAACTTTTTCTACACAAGGAGATTCTGAAGTGTTGTTGGTTGGTTACAAGCGATGGGGAAAAAATTTAGTCCCCAAACTAAACGGTATGTTTGCCTTTTCTATATATGACAAAAAAAATAAGGAGATTTTTAGTGCTCGTGATCGATTAGGAGTAAAACCTTTTTATTACAGTTGGGATAAAGGTTTGTTTGAGATTTGTAGTCAGATTAAACCTTTATCAGAAGGGAAAACCATTGATCAGGAAGCCATTGAGATATATCTTCAAACGGGTTATGTTCCTAGTCCCTGGAGTATATATAAAGAAGTGAAAAAACTCAAGCCTGGTTTTACAATGACGATGAGGCTAACTGAGCAAGAAATTGAATTTGAACAATACTGGGAATTACAATCAGCTAAGGAAACAAGCCTGTCTTATCAGGATGCAAAAGAAGAATTACATGAACTTTTAAAGGATGCTGTAAAAATCCGCCTACAATCTGATGTACCCTATGGTAGCTTCTTATCAGGCGGTATTGATTCTGCATTGGTTTCGGCAATAGCAAATAAGGAAGAAAAGGGAAATTTAAAAACCTTTACAATAGGATTCGATAACTCAGAATATGACGAAAGTGTTTTGGCTAGTAAATTTTCAGAAATCATAGGGTCAAAACATCAAGAAACCATCTGTTCTGCCAAAGATTTAATGGAATTATTCCCTACCTTTTTCAAGACCTATGGTGAGCCTTTTGCAGATTCATCGGCAATACCATCCTTATTGCTCAATAAAACCACTAAACCCATGGTCACTGTTGCACTTTCTGGTGATGGTGGAGACGAAAGCTTTTTAGGGTATAATCACTTTGAATGGTTAACAAAAGTATCGTTGTTTTTTAAAATGCCCTATTTTTTTCGAAGATCAATAAGTATTATCATTCCTTTTCAATGGCTAGGCAAAAAAGGTCAAGGCATAAAAAATATTTTAAAATATAAAACTTTAGATAATTTTATAGAAGGAATTTTCACAGGTTTTGGTTCACTTCTTTTAAAGCACAAGAATGTAGGTTGGCTTGAAGAATTTAAATTATTCAAAATTTTATCAGACCAGTCACTTCAACGAGCAGCAGATTTAAACATTAAACTATGGCTGGAAAACGATAGTAATGTAAAAGTTGACCGTGCAAGTATGGCCTATGGAGTTGAAGTAAGAAGTCCTTTTTTAGATTATAGAGTAATAGAGTTTGCAAGAACCCTCCCAATTTCCTATCGTTTTCATAATGGAAAACGGAAACGAATTTTGAGAGACATTCTTAATGAATATATTCCTGAAACGGTTTTTGATGTACCTAAAAAAGGGTTTGCAATTCCATTAGCAGAGTGGATGCGTAATGAATTAAAAGAAGATATAATCGTACATTTAAATGACGATTTCTTGAACAGTATAGCATGTTTACAATCAAAAAACGTAAAGAAATATATGCAGTTGCATTTTGATAATAAAGGCGATTATTCCTCCTATCTTTGGCGTGTATTTGTCTTGAGTAAATGGTTTAAAACGAACAAGTTTAAATAAGGATAATGGAAAGATTTCAATTTGGTAAAAACTGGTTAAATTTTTTAAATAACCTATCAGATGACAGGATTGAAAATTCTGAAAAAAGTTTACTCTCCATGCTTGGAGTAAAATCTCTTGAAGGAAAAACATTTCTTGATATTGGAAGTGGGAGTGGCTTATCTTCTTTAGCCGCAAAAAGAGCTGGCGCTAATGTTCATTCGTACGATTACGATATACAGTCTGTTGAGTGCACTAAAGAGCTTAAAAGGCGCTATTTTAACTCAAATAAAGATTGGAGAATTGAACAAGGGTCAATACTAAACGAGCAATACTGTAAAGAGCTTGGGCAATTTGATGTTGTGAATTCTTGGGGTGTTTTACACCATACTGGAAATATGTATGAAGCATTGAAGAATGCAGATATTTGTGTTAAGAAAGATGGATATCTATTTATTGCCATATACAATGATCAAAGACTACAGTCTCGAATTTGGACTAGCATTAAAAAAACATATGTACAAGTTCCTATTTCAAGACCTTTACTTATTTTGTTTGGTTATGTAATATTTTGGCTTCCATTTTTTGTTTTAGGTCTTTTTCAACTGAACCCTTTTAAAAGGTGGAAAGATTATAAGAAGAGAAGAGGGATGTCTCCTCATCATGACCTTGTAGATTGGATGGGTGGGTATCCATTTGAAGTTGCAAAACCTGAAGAGATAATTCATTTTTATTTGAAAATGGGTTATGAATTAAAACGTTTAAAGACCTGTGGGGGTAGATTAGGATGTAATGAATTTGTTTTTAAGAAAATAAAATAAAAAAATGCTTTGTTATTTAAAGCTCAAGACAAAAATTTTTGAAAAATAAAAAAATAAAAATAATCTTTGTTTTACCGCACCTAAAGGCTGGAGGTGCTGAGCGAGTAGTTTCATTTCTATTTATGCAAATGGATAAAAGTATCTACGATTTAAACTTGCTTGTTTTAGGGTCAAGAAAAGACAATCACTATAAAGTTCAAGAAAACAATGTGCATTATTTGAACATTGATCGCTTAAGAGGCTCTTTTGTTGGAATAATTAAATTTTTAAGGAAGAATAAACCAGATATTGTTTTTAGTAGTATTGGGCACATCAATATTTATTTTGGTTTAATTAAAACCTTTTTTCCGAGAGTAAAATTTATAGCAAGAGAAGCAAGTATTTATTCAAGTGTTAGGAAGTTTCACAAAAGACCAAACCTACCAAAAATAATCACAAAAAATTGTTATCAAAAACTTGATGCCATAATTTATCAATCAGAAGATATGAGGAAGGATTTCGAGCAAGTTTTTTCAATTTCTTCGCATAAAGGTATACTAATACAAAACCCGATTACTTTAACACCAAACCCTGTCATTAAATCTGAAATAAAGAATACTCCTAAGACTTTTAAATTTATTATTGTAGGTAGTTTAATTGAAAGTAAAGGACATCTTAGAGTATTTCAATCATTAAAAAAACTTAATTTTGATTTTACCCTAGAAATTATTGGTGAAGGCCCTTTAAAAAAGGCCTTAAAAGACCAAGTAACCCTCTTAGGAATGAATGATCAAATCCATTTTAGAGGACTTGAAAAAGACATGAATAAGGTGTATGCTTCTGCAGACTTTTTGATTCAAACTTCTTATTTTGAAGGATTTCCAAACGCAGTTCTAGAAGCGCTTTCATTTGGAGTGCCATGTATTATTTTCGAAGCTCCTGGAGGTCATAAGGAAATGATTTCAGAGGGAATGAATGGATTTATGATTTCGAATGAAAACAAGGCAGAAGTTGTAATTGAAAAAACAATACTACATGATTGGGATAGGGTGGAAATTCAAAGTGATGTTTTATCTCGTTTTGGGCCAAAAAAAATAATCGGACAATATGAAAAATTGTTCCATCAAATCTTACAATAATGAAAATCCTCATCACCGGAGCAGCTGGCTTCATTGGCGCTAACTTATGCGAGTATATGCTTGAAAAAGGATATACTGTTATTGGTTTAGATAACTTTGCCACTGGGCACGCGTATAACCTCAATGAATTTAAAGAGCATCCCAACTTCTCTTTTATCGAAGGAGACATTCGCGATTTGGCTACCTGCCTAAAAGCAACTGAAAAGGTAGACCATGTTTTACATCAAGCAGCTTTGGGTTCGGTTCCAAGATCATTGTTGGATCCAATAACCTCCAATGAAGTTAATGTAAACGGCTTTTTAAATATGCTAGAAGCCAGCAAGCAGAATAAGGTTAAACGTTTCGTTTATGCCGCTTCTTCCTCCACCTATGGCGACTCTAAGGCCTTGCCAAAAGTAGAGGAAAATATTGGGAAGCCACTTTCACCTTATGCCATTACCAAGTATGTAAATGAATTGTATGCAGATATTTACAGTTCTTCTTATGGGCTAGAAACTATTGGTCTTAGATATTTCAATGTCTTTGGGCGACGACAAGACCCCAATGGTGCCTATGCAGCCGTAATTCCAAAGTTTGTGAGTCAATTTTTAATAGGAGAATCCCCACAAATTAATGGAGACGGTAGCTTTTCAAGAGATTTTACCTACATAGACAACGTAATTCAAATGAATCATTTGGCAATAGAAACTAAAAATTCTAAGGCGATTAATCAAGTTTACAATACGGCAGTTGGGGATCGAATCACGATTCTAGAAATGACAAAGTTTATTCGCGAAGGGTTATCTGAGTATGTCCCTTCTGTTGCCGATATAGACATTAAATTTGGTCCCGATCGTAAGGGAGACATCCCCCATTCACAGGCCAGTATTCAAAAAGCGAAACATTTATTAAACTACAATCCAAG
>Ga0206130_10005363_pt1 | contig 15188 bp, 13 predicted proteins | sample Helgoland_Spring_9_FD_148637 | JGI IMG/M metagenome (GOLD analysis project Ga0206130, IMG submission 148637) | Pelagic subsurface seawater microbial communities from Kabeltonne, Helgoland, North Sea - Helgoland_Spring_Bloom_20160512_1 | ecosystem: Environmental > Aquatic > Marine > Epipelagic ... | reverse complement strand
TGAAAGGTTATACTCTGCCCAGTTCCGGGTTTTGTATGTCGTCGGTGTCCAGCTGCTCATAAACGTCAGCTATCACGATGGATTCAGCTAGTGAATCCCTTCAGGAGCCGATTTGTGCAACAAAGCCCTCGCATGCTCAAGATCAGCGCTGGTAATGAAGAGTTCGGGTTGTGTGGAAAATGGCTTCTGCATGGCTTCAACATAGCAAAATTAAACCTTCAGGGGAATCCCAACTTATGCAGAGGTCTCAGAGAAAGAGCTGGTCGCAAATATGTCCATGCTTTCGCCCTTCGCTACCCACCGTCCGCCACAAACCCTGCCTTCTCGATTGCTGAAATCGCGCAGGCTTCGTCGTTGTCGGAATTGTCGCCAGTGATGCCAACCGCGCCTAAAATGACACCTTCGTGTTTGATCAGAACACCTCCAGCCACTGGCACAAGCGAGCCATCTGACAAAGCATTCATTGCCTGAATAAAAAACGGCTCAACCTTTGCCCGCTCGTACAATGCACGCGATCCAAGCCCCATCAGAACGGCACCACGTGCCTTTCCTTGGGCGATTTCAGGCCTCAGCGCACTGGTGCCGTCCTCACGCACAAGCGCCAAAAGGCAACCGCCTGCATCCAACACTGCAACCGTCAAAGGCTTCAGCCCATTGGCCTTACGCCAGCTTAGGCAATCGCTGATTATGCTTTGAGCCTTCTCTAGGTTGAGATGCATTTGCTGATCCTTTTGATATGTCCGGTTAAGACGCGATGACGGCGCAAGATTCAACAAGGGCGTCTATCTGCGTGCTATCATAGCCCATTTCGCCCAAAATCTCACGGGTGTGCTGGCCCAAAAAAGGGGCTGCATCTGCAACTTTCCCCGGCGTGCGGCTGAACTTTACCGGATGGCCAATGGTCTTGACCCGCCCTGCAATGGGATGATCCACCTCGACGATCATATCGCGGGCAAGCGCCTGAGGGTCGGCATGCATCTGCAAGATGTCATTGACGGGTCCGGCGGGCAACTGCGCCGCCTCCATACGTGCCAGCCAGTTTTCCGTCGTGTCTAGCACCATGTGGCTGTTCAAGATCTCGATCAGCGCCTGCAAGTTATTTGAACGCTGTGCATTGGAGGAAAACCGATCATCGGCATCCAGTTCGGGGGCGCCGATGACATCCAGAAACCGCAACCAGTTGCTTTGGTTCGCGGCACCAATATTGATCCAGCCATCTCTGGTCTGAAACGCCTGATAGGGCGCGTTGAGCGGATGCGCCGAGCCGAGCGGCTCAGGCTTCTCTTGGGTCGCGAAGGCAATCGCGGATTGCCAATAAGTTTGGGTAATCGCAGCCTCAAACAAAGAGGTATCGACCTTCTGCCCAAGTCCCGTTTGCAACATATTGGCATAGGCCGCCGAGACGCCCATCGCACCGAGAATTCCTGCATTGATATCAGAAATAGGAGCCGCAACTTTTACAGGCGGGCGGCCCGGCCCCTCACCCGTGATCGACATCAATCCCGACATTCCTTGCGCAATCAGATCAAAGCCGCCCCTATCGGCATATGGCCCCGTGCGGCCAAAGCCCGAGATTTCGCAATAAATCAAACGCGGGTTGGCGCGCGCCAAATCCTCATAGGACAGGCCGAGCTTCTCCATCGTGCCTTTGCGGTAATTTTCAATCACGACATCGGCCTCGGCCAGCATTTTGCGCAAAATGTCGACTGCTGACGGGTCCTTGAGGTTTAATGAGATACCGCGCTTGTTGCGGTTCATCATCATGTAGGCGGCGGATTCACCCTCAATCTCTGGCGGAACAAAGCGGCGGCTGTCATCGCCGGTGGGCTTTTCCACCTTGATGACATCTGCGCCCATATCGGCCAGCATCAAACCACAAACTGGCCCTGCCATGATATGCGCCAACTCGATAACGCGCATACCTGCGAGCGGGCCTGTCTTCTGTGTCATTTTCCTGTCCAGACGGGTTTGGTCTTTCCGAGGAATGCCTCCATCCCGAGGCGGAAGTCGTCGCTCATGTAGCACGAAATAATCAGATCAGCATCGTCCACCTTGAGCGCTGTGCGGTTGCGGCGCAGTGCCTCCTTGGTTGCGCGTAGCGTCAGCGGGGCCATACTTCCCACGCGCTCGGCAAGCTCAGTGGTACGGGCCAGCAAGCTCTCTTCATCGGGGAGGACTTCGCTGATCAATCCAACTGAAAGCGCTTCCTCAGCTTCCACAAGGCGAGCAGTAAATATGATCTCACGCACACGGCCCGCACCAATCAGCTCTGACAATCGAGCCAAATTTCCCGCGGCAAGGCAGTTGCCAAGCGTACGCCCGATTGGGAACCCGAACTTGAGACTGGCCGAGGCAATGCGGATATCACAGGCCGCTGCGATGGACCCACCTCCGCCCGTACACGCCCCGTGAATTGCCGCAATCGTAGGGAGCGGACAGCACTCAACCGCTTCAAGCACAGCGTCAATCTGCGCCTCATAATCAAGCGCATCCTGCGGTGTTTCAAAGGCCCGAAATTGGGTCATGTCAGTGCCCGCAGCAAAGGCTTTGCCCCCTGCGCCCGTGATCACCACAGCACGGACTGTGCCATCTGTAGGCACTTCCCTACATAATTGTGCCAGCCGCTCATACATCCCGAATGTCAGCGCATTGCGCGCTTGTGGGCGATTGAAGGTGATCCACATGATACCTTCACGGATTTCATCGGTAATCTCAGGATTTTGATCAGTCATCGGTAGAAATACTCCACAAGGAACATCGGCACGGACGGCACATAGGTGCACAGCATGAGCACGGCCAAAAGTACGCCCACGAACCAGATATTAACTTTGGACACTTCCCAAATGTTGGCCCGCGCGACCGAACACGCGGTGATCAGCACAGAGGCCACAGGCGGTGTTTGTTGACCAATGGCAAGGTTGAGCGTGACGACCAAGCCAAAGTGTACAGGGTCAATCCCTGCCGCCGTGATAAGCGGGATCACAATCGGAATGACAAGAATAATGGCAGCGGCAGAATGCAGGAAGAAGCCCACGATAAGGAAGAAAAAATTGAGGATCAGCAAAATCGCCCATTGTTGGTTAGTGATCGACAAGATGCTTTCAGCCAATTGCTGTGGGATCTGTGCGCGTGTCAAAAACCCGCCCATCAACACCGAAGCCGCAACAAGCAGCATCACAACAGCCGTCTGTATACCACCATCCAGCATCGCGCGGCGCAAATGACTGAAATCCAAATTACCGTACCAAGCAGAGACAATAATCGAGGCCAGAACAGCAAGGCCTGCCGCTTCTGTCGCGGTGACATAGCCACCAAAGATGCCGCCCAAAATGATCACAGGCAAAGTAAATGCAGGCAGCGCGTCTATGAAGGTCTCGCGCAAGCGGGCAATGTTAAACGCCGCCTCTGTTGGAAAGTCGTACTTTTTCGCAAATAGATAGGCGACTGTCATCAGGCCACCTGCCCCCAGCAATCCTGGCACGACACCTGCAACAAACAGCTGCTCAACGGAGGTGTTCGCCGAAGCTGCATAAAGGATCATCGGAATGGAGGGTGGAATGATGATTGCCAATGAGGCCGAAGACGACGTCACCGCGGCAGAGAACTCTTTTGAATACCCGCGCTTTTTCATTTGCGGGATCAGGATGGAGCCCATGGCGGCCACGTCTGCCACAGCAGAGCCGGAGATTTCAGCAAAGAATAAAGACACGCCAATGTTGACCATAGCAAGGCCGCCGCGAATGAACCCGATGATCGCAGTCACAAAGTTGATCAGCCTGTCGGTGATGCCGCCCGCATTCATGATCGCACCCGCCAGAACGAACATCGGAATGGCGATCAGGGAGAATTTGGTCGATCCGTCATACATATCAAGCGCGATCGTAACGAGACTACCCGTCCCCTCGGTCGCAACCAAGCCCAGAACACCAGCCATCGCCAGCGCAACAGCAATGGGCATATTGATGCAAATCATCAGCAGCATCGCAATGAAAATTGAGGCCATCAACATCAGACGCGGTCCTTGTTTTTTTCGAGTTCGGTTTCGACTTCTTCTTCGATCTCTGCGTGCTCCAGCGATACGCCAGCAGCCGTCAGTTTGAGAAATCCGGGAAGGCTGAGTATCTGGCACAGCATGAACAGAATTGCGCCGATAGGGATGATGGACTGGGTGACCTGAATAGGGACCCATGTAAGGGAGATCAGTGTGTCACCCGCAAGGACCTCAAGAACTTGAATGCCAGCACGGGCCATGAGGAAAAAGAACAACAGCACAAGCGCTTCACCCAGAAACAACGCCGCGATACGCATCTTCTGTGGCATCGCAAGAAGCACTGAATCGAACCCGATATGACGACGGTGCAAAGCGGCAAGGGCTGAACCGTAGTAGGTGATCCAAGCCAGCATGATCGCTGCAACCTCATCATACCATGAAAAGCTCTGCCCCATAAGGCGCGCGATCACAGCTAAGGTCACGATTGCTGTAAGCAGGATCATCAGGCTGATGGTGATCCATTCAAGCACTCGGCTAAGCAATCGGTTGATGCGGGACAGCGTCGGGTAGGCAGTATGTTCCATATGGGTCAGACCTGTAGGATACCAGACATCACGCCCCCCAACCAAAGAAGCGGGTGCGTGCTGTTGAGATATTGGTTGTTGGAATTCAGGTGGCAGGTTCGAGCCCTGCCACCTGCAAAAGGATCAGCTTGCGTTGCCGAGACCGAGAACCATGTCGATCATCTCCTGCCCGCCCTCTACTTCAGCTGCAAACTGCGAATAGATCGGCTTTGACGCTTCAATGAAGGCGTCCTTGTCGGCTGTGTTTACCACAACACCAGCATCCTCGATCACTTTCAACAGGCTGGATTCAAGCTCTGCCGCTTTCTCGTAGGTGAAGTCTTGGGTCTTGTTGGCACAATCCGTCAGACCCGCCTGCATGTCAGCATCCATGCCGTCGAACTTCTTCTTCGACATCAGGATATAGGCTGGCGTATAGACGTGACCTGTAACGGAAAGATACTTCTGCACTTCCTGAAACTTGGCCGACGCAATCTGAGCATAGGGGTTTTCTTGACCATCAATCACGCCAGTTTGCAGCGCAGTGAACACGTCAGAGAATGCCATCGGCGTTGGATTGGCCCCATACTCTTGGAACATCTTCAAACGCCAGACACCATTCGGCGTGCGCAGCTTAACGCCTTCCAAATCGGCAGGCAGATTGATCGGCCGCACGTTGTTGGTGATGTTGCGAAAGCCGTTCTCGGCCAGACCTACGATGTGATAGCCATTGGCATTCGCCGCAGATTGAAACTTATCCATCATCGCACCCTGAACACGGCGCATGTGATCGCGGTCCTTGATGATGTAGGGCATCTCGAAAATACCGAATGTATCATCAACTGATGACATCACCGAGGATGGCAGCGAGAAATCGGCCTGCCCCAATTTGAGCTTCTGCAGAAGCTCCTTGTCCTTACCCAGCTGTGATGAGCCAAACGTCTGAACCTCGACCGCGCCGGCCATCCCACCGTTCACGCAGGCTGCAAAGTTATCGACTGACGCTTCAAACAGCGACCCCGGGTTGCCGACATGGCCAAATTTCAAGGTCATATCAGCCGCATAGGCACTTGTTGCCATGCCAATAGCCGTGGTTGCTGCAAGCAGTTTTGCAATTATCTTCATTTTGTTCTCCTCCCAGAGTTTAAATGTTCTTGTTTTCGTCTGTGCCCCATTCTGTGGGGGCATTCTATTATGTGAGGTGTTCCATTGCCGCTTGAACACCGCCTGTTTCATGCGGGAGGTTCGCTTGCTTCAGGCCCATTTCAACACCAGCAAGCGTGGCAACCAGCATCAAGTCATTGAAGTCGCCTAGGTGACCTATGCGGAACACCTTATCGGCAACTTTTGAGAGGCCATTTCCAAGGGAAATATCATAATGCTCCAAGGTGCTGGCGCGGAACCCGTCCGCGCTGTGACCTTCGGGTAGCTTAACGGCCGTTAGCACACCACTCTCCTGCCCCTGTTTGGCACAAAGCACTTCGAGACCCCATTTACGAACAGCCGCGCGTGCAGCCTGACCGTGACGCGCATGGCGGGCAAAGACGTTGTCGAGCCCTTCCTCATGCAACATATCAACAGCAACGTTTAGACCATAGAGAAGGTTAGTCGCAGGGGTGTACGGGAAATATCCCGTTTTGTTCGGGCCAACCATCTCTGCCCAATCCCAGTAGGACCGCTGCAGGCCAGCCTTGGCATTGGCCGCCATCGCCTTCTCACTCGCGGCATTGAACGACAGCCCTGGGGGAAGCATCAGACCTTTTTGTGATCCTGATACCGTGACATCCACGCCCCATTCGTCATGCTTGTACTCAAGTGACGCGAGGCCTGAAATTGTATCAACCATGAAAAGCGCTGGGTGGCCTGCGCGGTCAATCGCCTTGCGCACCTCCGCAATGGGCGAAACGGAACCTGTTGAGGTCTCGTTGTGCACAACGCAAACAGCTTTGATCTCGTGACCTTTATCTTCGGCCAAATAGGCTTCGATCTGGTCTGGATCCGCGCCGCTGCGCCAATCGCTTTCAATAAACTCCGCACGGATACCCAGCTTTTCAGCCAGCTTTTTCCACAGTGTCGCAAAATGCCCGGTCTCGAACATCAACACGCGATCACCTGGCGACAGCGTGTTGACCAATGCCGCCTCCCACGCGCCAGTGCCGGACGCAGGATAGATGAACGCATGCTGCTCCGTCTTGAAGACACTCTTGATCCCGTCGAGCGCCTTCATGCCAACAGATGCAAAATCAGGACCACGGTGGTCGATTGTCTGTTGTCCAATCGCGCTTAGAATTCGGTCAGGTACAGCACTCGGGCCAGGGATTTGCAGAAAATGGCGGCCAGCTTTTCTCATGACGATAGTCTCACATTCAGGTATTGAAGTAGGCGAGAGGCAGAACCCTGTAGCCTACATTTATTCTTTTCAGTTGAACCAAGTTAATTTTGAATTTATAATAATGTCAACACCAATGAGTGCTCTAATATGTAGTGGACCGCAAATGTCTGACCTGTTCGAAACTCTGAAATCCCGCGTTCAGGGTGACCTGATGTTTGATAAGTTCTCACGTGGTCGTTATTCTACGGACGCGTCATTGTACCAGATGACACCAGTCGGTGTGCTATCGCCAAAGTCCGAAGATGACATCAGAGCCGCCATTGATATCGCTGGCGAAAAGGGCGTGCCCCTGCTTGCGCGTGGCGGCGGCACGTCCCAGTGCGGCCAAACTGTAAACGAAGCTTTGGTGCTGGATAACACATTATATTTCAATGACATCCTTGAGCTTGATGTGGAGGGGCAGCGCTGTGTTGTGCGTCCTGGCATCGTGCTGGACGATCTAAACCGCGCATTGAAACCTCACGGGCTTTGGTTCCCTGTTGATGTCTCGACTGCGTCGCGTGCAACCATTGGCGGGATGACGGGCAACAACTCTTGTGGGGGTAAATCCCTGCGATACGGAATGATGCGCGACAATGTCCTGTCGATTGATGCCTTTCTGGCCGACGGCAGTCAGCACCATTTCGGACCCGTCGGGGACGCCGCGTCCCCGCAGCTGCAATCGCTGACCGACGATCTTCTGCGCCTCGGCGCCCGAGAAGCCGCAGAAATCGAAGCGCGATTCCCCAAGGTCATGCGCCGCGTCGGGGGCTATAATATCGACGCACTGGTGCCCCGCGACACGCCCAACAACCTCGCACATCTTCTGGTGGGATCTGAGGGGACGCTGGCCTATTCCACCGCGATTGAGCTGAAGCTCTGGCCCATCATTTCGCAAAAAGTCTTGGGTGTTTGTCATTTTCCCACATTCCATCAGGCGATGGATGCGGCACAACATCTGGTCACATTAAATCCCCAAGGCGTTGAGCTGGTGGATGCGACAATGATCGGGCTGGCCCGCGATATTCCGATGTTCAGACAAACCATCGAGGAATTCGTGACGGGCAAGCCAGACGCCCTGCTGTTGGTTGAATTTGCCGAAGAAGACCCAAGCCTGCACGCCCAGAAATTGCGTCAGCTGGATGAAATGATGGGTGATCTGGGGTTTTCATGGTCTGGCTCAGGTAAGAATTGGGGCGGGATGACCCCTGTGCCTGACCCAGCGATGCAGGCGCGCATCGCAGATCTGCGCAGCTCAGGCCTCAACATCATGATGTCCATGAAAAGCGACGGCAAGCCCGTGTCGTTTGTCGAAGACTGCGCCGTTGAGTTGCCCGACCTTGCCGCCTACACCGAGGGTCTCACCGAGATTTTTGAGCGTAATGGCACACGCGGAACATGGTACGCGCACGCCTCTGTCGGGTGCCTGCATGTACGTCCAGTCCTGAACCTCAAGCTGGATCAAGACGTAAAAACCATGCGTACGATTGCAGAAGAATGTTTTGATCTGGTCGCAAAGTACAAAGGCTCGCACTCGGGCGAGCACGGTGACGGGCTGGTCCGCTCGGAATTCCACGAAAAGATGTTCGGTCCCCGTATGGTCGCCAATTTCGCACAGGTGAAAACACGCCTTGATCCGACCTGCCTGTTCAACCCTGGCAAAATCGTCAACCCGCCCAAGATGGATGACCGCAGCCTGTTCCGTTATGGCTCAGACTATAAAGTTGAAGAGTTTCCAACTGGCCTCGACTGGTCTGAATGGTCGGGCAGCGCTGGCGGTTTTCAGGGTGCTGTCGAGATGTGCAACAACAACGGGGCCTGTCGCAAACTCAAAGGCGGCGTGATGTGCCCGTCGTTTCGGGTGACCCGCAAGGAACAAGACCTCACACGCGGACGCGCAAACACCCTGCGGCTGGCTATTTCAGGTCAATTGGGGCCCGATGCTCTGAACTCTGACGAGATGGCCCAGACCATGAAGCTGTGCGTATCGTGCAAAGGCTGCAAGCGCGAATGCCCTACGGGTGTGGATATGGCGCGCATGAAGATCGAAGTGCAGGCGGCTATCGTGCGTAAAAATGGGTTGAAGCTACAAGACCGTTTGACAGCGTTTCTGCCGCGCTATGCCCCGATGGCAGCGCGCATGCCCTTTTTGGCAAACTTGCGAAATACCGTTCCGGGATTGGCAAAATTGACCGAACGACTGACCGGCTTCTCCGCAACGCGCAAGCTGCCCACATGGGCGGCGCGGCCGTTTAAGGACAGTGAAGCCAGTGAGGGTGAAAGCCCCCAAGCCGTCATATTTGCAGATTGCTTTAACCGCTACTTTGAACCCGAAAACCTGCGTGCCACGCTCAAGGTGATGGAGGCCGCTGATGTACCAGTGCATCTGGCAAAGGCCCCCAAAGGGGAGCGGCCGCTGTGCTGTGGCCGTACATTCCTGTCCGCAGGTTTGATAGATGAGGCCAAAGTAGAAGCGCAGCGTTTGGTCGACGCCCTGATGCCCTATGTGGAACAGGGCCTCCCGATCATCGGGCTGGAGCCGAGCTGCTTGCTGACCCTGCGCGATGAAATCCCTGCCCTTCTGCCCGGTGAGGACACCTCAAAGCTCGCCGCTAAGGCACGGATGTTGGAGGAATACATCGCGGATCAAGAAGCCAACCCCGATTTCCATCTTCCGTTGACCTCCCCTGCCCCCAAGGTTCTGCTGCACGGGCATTGCCACCAAAAGGCAATGGGCATTATGTCCAGCATTGAGAAGACACTGGCGCTCTTGCCCAATACGCAGGTCGAAACGGTGGAGACATCATGCTGTGGCATGGCAGGCGCATTCGGGTATGGTACCGACACACATGAGACATCCCGCGCCATGGCAGAGTTGGATTTGGCGCCTGCAATAAGGAAAGCGGACACAGAAACTTTAATCGTTGCAGATGGTACATCCTGCCGACATCAAGTAGCAGACCTTACTACCCGCCAACCCGTCCACATGGCACGCCTGCTCGAAATGGCTCTGAAAAAGTGAAATAACGTCCCTATGCTTCAATCAACAAACCCACAGGCCATTACCCGCACTTCGTTGCACCACGAACTCGTAAGCCGACTTCAGACATTGATCATCAATGCGGAGCTGGAGCCGGGATCAAAGGTGCCCGAAAAGCTACTGTGTGACCAATTCGGCGTGTCGCGCACCCCACTGCGTGAAGCACTCAAGGTGCTTGCCTCGGACGGGCTGGTGCGGCTCGAACCCAATCGCGGCGCATGGGTGACCCGTGTTACGATTGAAGAGGTTGAAGAAGTGTTTCCCGTGCTGGGCGCGTTGGAAGCGTTATCTGGTGAATTGGCCTGCCAAAACATTACCGACGCCGAGATCGAAGCCGTCCAAGAATTGCACGCCCGCATGCTAAAAAGCTATAAGGATAGTGATCTGGACGCCTATTTCAGCATCAACCAGCAAATTCACCGCGCCATTCTGGTCGCAGCTGGCAACAGCACCTTAACATCATCCTGTGAAGCCTTGTCGCTTCGCATGCAGCGGGCGCGGTATTTGGCGAATATGACCCAAGGGAGATGGCGTGAAGCCGTGCAAGAACACGAGAATATCTTAGCATTTCTTGTTGCACGAGATGGTCCCAACTTGGCACAGACCTTGATGGGTCACATGAACTCCAAGCGCCTATCTGTCGTTCGATGGCTCAAGACGGAAGGGACGATGAAAGACTAGAGGTCTGCATTCGTTACAATCTGGATTATCGCAGCTTGGAGTTGAGACACGATGTTTTATTGGCAAACAATAAACTTACAGGGGGGCTAGGGGACGGCAAATCTGCTATTGCCGCGATGGCGCGCAAAATCGGTGAGATCGAAGACATGACTGGTCCCGATTGCACGTTCAGGTGCTGTCAGACGAATGAGAACTCGCATCGGATTGCTGGCGCAGCCTGAACCTATGCGCTCAATAATTGACGCCACTCAGTAAGAGCGGCGGCGCGCTTTCGCTTGAAATTGGCGCGTGAATAGAGGTGCGAGTTCCAACAAAACCATGCTTCAATGAATCTAAAACACCAACACTAAAGCCCTGTGGTCCGAGGCGCACGGCCCGTGATCCAGGGTCCCCAGTCTCGCGTCCTGCGATCTGACGATTGAGGATTGGGTCAAGTTACCCCCGGACATTGTTCCACGGCGCGTTGGCCGTGCAGCAAGATGGGCGATCCACAGCTGTAGCAGTCCCCCAACAAAACTCCCTTCAAATGAAACTACCGCCCCAACTCTTAAGCTCCGGCGCGTGGACCCTGCACCTCCTTTAAGGGGGGCTGGCCTGTGTGCCGTGTTTCCTGAAGCGCGGGCGTTGGTTGCAGTAACCCCCGGACCGTGTTCGGTGGTGCAGGGGGCGTGCAGCGGGATCAACAGCCCACGACTATTACTCTGACGGTGCTGACAGAAGCCGTAAATTTTGAATTTGGGAAATTCTATCTTAGAATTGACCAAAAGCCATCTGGGTGTAACACTAATTGTCACTAATGCTTGCAGATACGGATTGAAAAAACAGTTAAACTCCTAACAATAGACTGCGATGATAACATGAAATATCCCCCTCTGTCCGAAGCAAGAGATGCCTTGAACGTACAATGGTACCGATCTGCGATGGAGCCCCATCGGTTTCGTGAGCTTTCTAAAAGAAGTAACATTCAAGGATGGATCCAAGCCGGTGGCCATCTAGCACTTTTTATGTCAACGGGTACGGCTGTATATTTCGCTTATGCGGCAGAAGCCTGGTTACTTTTTGTTTTGGCGATATTTTGCCATGGAACGATCAGCTCTTTTTTTCGTGGGACAGCCCCTCATGAATTAGGACACGGAACAGTGTTTGACACCAAGTGGTTGAACAAGCTGTTTTTATACCTGTTCAGTCTATTAAGTTGGTGGAACCCATTTGATTACGCCAGCAGCCACACTTACCACCATCGCTATACCCTGCATCCTGAGGGCGATCGCGAAAACCTACTACCACTTCATCCGAAAGTTGGAAAAACCTTCCTACTTCAGCTTTTTACGATAAATTTATTCACACTTCCTGGGAGAACTTTTGGCAAAGGTGGTTTGGTCTCAACTGTTTGGGTAACAGTTCTAGATGCAGTTGGAAAAACTGGATCAAACGATATTCCATCTAACGAATGGTTAAACGCACTTCATGAAGATCAGCCTGACCAACACAAAAAATCAATCAGATGGTCTAGGATTCAGTTAGCATTTCATACTTTTATAATTCTATTTTCAATTGTGTCTGGACTTTGGGTATTACCTTTAATTTTTACATTTTGCAGTTTTATAGCTAACTGGCTCAGCTACTTTGTGGCTCTGCCACAACATTGTGGGCTACAGGAAAATGTTTCAGATTTTCGCAAAAGCACACGGTCCCTCAAACTTCCAAAGTTTGTTGAATTTTTATACTGGCATATGAATTGGCACATAGAACATCACATGTATGCGGGAGTTCCGTGTTACAATCTTCGGAAATTACATCTGGAATTGAAGGATGACATGCCCACTCCACGTACATTATTCGGTGCGTGGCAGGAAATGCTAGATACGTGGCAGCGCCAACAGACCGATACAAACTATCAATACAATACGCCGCTTCCTTCAACGGCTAGGACAGAACGCAAACGCCGCGGTAACATCTTAGAAAGCTCTATTGGGGATCTTGCCCCTGACGGTCTGGCGTAGAAAACCGGCTGGGTCAGGTAAGCCATCGGCGCTTCTACAACATAGTACTTCACGCTTTGGCACTGCCGCAGCATAGGCTATCCATAGCTCAAGAGCCTCAAACAAAACTCCGTCCCAATGAATCCACCACCCTAACTCTTAACCCCCTGCGCGTGGACCGTGCCTCGGCTTGAAGGGGGGCTGCCCTGTTTGCCTTGGCTATTGGAGCGTGGGGGTTGGGCGCAGTAACCCCCTGATCATGGACGGTGGTGTTTGGTGCGGTGGCCGTACTGCGGGATTCAGTTTATTTCAGGCTCTGGAACCGGCACGCCAAATTCCGTGGTCAGAAAGTCGAAGTCGCACCCTTTGTCCGCTTGCTCTACATGCCGCGCAAACATCTGACCGTAACCGCGTTCATAGCGGGGCTCAGGTGTGATCCATGCGGCGCGGCGCACAGCCATTTCCTCATCGGAAATTTTCACTGAAATGGAGCGGTTTGGGATGTCTATCTCGATAATGTCTCCATTCTGGATCAGAGCCAGAGGACCGCCAATAAATGCCTCTGGAGCGACATGCAGCACGCAAGCACCATAGGATGTCCCCGACATTCGCGCGTCCGACAACCGAACCATATCCCGATGACCATCCTTCAAAAGCGCTTGGGGCATGGGGATCATCCCCCATTCGGGCATCCCTGGCCCGCCCTGAGGGCCCGCGTTGCGCAGTACCAGTACATGATTGGGGTTCATCGGATAATCAGGGTCATTGATTATAATTTTCATCTCACTGTAGCTATCGGCCACAATAGCTGGACCTGAATGCACATGAAACTTTGGATCCATCGCCGCCGGTTTGATCACCGCTCCATCAGGTGCAAGATTTCCACGAAGAACCGCAAGCGAACCTTCATGATAGACAGGGTTTGACAAGGGCCGGATCACATCCTTGTTGTAATTCACCGCACCTTTGATGCAATCGCCCAGAGTTTTTCCTGTGACAGTAATGACTGAGAGGTCTAGCTTATCGCCCAGTTCCTGCATCAGCGCCGGCAGGCCCCCAGCATAAAAGAAATCCTCCATCAAGTATTCGGCACCCGAAGGTCGGATATTGCCCAGAACCGGCACCTCGTGACCGACCTGATCCAGATCATCTAGTCCCCAATCCACGCCCGCGCGCCGCGCCATGGCTATCAGGTGAATGATGGCGTTGGTGGAACAGCCTGTGGCCATCGCGATAATGCTGGCATTACGTGTAGAAACTGGGTTGATGATTTTGTCTGGCGTCAGGTCTTCCCAAACCATTTCGACAGCGCGCCGTCCACAAGCCGCTGCCATGCGCTTATGTTCCGCATCAGGCGCCGGGATCGAAGAGGCCCCGGGCAGTGTAAGGCCAAAGCCTTCGGCAATCGACATCATGGTTGAGGCGGTACCCATTGTCATGCAGGTTCCATATGATCGGGCGATCCCACCCTGTACACCTTCCCATTGCTCCTTGCCGATGTTGCCAGCCCGCCTTTCATCCCAGTATTTCCAAACATCCGTTCCAGAGCCCAGCTTCTGTCCTGCATAATTACCCCGCAACATCGCACCGGCCGGCATGAAAATAAATGGCAGCCCCATAGAAACTGCCCCCATGACCAACGCCGGGGTCGACTTATCGCACCCCCCCATCAACACAGCCCCGTCAATCGGATGGGCGCGCAAAGTCTCCTCGACCTCCATCGCCCCCAAATTCCGATAGAGCATAGATGTTGGTTTCAGAAACTGCTCTGAAAACGAATGCACAGGCATTTCGACTGGCATGCCTCCTGCTTGCAGAATACCACGTTTCACCCATTCAGCTCGGTCGCGCAAATGGTGGTGGCAGGGCGATAAATCAGACCAAGTGTTAATAATTGCGATGACGGGTTTGCCTGTCCAGTCCTCGCTGGTAAGACCCATCTGCATCGCCCGACTTCGATGGCCCATAGACCGCAAATCATCTGGCGCAAACCAACGAGCAGAACGCAGGTCTTCAGGTTTTTTTGTCATGAAAGCAGATCCTTAGTAGATGAAAAATAGGAAATGTCCGTGCTATTTGGTGTTCCTATCTTAACCGACGTGTGTGTCCCATGCCCAATATGGTTGCGAGCCAAAAGTAGATAGCATGACTAAACAGTCACCCTTGTGTTGTCCAGATTTAACGCTAGTACATAATTATGAGGTCACTCTTAAAGTCCATGCTTTTATTATCAGCCAATCAAAGAAATCTCTTTGTCCGTCTTTCCTTTGACATCATTGCTCCCGACATCCTGAAATACGAACAAATCAAACTCTGGCAAAATCGCCAAGATATGTTCCAATATGTCTGACTTAATACCTTCATATTGAGACCATTCGGTAGTGTTAGTAAAACAATAAATTTGAATTTTCAGACCTTGCGGGCTTGGCTCCAATTGCCAATTTGAGTGGTGCCCTGCCCTCTTCTTTCGAATTTCGCCTGCGAATTTCAACCCGAAACGCCCAACCCAAAACCGCACAGTTTCGTGGCAGATATCAATACCACGTTCGTGCAAAATATC
>Ga0206130_10005361_pt1 | contig 15193 bp, 13 predicted proteins | sample Helgoland_Spring_9_FD_148637 | JGI IMG/M metagenome (GOLD analysis project Ga0206130, IMG submission 148637) | Pelagic subsurface seawater microbial communities from Kabeltonne, Helgoland, North Sea - Helgoland_Spring_Bloom_20160512_1 | ecosystem: Environmental > Aquatic > Marine > Epipelagic ... | reverse complement strand
TCAAGGCGCTCCGTGGGAGAAAGAAAGTTGGGACGGATCATGCGGTTAGCTGAATCGTTCTACGGTCAGACGTCAACCCGTCAAAAGTCGGGTGCTCGAGGACTCTGTGTTTAACGCATGATTTTGGTTCCTTAAGCAGCAGTGTTGAGGTTTGTGAGGCCCTGATCGAGAGTTTTCCCGATCATACGGTCCATGAATAGCCCAAAAATGCGGGCAATGGGATTGCGCCCCAGATCAGCTTCCATGCGCCACTCGACGGCAGAGCCGCCTGCGCTGGGACGGACTTCGACGATTTGCTTGGGTTGACCCATCGCGCCCATGTCGATGTTGAAGGTGATAGAGCTATCCGTCACGCGCGCCACCGTTTGGCTGCCTTTGCCGTCTTTGCCCTCAAAGTGAAAGCCTGAGCCAACACCGCTGGTCGGGCCAAACAGTGTGATCTTCAGGTTCTCGTCAGAGTCTTTGTAGGGGTTAATCTTTTGATATCCCTCATTGGACGCGAGTAGTGCGATGACTTCGCCTGGGCTTGCTTGCACCTGCGCTGTGCGCAGAACGGTGACATCGCGTTGCAAAAGTTGTGTGGCAAGTAGAGTGGCTGCGATCACGCCTGCACCGATAGCGGCTGTTGTTAGAATGGTCATTTTTCGTCTCCTCGTTGTTAAAAGCGAAAGTGCTTTCATGAGGGTGACGAACGGGAATGCGGCCAATCGACAAATTTGTGAAATTTTTTTAAAAAAAGTTTGGAACGCAGAAAAAAACCCTCGGCACAGAATGCCGAGGGCCCTTCAAACACTGAGGTTTGAGCGTGCTACCCGAGGAGGCGACGCGCAATAACCTGAGCTTGAATTTCTGCAGCGCCCTCAAAGATATTGAGGATGCGTGCATCACATAGGATACGAGAAATCTTGTATTCCAGTGCAAAACCATTGCCACCATGGATTTGCAAAGCATTGTCCGCAGCCGCCCAAGCAACACGGGCACCAAGCAGCTTCGCCATGCCTGCTTCAAGGTCGCAACGACGTCCCTCATCCTTTTCGCGCGCAGAGAAATAGGTGAGCTGACGCGCAACCATGATTTCCACTGCCATCATCGCAAGCTTGCTAGAAACGCGTGGGAAGTTGATTAGGCTCTTGCCAAATTGTTTGCGATCCTCAGCATATTGCATTCCGATATCGAGCGCGGATTGCGCAACACCAATCGCACGTGCCGCTGTTTGAATGCGTGCGCTCTCAAACGTTTCCATGAGCTGTTTGAACCCTTTGCCTTCCTCGCCGCCAAGAAGATTTTCACCGCTGACATGAAAGCCGTCAAACGCGAGTTCATACTCTTTCATGCCGCGATAGCCGAGCACTTCAATCTCGCCACCTGTCATGCCTTTAGTTGGGAAAGGGTTCTCTTCTGTGCCAGGCGTCTTTTCGGCCAGGAACATGGACAGACCTTTGTAGTTGTCCGTCTCAGGGTCAGTGCGAGCAAGCAACGTCATAATCTGTGTGCGCGTCGCATGGGTGATCCACGTCTTATTGCCCGTCACTTTGTAATCGCCGTTCTCATCCTTAACTGCGCGCGTGCGCAATGCGCCAAGGTCAGAGCCCGTGTTTGGCTCTGTGAAAACAGCCGTCGGCAAGGTTTCGGCAGACGCCAATTGCGGCAACCATTTTTGTTTCTGTTCTTCCGTACCACCTGCGATGATGAGCTCTGCCGCAATCTCGGAGCGCGTGCCGAGCGAGCCGACACCGATATACCCGCGCGACAACTCTTCAGAGACAACGCACATTGACGCTTTGGACAGGCCAAAACCGCCATATTCCTCAGGGATCGTTAGGCCAAAGACGCCCATCTCAGCCAATTCGTCGATGACCTCCATCGGGATCAACTCATCCTTGAGATGCCAATCATGCGCGTATGGTTCGATCTTTTCGACAGAATAGCGTCGGAATTGATCACGGATCATTTCCAGCTCTTCATCAAGGCCGGATCCACCAAACATAGTGGCACCCGCTTGCTCTTGCATGAGTTCGACAAGACGCGTGCGCGCTGCTTGAGTGTTGCCACCCTGCGTGAGCGTCATAACAGAGATATCCATCATAGAGCGCATGTCGTCTTGCCCGAGGCCGATATCTTGCAGTCGCAGAATCTCTCCCTGATTCATCGGAATGCCGCCGTAGATCTGCCAGAGGTACTCGCCAAAGGTGATCTGCAAGAGCAGCTGCTCTAACTCGTTGAACTTACCGTCAGCCTGCTGGCGTTCTGCCCAACCCTGCATTTGCCGCAGGCTTTCCACATAGGTTGCAAGCCAAGCAAGCCCGTGGCTAGCCGTTTGATTTTCCTCAATAAGCTTACCAGAAATGCGGTCATTCTCGGTCACTATTGCGCGTAGTTTCTCGCGTGCAATGTCAAAGATCGCTTCGACCGGACCAAGGGCTGCTTTTGTGAGGTGCAGCAGATCCGGCAAAAAAACAGGGGCAGTCAAAGTCATGTCTTGTCCATCGTGGGGCATCGTGCGTCTCCTAAAATCGGTTTGTTTTGAAATAATCCTTTCGCACTTGCAGCGCAACTTAAATGCGCCGTTGATGTGAAATTTGTTTTTATATTGCGCATTGACCTGTTTCCTTTGCGCCCCAGTCAGACCCTCGCGTGCGGTCGGACACACTGTTATGAGACTTTTATGGACGCTATCTTTTCGATTCTCTCACTACCTCTTTTCATTATAGCATTTTTCATCGCGTTGTTTGCGGGCGTGATTAAAGGCATCGTTGGTTTTGCGATGCCGATGATAATGCTCTTGGGGATAAGCACGTTTGCTGACCCAGAATTGGCGCTTGCCGCCTTGATCCTGCCGACGCTTTTTACCAACGGGATGCAAGTGTTTCGATATGGTCTGAGCGATGTTTGGCAGACGATAAAACGCTTCAAAATGTTCTTATGCATCGGCGCGCTTACGCTCTTTAGCGCGGCGCAACTCGTCCCCGTATTGTCAACAAATCTATTGCTCTTGGTCATAGGGTTGGCGGTGACGGGTTTTGCGCTGTGGCAACTCTCTGGGCGCGCGCCGGAGCCGGGCCAATGGTCACAAAACAAAATGCTCGATGCTGGGATCGGGGCGTTTGCAGGGATAGTGGGTGGACTTTCGGGCATGTGGGGCCCTCCAACGGTCGCATATCTGACTGCGATTGGGACGCAGAAAAAACAGCAAATGCTGGCCCAAGGGGTGATCTATGGCTTGGGTGCGCTGCTTTTGATGTTGGGGCATTGGAAATCGGGCGTTTTGAACAGCACGACCTTGCCTTTGTCGCTGGCGCTTCTCATTCCAGCGATCTTTGGCATGTGGCTTGGGGGGCAAATCTCTGACCGCTTTGATCAAGCAACCTTTCGAAAGGTCACGCTTTTGGTGTTGATCTTAGGTGGTTTGAACCTTTTGAGACGTGGGATTTTTGGTTAGATTTTACCGTCCGCTGGAAAAAACTTGCAACAACTGATGCGGCGCAATGCGCGCAAGGCGCAAAGCGGGCCACGCAGCGGCAATCAACGCGGCAAGCAGCGCAATCGCAGCAAGCGTCAAATAGGATTTCGGGAAGACGAACATCGGCAATTGCCACCCGAACGCGGCGACGTTCACCACCGCCAAAAGCACCCAAGACAAAGCCAGCCCCAAAGGAATGGCCAAGCAGGTCACCACCAACGCCAAAACAACAGAGCGTATCAGCTCCAAACGCCCGAGTTGCGCGCGCGTCACGCCAAGGGCCCAAATTGGCGCGAGTTGGGGGAGCCGCATTTGCGCAAGGGTCAATAGGCTCATCATGATAGAAAAGCCAGCAACGCTCAGCGTTAGAATATTCAGCGCAGCCGTGACGGTGAACGTTTGCTCAAAAATACCAAGCGACAGTGCTTTGATCCGCGCCTGATTGGCAACTGCATTGGGGGACAAGCCAACCTCATTTATCAGCGTTTGTGTCACCCGTTCGATATCATCCGATGCAACGCGCAGTCCAAAACGCAGGGGCATAACTTCGGGATAAAGCGCTCGAAACGACGCTTCTCCAATAATCATCTGAGGCGCGGGGTTGCCGTAGTCAGAATAGATCCCAATGATTTCCTGACCCTCTGCGCTCGGCACAGGATCGCCAACAGACAAGCCTGCGCGCAGCGCGAGTTGTTCGTTGATGATGGCCGTCGCCGGGTCTTGCAGTCGATCCCAAACACCTTTGGCTTGCGCCAAAAGCGGCCAGTGATCGCGGTAGGTCGCATGATCATTGACGCCATAAACCTCGCCCGCTTGGCCGTTCAAAACTGTTGGGGCGCTGACAATTGGGAGAAACGCTTTGACGTCATCCGCTAAAACGCGCCGCATCACATCGGCCTGATCAGCGCTCTCTAGTGTGACATATAATTCAGAGGCCAGCCGCTGGTCGAGCCAGCCTGTAAAGGTCAAACGAAAGCTCGAAACCATCGTGCTGACACCCACGTTCGTCGCAATCGCGAGCATAAGCGCCATCAAAGCCATCGACAGCCCGGGAACTTGTGAACGCGTATCGGCCCAGAACCATTGCGGCAGCGCTTTGCGACTTATGCTCTCCAAGACCGCTAAGCAGCGATCGAGCGTCCAAGGCAGTAAAAATGCAGCGCCGATCAGTAAGCAGCCAAGCAGTAGGAATCCTTGCACAAGGCTTCCCGCAAGGGAGCTGAGCAGTAGGGCAACAGCCAGGAGTACAATGCCCAAAAGGCCCATAATTCCCATGATCCGACGCGATGCATGCGCCCATGCTTGCGGCGTCCCTGCATCCATCAAAGGCAAACGCGCAAGGCGCAAGAACGTCCCGATACTGGCAACCAAAGTCCCGCCGACCGCCATGCCAAGACCCGACAACCACCAAGATGCGCGAATTTGCAGCGTGCCGGTCACGTCGGCACCGTATAGTCCGCGCAAGGTCGCGGCGACGTCGGGCAAAAGCGCAGCAGCAATGAGGTAACCGAGTAAGATGCCGAAAAGTCCCGCGAGCGTGGCAAAGATCAAAAGCTCTGCGATGAGCAAAGTGATAAGCAGACGCAGTGAAACCCCAAGCGCGCGCAAGGTGCGAAACATTGTGCGCCTTTGCTCAAAGGCGAGACCAATCGCGCCGTAAACGATGAACAAGCCGACTGCAAAAGACAGCAGGCCGAACGCTGTCAGGTTAAGGTGAAAGCTGTCCGTCAATCGGGCAATATCCCCGTCGTCTTGCGCAGCGGCGATGTAGCGCAAGGATTGCGGCAGGGCCGCCGCGTCTTGCATATTATTGGGCAGGACGAGCAAGCGATCCAAGGTATCCCCGCGCATCGCGATCCGCGCAACCGAGCCTATGTCAGCAATCGCTGTGCCCTGCGCAAGGTTGGGCGCGACGTTGTAGTCCCAGCCCAAGGCTTCAATCGCCGCTTCGCTGCCTTTTGCGACCAGAGCAAATCCAGACCCGTCAAAAAACTGATCGACGGGAATGCTCTGGATATTAAACGACCCTTGTAGGGCAGGGGCGGTCAGTGGTTCGACCCCGATCAAACGCAGGGTTTCGCCATTCAATTCCAATGTTTCTACGATTTGCGGCGTGATAAGCCAGCCAGCCCGGCGCAACGCGACATAGTCAGTGATGGCCAGAGGCTGCTCGTTGTTTGAAACAATCTGCGCAAGTTGGCTTTGATCTACCTGTGCTGCCGCGGCACCGTAACTCGCGCGTGCTTCGCTGTTGATCGCCTGGACCCCAGACCAAAGCGCCGTCGCGAGTGCGAGACCGACGAGCAGGGTGAACAACTGCAAAGGTGAGCGCCACCAATGCGACAACAACGCGCGAAGAGCAGGACCAGCGCCCATCAGTTGATCGCGCCACTGCGTAATGTGAGCTGGCGATCCAACGCGCCTGCATGCTTTGCGGAATGGGTGACCATCAGCAAAGCTGTGTCAGTCTCTCGCGTGATCTCTAAAAGCAAGTTTAACACCGTTTGCGCTGTGTCCTCGTCCAGATTGCCTGTTGGCTCATCGGCAAGAATTAATGCGGGCTTCGCAGCCAAAGCCCGCGCGATTGCAACCCGCTGTTGTTGCCCACCAGAAAGTGCCTCGGGGTATTTGCTCAGATGGTCGCTTAGCCCCATGCGCTTTGCCAAAGTGGCACACCACTGTGCATCATAGCGTCCTGCAAGCTGCGCTTGAAAGGCTATGTTGGCGTCAATGCGCAGGCTTGGGATTAAGTTGAATTGTTGAAAAATGATGCCAACCAAACTGCGCCGCAGTTCAGCGCGCGCAGTATCGCTGGGAACCGCTATGTTTTGTGCTTCAACCATGATCGTGCCGTGATCGGGCACATCAAGGCCAGCGACCAAGTGCAACAAAGTGCTTTTGCCGGAACCGGATTCACCCATCAGCGCAAGGCTTTCACCTGCGCTCAATGACACAGATACACCACGCAAAACGTCGGTGCGCGATCCTGCAACTGTGTAGCTTTTATGAACATCTCTTGCGTCCAAGATCATGCGATCTCTCCAATAGCTTTCATTCTACTAAATAGCGGCTGTTAACCGCTTTCAAGCAAACCTCGGCTCATTGAGGTAGCTTTGATGAGGCTTTCGTTTACGAACCCTAACAATTCCTCTAAAAGTGCGCGTAATTGCTTTGCTGTCTTAACGCGTGGATCGATCTTTTGAAGAAATCTCTTACTCTTATCGCTGCGTGCGGGATGTTGGCCGCTTGCGGTGATCCGCTCTCTAAAGTTGACAAACTGTCGTCTGTCGAGCTTGCGCCAAACACTGAAACTGTCATGGCGCTGCCTGATCCTGCCAAGCAAGTACGCGCAGGCGGATTGTTTTCTGGTTTGTTTAATCGCGATCCGGCACCTGTTTCTAACACACCGGCAATCGCGCAAACGGATGCGGCTGTGAGCGAAGCATTGGGTGTTGCGACCCCCGCTGTAGCACCAGCGGTTGCAAATGTTGCTGCGAGCGCTGAGGCACCACAAGTGGCTGCGGCAGTGGCGCAACCTGTCCAAGCCGTTGAACCTGAAAGACGCGGATTGTTTGGCTTTATGCGTGCAAAAGAGGCACCGCAACCAGCGCAATCTGTCGGGCAAATCGTAGCGGATGCGCCCTCAGTTGCTGCTGCATCGATTGAGCAAGCAGTTGCCGTTGAGCCCGAAAAAGTCGTTCAGGTTACTCAAGCTGCACCAGAAGCGACCGCTCAACCGCGTCGTGGCTTGTTTGGTTTGTTAGCAGGTGCCCGCGCGAAGGAGCAAAGCGATGATGAGATCAAAGTGCGTACCGCTGCTTTGACGCCTACCATCGCGCCAAAAACGCTTCCGCGAAAAACGCCGCGCTCGAATACGAGCAAGCGCAAACACAAAGGCCCGGATGCACAGATTGTTGCCTTCGGCACGTCGCTGCCCCCGGGGATGGTCGCACGCGTTTGCGATTTACCCGGCGGACGTCTTGGCAAAGAGATCGAGAAATTCCCGACGCGAGGCCGTGGATATAAGCTGATCGACAGCAAACCGGGGTCCAGCGGCACGCGCCCTTTCTATGTGACAGGGTTCGATGACAACTGTGCGCGCACGTTTACCGCGGCACTCGCCTTGTTTGGCAGCCCCACGATGCACGAACAACTACGCTATGGCTTGCCGAGCAAAGTGCAGCCTTACAGCCTGACAGACCAAGCCTATGAGGGCATCAAGCGTTCTGTTTGTGGGGCGTCAAAGAACAAACCGTGCGGTGAGAAGATTACCAAACTCGAGAAAAACACCGTCTTTATTTCAATGTATGATCGCATTGGTAGCAACGCATCTTGGTCAAATATCTTGATCCACGATGGCTGGGTTCTGGCGGCCGATCGAAAAGGTTGAGTGGTCGTCTAGTAATGCGGGGGGCGCTCGTCTCCGAGTACAATACCGCCGCCACCTTGGCTTTCGCGCTCGCCTTCGCGCGCCATCAACATTTGCACACGGTGCGTTAAGATCGCGATCTCTCGCTCTTGCCGCGCAACAACGTCAGATAATTCGTCTGTCGTTTTCAGCAAGTCTGCGATTTTTTCTTCGAGGGTCTGAATTCTTATATCTGTCATAATCTCGCGCTATCACGGCGTTAGAGCATGCGCAATTGATGTGCACCTGTTGCCCCGCAGGCCCTTGGACGGTAAAGGGCAAGCACGCATGGATAGAAAAGAGAGCCCCATGGCCAAAGTGAAAAAAGCCCCCCGTCCCAAGGCGCAAGCGCCCAAAGGATTTCGCGACTATTTTGGCGCGGAAGTGACCGAGCGCGCAGAGATGCTGCAAAAGATCGCGGGCGTGTATCATCGCTATGGTTTTGACGCTTTGGAAAGCTCCGCCGTGGAAACGGTTGAAGCGCTGGGCAAATTCTTGCCCGATGTGGATCGCCCGAACGAGGGTGTCTTTGCATGGCAAGAAGATGACGACGCTGATTGGCTTGCTTTGCGTTACGATTTAACGGCTCCTTTGGCGCGTGTGTATGCGCAAAACCGCAATGATTTGCCGACGCCTTATCGCCGCTACGCGATGGGTCCTGTGTGGCGCAATGAAAAGCCGGGTCCGGGGCGCTATCGACAGTTTTATCAGTGTGACGCGGATACTGTTGGCGCAGGTTCTGTTGCTGCGGATGCTGAAATTTGCGCGATGTTGTCTGACACGTTGGAAGTCGTCGGGATCGAACGCGGTGACTACATTGTGCGCGTGAACAACCGCAAGGTTTTGAACGGTGTGATGGAAGTTTGCGGCATCGCGGGTGACGACAAAGCGGATGAGCGTGGGATTGTTCTGCGCGCGATTGATAAGCTTGACCGTCTTGGTGAAGATGGCGTGCGTTTGCTCTTGGGCGAGGGTCGCAAGGACGAAAGCGGCGATTACACCAAAGGCGCTGGCCTAAGCGCTGAGCAGGCCGAAATCGTCATGGGTTTCATGTCTGCGAAGCGCGAAAGCGGCGCTGCAACTGCCGCACGCCTCAGCGAGTTGGTCAAAGGCTCTGTGATTGGCGAAGCTGGCGTAAGTGAGTTGCTTACCATCGCAGAACTGCTGGAAGCTCAGGGGTACGGCTCTGATCGGATCGAGATTGATCCTTCTGTTGTGCGTGGCCTCGGCTACTACACTGGGCCTGTTTTCGAGGCTGAGCTCACCTTTGAAATCCAAGACGAAAAAGGGCGTCCGCGCAACTTTGGTTCTGTTGCGGGTGGTGGTCGGTATGATGATCTTGTGAAGCGTTTCACAGGTCAGGAAGTTCCTGCGACGGGCGTTTCTATCGGTGTCGACCGCTTGCTTGCTGCGCTTCAGATGAAGGGCCGTTTGGAGAGCCATTCGGTGGGACCTGTTGTGGTTACCGTGATGGATAAGAACCGTATGGCGGACTATCAAACGATGGTGTCCGAGCTGCGCAATGCGGGTATCCGCGCAGAGGTCTATCTGGGCAATCCAAAGAACTTCGGCAACCAATTGAAATACGCGGACAAGCGCAACTCACCTATCGCGATTATCGAAGGTGGCGATGAAAAAGAGAACGGCGTTATCCAGATCAAAGACTTGATCTTTGGTGCGAAAATCGCCGAAAGCGCAACGCTTGAAGAGTGGAAAGATCGCCCAAGCCAATATGAAGTGCCGCGTGGCGAGTTGGTTGCGAAAGTACGTGAAATTCTGGAAAGCCAAGCCTGATGAACCGTGTGAGTGACAAAGCAACGGCGCTGCGCACACAGTTTGAGCAGTTGGGTGCCTTGCCTGTTGAAACGTCGATTTTACAGCCTGCTGGGACGTTGCTTGATCTTTACGGCGAAGACATTCGCGGGCGTGCATACATCACATCTGATGCCTTGCGCGGCGAGCAGATGCTGCGTCCTGATTTTACGGTTCCTGTTGTGCAAATGCATATGGAGCGCGGCGCAGATCCCGCACGCTACACATATGCGGGCACAGTTTTTCGTCGTCAGGAAGATGATGAGAACCGCCCAAATGAGTACACCCAAGTGGGCTATGAGGTGTTTGATCGCGCCGAGCCGATTTCTGCGGATGCAGAGGTTTTCGCGCTGATTGCGTCTGCTTTGGGTGAAGCGCCTGTGCGCGCTTCGACGGGCGATATTGGGATTTTGGTCGCGGCTGTATCCGCGCTTGAAACGTCTGATGCGCGTAAAGCAGCGCTGCTGCGCCATATCTGGCGTCCTCGCAAATTCCGTGCGCTTTTGGAACGTTTTTCAAAACCCGCCGCGCCGAGAGATATATTGAGTGCGGATGATCCATTTGCGAATGCCGGGCCAGAGATTGGTTTGCGTCCTAAATCGGATGTTCAAATGCGCTTGGATGACCTTTGCGCGGACGCGGACGTTGCGCCGATTTCCAAGCGCGAGATCGAATTGCTCGACGCACTCTTAAACGTGCGCGCGATGCTGCCAGTCGCATTAGAGCAATTGCGTGCGCTTGCGATTGATCTGCCTGCGATTGGGTCAGCGGTCGAGCGTTTGAACGCGCGGATGGTTGCGCTCAAAACGCGCGGTGTTGACGTAGCGAAGCTAGAGTTTGAGACGAGCTACGGGCGGTCTTTGATGGAATACTACGATGGGTTCGTCTTTGGTTTTTATGCTGAAACGCATCCCGATCTACCCCCCATTGCGACGGGCGGGCGGTATGATGCATTGACCAAACAGCTCGGACAAGGGGCTGAAATTCCGGCAGTGGGCGGTGTCATTCGCCCTGATCTGCTCATTGAGCTGGAGGGCGGAGCATGACCATTAAACTTGGTGTGCCGTCCAAAGGGCGTTTAATGGAAAAGACCTTTGAGTGGTTCGGCGCACGTGGTGTTGAACTGAGCCGGACAGGGTCTGATCGTGAATATGCGGGCGCCGTGAGCGGTGTTGAAGGTGTCGAACTGGTGCTCTTGTCCGCGGGTGAAATCCCTCGTGAATTGGCGGCGGGACGCATTCATCTTGGCGTGACTGGCACCGATTTGATCCGCGAGAAGCTCAGCAATTGGGAACAGCGCGTTGACGAACTTGCGTTGCTTGGGTTTGGCCATGCGGATCTGATCATCGCGGTGCCCGATTTTTGGGTCGATGTGCGCACATTGGATGATTTGGATGCTGCTGCGGCAAAGTTTCGTGCGCAAAACAACTTTAGATTGCGGGTCGCCACGAAGTATCACCGTTTGATCCGCGATTATCTGCGCCAAAATGGTGTGGCGGATTATCAATTGGTCGATAGCCAAGGTGCCACTGAGGGCACTGTGAAAAACGAAACGGCAGAGGCTGTTGCGGATATTACATCGACGGGTGAAACCCTTCTTGCAAACCATTTGCGTTTGCTAGATGACGGGCCAGCTCTGAAATCACAGGCGACTTTGTTCCGTTCGAAAACCGCTGATCTAAGCGATAAAGAGCGCGTTGATCTGGCGGCATTGATTGCGAAGTTAGCGCTTACCTGACACCGATCTCGGCCAAAGCAGCGCTTAGCTCTGCTGGAATTGGCTCTTCGTGCGTGTGCCCTTTTGGGAGATCCGCAGGAGCATCTTCCTGCTTTAAATAACGCCACCCTTGGAAGGGCCGTTTGAGCGCATGTTGCGTGCGGATAAGACCCGGTTTCATCACAATGGCGCAGCGGCGAATGCCATCTTCACCGACCACTTCATCGAGCCTCAAGATAGGTTGGCGTGCTTGTATGACCCCCTTAATCACCCAGTAAATCGAGCCACCTTGCAAAATTTCAGGCTCACGCTTGGGCCAATGCGGGTGACGTGACGGTTTAAACCATCGGTCGCCGCAGCGCGCATCTGTTGCCACTCCTCGAGTCCTTCAACCGATTCTGTGCCAACGCTCAGTTTTATAAGGTTAATGTGCTTGTTCACAGATCTTTTCCCAGTTTCGACACCGCATATGGTATGTGAGTTATGAGCAACATCAAGGGGTAGTATTTGCATGATGTGTCTAAAAGTTCGTTGCCGCCTATTGATCGCACCGTTAGTAGGCTATCTTAAACGTCTGCACATCAAGGGAATCGCCACATGAACCGTTTTGCCGCGCCTATCGCTGAACAGATTTGGGATATGAAGTATCGTTTCAAAGAAGCGGATGGTTCGCCGATAGACGCAACCGTTGAGGATTCTTGGGGTCGTATCGCGAAAGATCTCGCCAAAGTTGAGGACGATCCAGAGCATTGGGAAGAGCAGTTTTATGCTGCTTTGGAAGATTTCAAATACCTTCCGGCAGGTCGGATTACGGCAGGTGCAGGCACTGCGCGCAATGTGACGTTGTTCAATTGCTTTGTGATGGGTAAAATCCCTGATTCAATGGGCGGCATTTTCGAAATGCTCAAAGAAGCCGCGCTAACGATGCAGCAGGGCGGTGGGATTGGCTATGATTTCTCGACCATTCGCCCCAAAGGCGCGGATGTTAAGGGTGTCGCGGCAGATGCGTCCGGCCCGCTCAGCTTTATGGATGTTTGGGACGCGATGTGTCGCACGATCATGTCCGCAGGGTCGCGTCGCGGTGCGATGATGGCGACGATGCGCTGCGATCACCCCGATATTGAGGATTTCATCACAGCGAAATCCGACGCAGCACGCCTGCGCATGTTTAACGTCTCCGTGTTGATCACCGATCCATTCATGGAAGCGGTGAAAGCAGACGCGGAGTGGGAGTTGAAGTTCGACGGCGAAGTTTTCCGCACCGTGCGCGCGCTAGAGTTGTGGAACAAGATCATGCAAGGCACGTATGATTACGCGGAACCTGGTGTAATTTTCATCGATCGCATTAATAAAGCAAACAATCTTGGTTATTGTGAAACAATCGCCGCAACAAACCCATGTGGCGAGCAGCCTTTGCCGCCCTATGGTGCGTGTTTGCTTGGCTCTATTAACCTTGCGCGCCTTGTGCCGAACCCGTTCGAGGCGGATGCCGCTTTGGATTTGTCCGCTTTGAACGAGCTTGTCGCGACAGCCGTGCGCATGATGGACAATGTGGTCGATGCCTCGCGCTTTCCGCTTGATGCGCAAGCGCGCGAAGCCGCTGCAAAGCGTCGGATCGGTTTGGGCGTGACTGGCTTGGCTGATGCACTTTTGATGGTTGGTCAGCGCTATGGTTCCGAGGAAGCGGCGCGTCAGACGGACGAATGGTTGCACGCGATTGCGCGCGCCGCATATCTGGCGTCGGTCGAATTGGCCAAGGAAAAGGGTCCGTTTCCATTGTTCGACGCAGAGGCCTATTTGGCCAGTGGCGCGATGATGGACATGGATGAAGACGTGCGCGAAGCGATCCGCGAGCATGGTATTCGTAACGCTTTGCTGACCTCCATTGCGCCGACAGGCACGATCAGCCTGTATGCTGGTAACGTGTCCTCTGGTATCGAGCCTGTGTTTGCCTACGCCTACACGCGCAAGGTTTTGCAGAAAGACGGGTCGCGCACGGAAGAAGAGGTCGTTGATTACGCAGTGCAAATGTGGCGCGATAAGTTTGGCGAAAAAGAATTGCCCGACTACTTTGTGAATGCTCAAACATTGGCACCGCTTGATCACGTGCGTATGCAAGCGGCAGCGCAAAAGTGGGTTGATTCAAGTATTTCCAAGACGATCAACTGCCCCGAAGATATCGCGTTTGATGACTTCAAAGAGGTCTACATGGAAGCGTGGGATTCGGGTTGCAAGGGTTGCACGACCTATCGTCCGAACGATGTGACCGGCTCTGTTCTAAGCGTTTCTGAAGATAAAAAAGCACCTGAAGTTATTGCCAATACAGATGCAGAACCGATGCGCCCACATGGTGACGTTGTCTATATGTCTGAACCTTTGGATCGCCCCCAAGCCCTTGAGGGTGCTACATATAAATTGAAGTGGCCTGACAGTGAGCACGCGATTTATTTGACTGTAAATGATGTGATCGAAGGCGGGCGTCGTCGTCCGTTTGAAGTCTTCATCAACTCCAAAAACATGGAGCACTTTGCATGGACCGTTGCGCTGACGCGGATGATGTCGGCGGTGTTCCGTCGTGGTGGCGATGTGAGTTTCGTCGTCGAAGAGCTGAAAGCGGTCTTTGATCCGCGCGGCGGTGCTTGGGTCGGTGGGAAATATATTCCCTCGATTCTGGCTGCGATTGGCGGCGTTTTGGAGCAGCATTTGATACAGATTGGCTTCCTCGAAGGGGAAGGCATGGGGCTAAAGAGCGATCCACAAGCGGAAATCGTGAGCATGCCGCAAAACCGTGGCAAGTCTTGCCCAAGCTGCGGTCAATACGACCTCCGCATGGTTGAAGGTTGCATGACATGCGGCAGTTGCGGCCATAGCAAATGCGGCTAAGTTGAATTTTAGGAGGGTCTCGTTGTCGCGAGGGCCTCCTTATTTGTTTTCCAGAAAATGTGTGGCGGCAATGATTGTCGCACATAGACCGTCAAAGAAACCGCCAGTGGTGACGTCGATCAGACTGGTGGGCGTTTCAGCGTCTGGCTCATCAGATCTTAATGTGACCAACGGCGTTGGTGTTTTCAGCAATTCTCGATGGCTCGCACCTTTGCCGTGTTTCAGCACATTGGCCGCAAGATAATATTGATGCACCTGATCTGCGAGTTTTGTCTCTCCTGCCTCGCGCAAACGCGCGGTCAGTTTGCGCGAAAATGGACCGCGCTTGAAATGGTGCTGCATGCGTGCTTCGAAGAGTGAAAAAGCGTCGATTGTTGCTGTTTCAAGTGCTTTTGTTGCACTTTGCAATGCATCAACCTCCTCCGCACTTCTGCTATTGGCGTCGCTTGTTGCCAATATTTGATCGATGCGGGTTTGGTGTGTTTTGGCCTGCTCTTGCGCGGCGTTGATCAGATCAAGAAGGCTTTCGGAAGCGGCCATTGTGAATTCTCCATTGGGGTGCTTCCCCCATAAGTGAGTTGACGAAAATTGATAGAGCAGTTCTGGTTTTACTGCCCGCTTAAAGAGGTTTGCATTGTAGATTTACCTGATGGGTCGAATTTGCAAATGTAGAGGACCTAACCCGGATAGGAGCGAACCGATTATGCAAGCAGTCTCAACAGGCGTTATTGGACGGGTGCAATCACCACGCGTTATTCGGATCGGCGGTGGTGTTGCGGATGAGGTTGCCGAAGTGCTGGTTCAGCTGGGCCTAAGCAAGCCGCTGATTGTGACGGATGCACAGCTTGTTAGGCTTGGCCACGTCGCTCGGATCACCGATGTTTTAGATAGCGCGCACTTGCCTTGGCAGATC
>Ga0206130_10005356_pt1 | contig 15201 bp, 15 predicted proteins | sample Helgoland_Spring_9_FD_148637 | JGI IMG/M metagenome (GOLD analysis project Ga0206130, IMG submission 148637) | Pelagic subsurface seawater microbial communities from Kabeltonne, Helgoland, North Sea - Helgoland_Spring_Bloom_20160512_1 | ecosystem: Environmental > Aquatic > Marine > Epipelagic ... | reverse complement strand
TAAAGGCATGTTCGCAAGTCCCCCCCAGTGCTACATGCACCGTCAGGCGAGCTTCATTCCGGCCTTCTTCCCTGAGGGCACATCTGTTGGCGAAGACGTGGATTTCTTCTACTTCCCAGCCTATGCGGAAAAAGAGTTGGGCAATCCGGTTCTTGGTGCGGGCACACTTTGGTCAATCACCAACGAAAGCGACGCAGCACACGAGCTGATCGCCTTCTTGAAGACACCAGAGGCCCATGAGGCATGGATGAAGAACGGCGGTTTCTTGACACCCCACAAAGGTGTTGATGCCTCTGTCTTCCCGGATGACGCGACACGTAAGATGAACGAAATCTTGCTTGGTGCGACGACCTTCCGCTTTGATGGTTCCGACCTGATGCCAGGCGGCGTTGGCGCGGGTTCTTTCTGGACCGGCATGGTTGACTATGCAGGTGGCAAAGATGCGGCTGAAGTTGCAGCTGGCATTCAGGAAAGCTGGGACGCTTTGAAGTAATCACTTACACAACATTGGCCTGTCCGTTACGCTACGGGCAGGCTTTTTCTTTGGGGGGAGAACGGCAATGCATCCAGCAATATTAGGTCTTGTGATCATCATCATGGGTGTCGGCGGCTGCGTCGGCTATTTCTGGCTCTCCAATATTGTCCTTGATAATTTCATCTATCCGCCACGTGGCCCGAATGCAGGGCGTAACATCAATCGCGCCAATATCGTGCGCCCTTGGCTCTTTCTATTTCCTGCGCTTTTCGCGCTGTCTGTTTATCTTGCGTACCCTGTGGTCGAGACGATCCGCTTGTCCCTGACAGAGCGCGTGACGCAATCGGATGGCTCCACCACTTACGATTTTGTCGGCTTTGCCAATTACGCGCAGATGATGGCTGAGGATAAATTCTGGGAAGCGCTTGGCAACAATATGATGTGGCTGATTGTGGTGCCTGCCTTGTCCACCGCATTTGGCTTGCTCGCTGCGCAACTCACTGACCGGATCGGTTGGGGGAGCATAGCGAAATCCTTGATCTTTATGCCCATGGCAATCTCTTTCGTTGGCGCCGCAGTGATTTGGAAGCTCGTTTACGACGCGCGTCCACCGGGGACAGAGCAGATCGGCATCCTCAATGCGATCTATGTTTGGTTCTCTGGAAACGAGCCGCAACAATGGCTGACAGTGCCATTCTGGAACAGTTTCATGCTGATGATTGTTCTGGTTTGGATCCAAACAGGTTTTGCCATGGTGATCCTATCCGCAGCTTTGCGCGGCATTCCAGAAGAGACCGTGGAGGCGGCGATTGTAGACGGTGCCAACCCGTTCCAGATTTTCTTCAAGATCAAGATACCCCAGATCATGGGAACAATTGTAGTGGTCTGGACGACGATCACCATCGTTGTTCTCAAAGTCTTCGACATCGTGTTTGCGATGACCAACGGACAATGGGAAACGCAGGTTTTGGCTAATTATATGTACGACAAGCTGTTCCGCGCCAATGATTGGGGCGTCGGGTCGGCCGCTGCCATGGTGATCATGTTGCTGGTCACGCCGATCCTTGTGTGGAACGTCTATAATGCGCGTAAGGAGATGAAGTAATGGATAACATTGCTGGCACGAAATCCTCGCTCACATGGGCGGTTCATCTCTCAGTTGTGGCTTTGGTCGCTTTGTGGTTGTTCCCGACGGTTGGCTTGCTGGTGTCTTCGTTTAGAACCGCCGATCAGATCGCCACGTCTGGCTGGTGGAAATCCATGTTCCCTTCAGAGCAAAACCTGACCCTACGCACGGAGGCACCTGAAACGCAGGCGCAGATTGATGGGTTATACGTCATCGAAGGCAAACTGTTTGAAGAAGGCAAAGACGCGACAATCAGCGTTTGGGGCATCTCAAGCCGCGCGATTTCTGACTTTAACGCAGGCGACACCGCCGAATTGCGCAAAGGTGGCACCGTGACGGTGCAGGCCGATGGCAGCTACCGTATGGAAAACGCAGAGCCGTTCGAAGGGTCACGCGGTTCACGCATTTTTGTGACCGCCGAAACGCCGCCTGAATTCACTTGGGCAAATTACAAGAACGTCCTGATCACGGGTGACGCTACCGACAATATGACCAACGCGTTCTTTAATACGCTGACCGTCACAATCCCTGCAACGATCATCCCGATCCTGATCGCAGCCTTCGCGGCCTATGCGTTGGCGTGGATGGATTTTCCGGGCAGGGCTCTCTTAATTGCATTCATTGTCGCGCTCTTGGTCGTGCCGTTGCAATTGGCACTAATCCCGTTGCTACGCCTGCACCTCGGCATCGGCATCGGCAAAGGGTATCTGGGGGTTTGGCTCGCCCATACAGGGTTTGGATTACCGCTTGCGATCTATTTGCTGCGAAATTACATGGTCGGTCTACCGCGCGATATCATTGAAAACGCGCGCGTCGATGGTGCCACTGAGTTTCAGATCTTTACCAAGATCATCCTGCCGCTCAGCTTTCCAGCACTCGCGTCCTTTGCAATCTTCCAATTCCTTTGGACATGGAATGACCTGCTCGTCAGCCTAGTGTTCTTAATCGACGCCACTGGTGAAACCACTGTTATGACCAAACAAATCGTCGAACTCTTAGGCACACGCGGTGGCAACTGGGAGATCTTGGCGACCTCTGCTTTCGTATCGATATCTGTGCCACTCTTGGTTTTCTTCGCAATGCAAAAATATCTCGTACGTGGGCTGCTCGCTGGCTCCGTTAAGTAAACTCTATGGACTGTTAAGATTATGAACGCTCTTACACAAACACTCAGCCATGCTGACAAGGCGAGCAACCCAGATTGGTGGCGCGGTGCGGTAATCTATCAGATTTACCCGCGCAGCTATCAAGACAGCACAGGCAACGGCACTGGCGATCTCGCGGGTATCACACGCCGCTTGGATCATGTGGCTTCGCTCGGGGTTGATGCAATCTGGATTTCGCCGTTCTTTACATCACCGATGAAAGATTTCGGCTATGACGTCAGCGATTACTGTGATGTGGACCCGATGTTTGGCACATTGGCGGATTTTGACGCCCTGATCGCGCGTGCCCATGAGTTGGGCCTAAAAGTTATGATCGACCTTGTGCTGTCGCATACCTCTGATCAACACCCTTGGTTCGCACAAAGCCGTATCTCGCGCGACAACGCAAAGTCGGATTGGTATGTTTGGAGCGACCCTAAGCCAGATGGCACGCCGCCAAACAACTGGCTGTCGATCTTTGGTGGCTCTGCGTGGCAATGGGATGGGCGGCGTGAGCAATATTATCTGCACAACTTCCTCACATCACAGCCTGATCTAAACTTCCATACTCCAGCGGTTCAGGATGCCTTGCTCGATGCGACGCGATTCTGGCTAGAGCGCGGCGTAGATGGCTTCCGCCTTGATACGATCAACTTCTACTTCGCGGATAAAGAACTGCGCGATAACCCCGCGCTGCCAGTTGCAGAGCGTAATGCGACCATCGCACCATCGGTGAACCCTTATAATCACCAACGTCATGTGTATTCCAAAAACCAGCCAGAGAACCTCGCGTTTTTGGCGCGTTTCCGTGGTTTGCTCGATGAATACCCCGGTGCCGCCGCCGTGGGCGAGGTGGGGGATGCTCAGTTCGGACTTGAATTACTGGGAGAGTACACCAAGGGCGAGACAGGCGCGCATATGTGCTATGCGTTTGAATTTCTTGAGAAATCCCCTCTGAGTGCCGCACGTGTAGCACAAGTGTTTGAACGCTTTGATCGCGTCGCAAGCGATGGCTGGGCCTGTTGGGCTTTGTCCAACCATGACGTGATCCGCCACACTACACGCTGGGACCTCAGTGCTGATGCACAAAAAGCGTACCTTATGTTGCTCTTATTACTGCGCGGTTCAGTGTGCTTGTACCAAGGCGAAGAATTAGCGCTTCCAGAAGCGGACGTGGCTTTCGAAGACTTACAAGACCCTTACGGCATCGAATTTTGGCCCGAATTTAAAGGGCGTGACGGATGCCGTACACCCATGGTCTGGGAACCCTCGAATGAAGCGGGCGGATTTTCATCGGCCAAACCTTGGCTTCCGGTGTCTTCTGAACACCTAATGAAATCGGTTGGTGCGCAAGAAAGCGATCCGGATGCGATGCTGCATTTCTATCGTCGCGCGTTAGCTTTCCGCGCAGAACATGATGTTTTGATCAAAGGGGATCAAGGCGTTGTGCGCGCACAAAACGACGTTGTGATATTCGAGCGCAGCTCGGATGCGTTGCAACTCACATGCGCCGTCAATCTGTCAGAGGATGTGAAGACCTTCACGCTTGATGGCACCTACGCAGATGTCGCAGGACCACTTAGCGGCGCGCAGCTTGACGGCATGACAGTCACTTTAAAACCATGGGGCGTGGCCGTGCTGCGTCGCGCAAACTAGGAGAAACGGATCATGGCTGATCTTAAACTTACGGGCGTGGCGAAGACATATGGCGGCACGGTAGATGTTTTGAAAGACATCAACCTTGAGATTGAAACAGGCGAACTCATTGTTTTTGTAGGCCCTTCCGGCTGTGGCAAGTCCACGCTTTTGCGCATGATTGCAGGCTTGGAGAAGATCACAGGCGGCACACTGGAAATCGAAGGGCAGGTGGTCAACAACGTCCCCCCCAGCCAGCGCGGTATCGCGATGGTCTTCCAAAGCTACGCGCTTTATCCGCATATGACGGTGCGCGACAACATGGCGTTTGCTCTGAAATTGGCCAAGAAAACGCCCGCTGAAATTGATGAAGCGATCACGGCCGCAGCGGATAAGTTGCAACTGACGGATTACCTTGATCGCTTGCCTAAAGCGCTCTCAGGTGGTCAGCGTCAGCGCGTCGCGATTGGCCGCTCTATTGTGCGTGATCCCAAGGTCTATTTGTTTGACGAACCACTCTCAAACCTGGACGCCGCCTTGCGTGTCGCCACGCGGATCGAGATTGCGCGCTTGAAAGAGCAGATGCCAGACAGCACGATGATTTATGTCACGCACGATCAGGTTGAGGCGATGACGCTTGCGACACGGATTGTGGTCTTGGCGAACAAAGGGATTGCTCAAGTCGGCACGCCTCTGGAATTATACGAGCGGCCCGAGAATGAGTTTGTCGCGCAGTTTATCGGCTCGCCTGCGATGAACCTGATGCCGGGAAAAATTGTAGAAACAGGTGCTGTGACAAAAGTCGCCTTGGACGGCGGTGGTGTTGCGCTCTCGAACGCGCCAAGCGTTGCGGGTGATATGGGTGCCCAGGTAAATATCGGTGTGCGGCCGGAAGATTTGGTCGAAGCGAGCGGTGATTTCATTTTTCAGGGTAAGGTCGATTTTGTCGAAGCTCTCGGAGAAGTCACATTGCTCTATTTTGAAAGTGACGGCATTGAGAATGCTGTGATTGGCAAGTTACCGGGGACACATAAAGACGTCCGTGGTAAGACTGTTGCATTGAGTGCTGTACCTGAAAAAGTGCAGATTTTCAAAGATGGAATGTCACTACATTACGCGTGACATCGATTTTTCTAGAAAAATCGTGCACACAAATTTTCTAGAAAATTTGATTCCTTAAATGACCAAATGAACTGGTTCAGAATTACAAATGACGATCAGATGGTTACGCGTTTCCAAAAGCCGAAAACCGCACCGCCTGACTTCGTTTTCAAACCTTGCGCGGCCAATCTCTTGATCGACCCAAAGCGTCTTGCGCCGGATTACGCTACCATTCTGAACTGACTTTGCAGCGAATACAGCTTTTAGCCAGTCTTTGAGTTTTATGAGAGAGGGTGCTGCCGTCCATAGACAACACCCTCTCTCATCATCGTAAAATATGTGTTAAGCGCGGCGGCGCCCACCTGTGCGACCTGCACGACCACGACCTTCTTGGCCCGCTTTAGGCGCAACCTTGTTGGCTTTGATCCACTCACCACCGCCTTCGTCATTGTTGGTTAGGAAGTTGGCGGCGCGAATGGCCTCCATTTCCTTACCGGAACGCGGTTTGGTTGAGCCGATCCCAAACATCTGACAGAACGCCTCATCATCCATGCCTTCAGGTATAATGATGCCAGCTGCGGCAACTTCAGCGCGCTTTTCAGCGATCTTTGTCGGGCCCGTTGCCAACGCAACAGGGTTCATAATCGCAGAGGTCATGCCTGCTGCCATAGCCATAGGTAAAAACGCGTTGTTGATGCCGTGACGATTGGGCAGGCCAAAGGAAATGTTGGACGCGCCGCAAGTCGTATTCACACCCAATTCTTCGCGCAAACGACGCACAAGCGTGAAGACCTGCAAACCCGCAGTGCCCATCGCTCCAATCGGCATGACAAGCGGGTCAACCACGATATCATGCGCTGGAATACCGAAATCAGCAGCACGTTCGACGATCTTCTTAGCAACCGCAAAACGCACATCGGGATCTTCGGAAATGCCGGTGTCATCGTTGGAAATCGCAACAACTGGAACGTTGTATTTCTTGACCAGTGGCAAGACGAGCTCAAGACGCTCTTCTTCGCCTGTCACAGAGTTGAGCAAAGGACGACCTTCAGCAGCGGCCAAACCTTGCTCCAACGCGCCTGGGACAGAGCTGTCGATACAGAGCGGACAATCGGTGACTTTTTGCACGACTTCGATCAGCTGACGCATCAACGTTGGCTCAACAAAATTGTTGTCCGCATAACGCGGGTCTTCTGCCATGAGACCAGAGAACACCGCACCAGAGTTGATGTCGAGAATATTTGCACCCGCCGCGACCTGCGCAATGGCATCCGCCTCAACGCGGGAGAAATCGCCGCGCTCTAACTCTTCGTTCAGGATCTTGCGGCCAGTGGGGTTGATCCGCTCACCGATCACGCAGAACGGCTGATCGAACCCCATGATGGCCGTTTTCGTTTTAGACTCAATTACTGTGCGCGTCATGTCTGTCGATCCTTAGGAAACGTTTGCTGGGCGGCCGGAAGCGCCGCCATTTTCGATAGCCCAGTTGGCGTTGGTTTTTATACCGCCAAGAGGGAAGAAATGGACTTTTTCGATGTTGAACTCAGGGTTTGTGGCCTTGTGCGCTGCGAGTTGCGCGAGAACCTCTGTCGGCTCGTAAGGCAGCAGCAGTTTGGTCACATCCATCGCGCGCTTTTGCAGAACCTTCAAGGAAGGGCCAACGCCACAAGCAATCGCGAACTTGATGAGCGTTTGTAGTTTCGCAGGACCCGCAATACCGATGTGGATCGGGATATCGATGCCAGCCTCTTTGATCGCATCGGCCCACTCAATGATTGGACCCGCTTCAAAGGCGAACTGAGTGGCAAGCGCCATCTCTGCATCGGTGCGCTCATTGAAAGCCTGCTTCCAGCGCAGCGCTTCCATGACGTTTGCGTCAGAGCCGTTTGGATCAATGTCTTTATTGCCCTCAGGATGGCCCGCAACGTGCAAACGTTTGAAGCCAGCTTTGTCGAACAGACCTGTTTCCATCAACTGCATGGAGCTATCGAACGCGCCGTGCGGTGCGGTCACGCCGCCTGCCAACAAAAGAGCTTGGTTCACATCTGCTTCGCCTTGGTAGCGTGCAATCCAATCGGCCAAAGTCGCTTCATCTTTGATGATGCGTGCTGGGAAGTGGGGCATGACATCATAGCCCTCAGCTTTGATGCGTGCCGCTGTGGCGACCATGTCCTCGATGGGCGTGCCCTCGATGTGAGCGACATATACCCGTGTTCCAGTAGGCAAAAGTGCGCTGAAATCTTCGATCTTTTCAGCGGTGCGCGGCATCACTTCGATAGAGTAGCCTTGCAAAAGCGCCTCTACCTCGGCGCTGTTACTTACGTCCGCTGGCGCGGCTTTCTTTTTGAAATTCAACAAGGCCATGATCGTGTCTCCCAAACCCATCAAAACGATGCCGAGCGCTTACGCCCAGCCATCCTTTGCAATCAGCGCTTTCAAACGCTCGTTGTTATATTCCGCTTCAATGCGAAGCGCTTCGGCTTCAACGATTGCGTCGGGTTCACCCTCCATCGGGTAGGGCGCAGCCTTGCGCCACTCTGCCAAATAGGCATCCGCGTCTTTGGCGTTCACCTTCATGGCTGCGCGATCAATCGCTTGCTCAAAGCGCTCTTCGAGCTGACGTTTCGAGCCACGACGCCCTTTTCCGACAATCACCTGAGCGGGGATATCGCGCCAATAGACCACTGTTACATCTGGCATCGCTGATTCCTTATGGAGCTTCGCATTGTTGTCCCCTCGTACTGCACCATCGAGCCGCTTCGGGGTTTGTTATCGACAAAACGTCGCACCACAGCGACGCTTAGCGCCAGCATGAACCTAGCCGCGATGCAGCATCTCTCACAAGAGCTGAGCGTGCTCAAAATATTCATGGAGTTTATGAAGGCAGCGCGCGGCACAAGCCCCTTGCGAGGATTGGAAAGCGGGCGTAGTCTCAAGGTAACACGATACATCGGAGGGCGTACAATGGCGCCCAAGCGTCCCAAAGGTGCGGGCGCGCTCCCGAAGAATGGCCCTTTTGATGGCCCCAAGACGGTAGAGAGCCCTGCGCCCAAACCGCCCGTTTCTGACGCGCTTTATGCTGCGTTGGATTTGGGTACGAACAGTTGTCGCATGCTGATTGCTCAACCCAAGGGCAGTCAGTTTCATGTGATAGATAGCTTTTCGAAATCCGTCCAACTTGGCGCGGGTCTTGAGAGCACAGGCAAGCTAAGCCGTGCGTCCATGGCGCGCACGATTCAAGCTTTGCGTATTTGTCAGCAGAAACTGAAGCGTCACAAAGTCAAACACATGCGTCTTGTTGCGACAGAAGCCTGTCGTCGTGCCGGCAATGGTGCGGGTTTTATGCGCCAGATCACGCGTGAAACGGGGCTGACGCTCGATATCATCAAACCCGAAGAAGAAGCGCGTTTAGCCGTTATTTCATGCGCGCCGCTTGTGTCGAAAGAGACCGAACAACTGCTTGTTGTCGATATCGGGGGGGGATCGACCGAATTGGTCTGGATCGATCTGTGCGCTGTTCCGTCGCAAGAGAGACCCAAAGCAATCATGCGGTTGCATGCGGGATTTCATAACGCGAACAACAAGCATGCCGCAGCGAAGGTCGTTGATTGGATCTCCGTCCCCTTAGGTGTCGCGACCCTGCAGGATCACTTTGATGATGTCGAGGATGACGCTGCACGTTTCGCGCTTATGAGTTGGTATTTCGAAGAGCATTTGTCTGAGTTTGCGCCCTACAAAGACGAGCAAACAAGGGCTGGTTTTCAGATCGTTGGAACGTCCGGCACAGTGACAACTGTCGCAGCCTCACATCTTGGGCTAAAACGCTATGACCGCAATAAGGTTGATGGGCTTCGCATGAGTTCGGATGAAATCGACAAGGTGATCCGCATGTATCTCAAGCTTGGCCCAACAGGACGGCGCCGTGATCCAAGGATCGGACAAGACCGTCAGGCGCTGATCATGTCGGGGGCTGCAATCTTGCAAGCGCTTTTGCGGTGTTGGCCAACCGATCAACTCTCTGTTGCAGACAGGGGGCTGCGCGAAGGTTTGCTCTATGCGCAAATGAGCGCGGATGGTGTTTTGGAAGACGGCGTGTATTAAGGGGGCGCGATTTTTCTAGAAAAATCGAATCCCGCGTCAGTCAGACGTTTGAAAGAGTAGAGATCATGGCGAAGACCCCAACGGGCAAAAACAATTCCGGCCGAGGCCAACGCGATTTGACCGTCAAAGTCAAAAGCGCGCGCGGACGGCGCATGTCCTCCACGCTTTGGCTACAGCGCCAGCTCAACGATCCATACGTCAAACGCGCCAAAGCAGAAGGCTACCGTGGCCGCGCAGCTTTCAAGATCATGGAAGTGGACGACAAATATCGCTTTCTCGTGCCCGGTGCGCGTGTCGTGGACCTTGGCTGTGCGCCAGGTGGTTGGTGCCAAGTGGCCGTGCCACGGATCAACGCACTCGGCGATCGTCGCGGCAAAGCGCAAGGCACGATCCTTGGAATTGATATCCAAGAGGTTGAAACAATGGCTGGCGCCGAATTCCATGTCCTCGATTTTCTCGACGAAGGCGCGGATGATTTGGTCAAAGGCTGGCTTGGTGGGCAGGCGGATGTGGTCATGTCCGACATGGCAGCGTCTTCATCAGGTCATAAGCAAACAGATCACTTGCGCATCATGCATCTTTGCGAAGCGGCCGCGTATTTCGCATTTGATGTTCTGGCCGAAGGTGGCACCTTTGTTGCGAAAGTCCTTGCCGGTGGTGCAGAAGGGGAATTGCAGAAAGTTCTCAAGCAAAACTTCACCAAAGTTGCGCATATGAAACCGCCAAGTTCGCGCTCTGACAGTTCTGAGAAGTTTGTTGTTGCAACAGGATTTAAAGGGCGTGGCAGTGATGAAGAGTAAGCTGTTGATGTTTTTGGCGACGATCCCCTTGGCCGCGCAAGCACAAAGCCAGTTCGAAGCTGAGCTTTGCGAGGCGGCAACAAACAATCGCACCATCGAAATGGTTTACGACAAAGATGCCTCAAAAGGTTGCGAGCCGCGCCTTATCGACGTGCACCAGGTCGCAATCGGCAACAATGGCAGTCTTTATATGCATGGCTGGCAATTTCGAGGTTGCACCAAAGGGCGTGATTTTGAGGCTAAACGCATCTTTAAGTTTGAAAAGATCAAATCGGTCAAATTGATCGATTCTACATTTGGCGAAAAATCTCAGGCAGCAAAAGACGCAGGCTGGGACGGTTGCATCGGCTCGAACTGTTTTATCAAAGAGAATATTTGCGAGTAATCTGGTAGGCCCGGCAGGACTTGAACCTGCAACCAACGCGTTATGAGCACGCTGCTCTAACCAATTGAGCTACAGGCCCTACCTTGACCTTTGATTAGCATAAGGCACACCCGCGTCAAGCATGCAGATTGCACTGGTGCGTGTGATAATGTACCCGAAGCGCAAAGTAGAAGTTTCGGAGATATCCATGAGCGATCAGAGCGGCAAAAACGGCATCACCTATGCGGATGCAGGCGTGGACATTGATGCAGGCAACGCACTGGTTGAACGGATTAAGCCCGCAGCCAAGCGCACCAATCGCCCGGGGGTTATGTCTGGCCTTGGCGGCTTTGGTGCTTTGTTTGATCTCAAAGGGGCAGGGTACAACGACCCTATTCTCGTCGGTGCAACAGACGGTGTCGGCACGAAGCTGCGCATCGCGATTGATACTGGCAACGTCGACGGCGTTGGTATTGATCTGGTCGCAATGTGCGTCAATGATCTGGTCTGTCAAGGCGCAGAGCCTTTGTTTTTCCTAGATTATTTCGCGACGGGTCATCTCGAAACGGAAACGGCTGCGCGCATTATCGAGGGCATCGCAGAAGGCTGTGTGCGCTCAAACTGCGCCCTTATTGGCGGTGAAACGGCAGAGATGCCCGGCATGTATCCCGATGGTGATTTCGATCTTGCAGGTTTCTCTGTCGGCGCAATGGAGCGTGGCACAGAACTGCCTGCTGATGTGCAAGTGGGCGACGTCTTGCTTGGCCTTGCGTCTGATGGTGTGCACTCGAATGGTTACTCATTGGTGCGCAAACTGGTCGACATTTCCGGTCTCGGTTGGGACGACGATTGTCCATTTAGCACCGGTAATTTGGGCGAAGCGCTTTTGACGCCAACGCGGCTTTATGTGACGCAAGCACTCGCGGCTGTGCGCGCAGGTGGCGTTCACGCTTTGGCGCACATTACAGGCGGTGGTTTGACCGAGAATATTCCGCGCGTTTTGCCCAATGGGTACGGTATCGAGATTGACCTCAACGCATGGGATTTACCCCCTGTTTTCAAATGGATGGCGACAACTGGCAATATCGCAGAAGCAGAGATGCTCAAGACCTTCAACTGTGGTCAAGGTATGGTGCTGAGCGTTGATGCGGCACGTGCAGACGCTCTTATTGCATTGCTTGAAAACGAAGGCGAAACAGTCACACGCCTTGGCCACGTCACAGACACAAGCGAGGTGCGCTACACAGGATCGCTGCTTTGAAACCACGCGTTGCGGTGCTGATTTCTGGCGGTGGCTCCAATATGGTTAAGCTGCTCGACAGCATGGCGGCTGACCATCCGGCTGAACCTGTGCTGGTACTCGCCAATAGCGCAGATGCCGGTGGGCTGGCCAAAGCGAAAGCGCATGGCGTGCAAAGTGATTTTGTCGATCACAAACCCTACGGTGCCGATCGCGAAGCGTTCGAGGATGCGTTGATCGCCAAACTCGATAATGCCAAGGCTGATGTGATCTGTCTTGCGGGTTTCATGCGTGTCCTCACACCGCATTTTATTGACCGCTATGAAGGGCGCATGTTGAACATCCATCCTTCATTACTGCCTAAATACAAAGGCTTGCACACCCATGCTCGTGCGATTACGGCAGGCGACACTGAAGCAGGATGCACAGTTCACGAAGTCACAGCCAAGCTTGATGATGGTCCGATCCTGTTGCAAGCGCGTGTTCCAATCCGGCTGGATGACACGCCAGACACACTTGCGGCGCGGGTTCTCAAACAAGAGCACCGCATTTATCCGCAAGCTTTGCGTCAATTCATCCGTAAATTGTAACCCTTGGGTAAGTTGCACCGTTGAGCCCTTTATTTCATTGAATTTTTGGCGTAGGCCATTTGATAATATCTCTCAGGCGGGCAAAATTGCATGTTAACAATCACGACGACCGAGGCTCTAGCGACTTTTTGCGAAGAAGCTAGAAAACACCCCTATGTGACTGTAGACACTGAGTTTTTACGCGAACGCACCTATTATTCCAAACTTTGTCTTGTGCAACTGGCGATGCCTGGCACTGATGACAGCACTGGCTGTCTGGTTGATCCGCTTGTTGACGGGCTTTCGCTAGAACCGCTCTATGAGCTGTTCAAAGACCCTAACGTGGTCAAAGTTTTCCATGCTGCTCGCCAAGATATCGAGATATTTCAGGTGGATGCAGGCGTCGTTCCCGCACCTTTGTTTGATACGCAAGTTGCGGCAATGGTTTGCGGTTTTGGCGAACAAGTGGGTTATGAAACGCTTGTGCGTAAAATTGCCAAGGAAGAGTTGGATAAGTCGTCGCGCTTCACCGATTGGTCGCGTCGCCCTTTAAGTGATGCGCAGAAAACCTATGCTTTAGCGGATGTCACACACCTGCGCCAAGTCTATGAATTCTTGGCAAAAAAGCTAAAGGATCAAGGCCGCGCCCATTGGGTTGATGAGGAAATGCAAATCCTCAACAATCCCGATACTTACGTCACCTTGCCCGAAAATGCGTGGAAACGTGTGAAAACCCGTAACAACAGCCCGCGATTTTTGGCCATCGTGCGTGAACTTGCGCGGTTTCGTGAAGACTATGCGCAGACCCGAAACATCCCGCGCAGCCGTGTCTACAAAGATGACGCTTTGGTCGAACTTGCAGCGACAAAGCCCAAAGATGTTAACGACTTAGGTCGCTCACGCCTTGTGCAACGCGAAGCGAGACGCGGCGATATTGCTGATGGCATTCTTGCGTCCGTAAAAGCTGGTGTGACGTGCAGTGATGCGAATCTCCCGAAAGTTGATCGCAAGCATGAGCGTCTTCAAGTGAACCCTGCGCTCGCAGATCTTTTGCGCGTTCTGTTGAAAACCAAGACGGGCCAAGCAGGGGTTGCATCTAAACTTGTCGCGCCCACGTCGGAACTCGATGCGATCGCAGCAGGGGAGCGCGATGTTAGTGCGCTACAGGGCTGGCGCTATGAGGTTTTCGGTGAGGATGCGCTGAAACTTTGCAACGGTGAAATTGCGCTCGCGGCCAAGGGCAACGACGTCATTCTTGTTCCAGTTTAAACCCGCTTAACGCCGACGCGTGCTGCGCTGATTGCGCGCGCCTTGCACAACAATCGTGCGCACACCTTCAAGCTGTTGATCACTTAAAAAGCGCGCAGCCACAACTTGGCGCGAAGCTTCTGTACCGTTGAGCAAGTCAGCAGGGCGCTCTGCACTTAGCGTATATGTCAGCACGCCTTTGACAGGCTTATTGTCGTTCTCAGCGCGCAAACGCACGTCATAATAGCCAATTGCGTCCGTCACGCCGACCACATTGATAATCGCACCACCGGGCTTGCGCTCGATCCGCAGCGATTTGATCTGATCGACAGCATTCCCGCTATACTCCACAGGCGCGCGCTGACCCAAGCGGCGCTTCGGGATCAACGGGTTCACTGGTCCGCTCGCATCAATCGCTTGACCGCGCGACTGGCCAAACCAATTGCCGGGATTCACCCAACTATCAGCAATCCCGCCACCGCATCCGGCCAAGGCCAATGCAGCACAAAAAAGAAGGGGGCGCGTGCGCGATGTCAGGACTGTCATTTTATCTCTCACTTTGCTCGTTTTTGATTTATCCCATCCATGCGCGCTTGAAAAGCGACAAGAGCAGACTGGACGTTTGTGCGATTGCCCCCTACCTCCTGAGAAAGCGAAGAGAGGACACATCATGGCCAGTGCCGCGTTTGAAGAGATTGTAGAAGACTTCGAGTTTCTTGAGGATTGGGAAGAGCGTTATCGTCATGTGATCGAGCAGGGCAAAGCGATGGATCCGCTAGAGGATGCTTTAAAAGTGCCTGCGACCAAGGTCGATGGTTGCGCAAGTCAGGTGTGGCTGCATCCCAAAATCGGTGACGGTGTGTTCCGCTTTGATGGCGAAAGTGACGCTATGATTGTCAATGGATTGATTGCCGTTTTACGCATGCTTTACAACGACTTGCCTGTGTCCGAAGTCACTGCGGTAGATGCCAAAGCGGAACTCGCACGCCTTGGTTTGAACGATCACTTGTCCGCACAGCGTTCTAATGGTCTGGCCGCGATGATCGCGCGAATTCGCGAAACGGCGGCTTAGAGCTTGAATTTGTTTGGGCTAAGCGCGTCTGGCCAACCGATATAACGCTCTATCAAGAACAGTGCTAAACACAGCAAGATGATACCAAACACAAACTTCACCTTCTTTTCAGAAGGTGGATTGCGTGCCCAGCGTGACATTCGCAAAAAGTGACGTGGGTTAATCACGTCTCGCCAGTCTCTGTGTCAGCTTCAGTGAATCGTACCTTGCCAATAAACGGCAGATTGCGATTGCGCTGCGCAAAATCGATGCCGTACCCCACGACAAATTCATCGGGAATTTCAAAGCCGATCCAATCGGAGCGAAAATCAACCTCGCGCCGCGT
>Ga0206130_10005353_pt1 | contig 15205 bp, 12 predicted proteins | sample Helgoland_Spring_9_FD_148637 | JGI IMG/M metagenome (GOLD analysis project Ga0206130, IMG submission 148637) | Pelagic subsurface seawater microbial communities from Kabeltonne, Helgoland, North Sea - Helgoland_Spring_Bloom_20160512_1 | ecosystem: Environmental > Aquatic > Marine > Epipelagic ... | reverse complement strand
CAGATGGAACATTGGATACTCGAAGTGGGTATCGTTGTCTTGGGTTTATGGGCTGTCTGGAACAGTTTGCCACGAGATCCAAACATTTCGTGGTCTGAGTATCAACAAGATTTGTTGAAGGCTTTAGAGCAACTCTCCATAGTGGATCCCCTATATCCAAAACCGTTGACGTTGCTTGAATGGTCTGACATAAAAGTCGATTCAAAAGAAGTACATTTGGTGTTGCAACGTAGGCTTGCAGATCTAATTGTTGTTGGTCGAACAGAGCATGTTGATGTTTGGAAGCGTCAGTTGGAACTGTCTACTCTCAGTGTGGATTGGTCTCAGACGGATTCTTTGTTGGCATCACTAGAAGCTGCGTTGACAGTTTCTTCTCAGCGTTTTGTCTTTGTAGTAGAAGAAGCAGACGCGCAAGTACTGCTGGCGTTTTTACATGCACATCCTGCTGTACGAGATTTTACGGGAGCGGTGTTGTTCATCGATCCGATTGTCAATGCTGAGTGGATGATGGAGCATTTTAACAACGATGAAATGGATGTTGAAGCCAACATTTCAGTGCCCTACTTTGTCTGTCTTGGAGATGAAGCATCGTCCTTTCCAATGCCAACAGTTACAGATGCGGGTTGGAAAGCAATTGATGTCATAGAATGTGCATCAGATGTGTTACCATGGGCAAGATCAAATGATCCTCATTGGGTGATCTACATGGGGTTGTTGTTGAGCAAACGTAAGGAGAGTGTATGAGTAAAGAAGAATCGAGTCCTGAGGTTGAACCTTCTGAGGGAAAGACCCAAGATGTGGATACCAACTCGGATAAGAAAAAAGCCTCTTTGGATATGAATACAGTGTTTTTTGCAATTGTGGCGGTAGCATTTGCATTTATGGTCATGGGTACGATCTTTCCAAAACATCAGACCATTATGGATCAACCAGTACAAGTTAAAACAATTACGAATACAACTCTAACAGGAACGATTCTTGGTGAAGCGACTTGTGGTGAATCAGATACTTTCAGAATAAAGGTTCGTCAAGACGGTCGAAATATTGCTGTAGGGACCTCCAGATTTGATGTCAGTTCCCAAAAGTGGTCCTACACTCTTCCCATTAAAGATCCAGAAACGCATACTCAAGATGTTGTTGCTTTGTGTGAGCGTGATGGTGCGAAAGATGGCTGGGCTCAAATGCCCATTACGAGTACATCACTTGATGTAGAATTGACGCCTGTACCATCATTGCCTGATAAAGTCGGTCAGGCAGCGTTGTCTTCTGCCAAAGGCTCCGTCAATTTAGCAATTGGACTCATTGGATACATTGCGTTGTTTTTGGGGTTGATGAAAATTGTTGAAAAGGCAGGAGGTTTACAATGGATGGCTGGATTGATACGTCCTTTGTTGGTGCGTCTATTTCCAGATGTACCACCAGATCACCCTGCAATGGGTGCAATGGTGATGAATATTGCTGCCAACGCTTTGGGTCTTGGAAATGCAGCGACGCCATTTGGTCTCAAGGCGATGAAAGAGTTGAATGACCTCAATCCCCATAAGGGAACCGCAACCAATGCGATGTGCTTATTTTTGGCGATAAACACCAGTGGGTTGGCTCTGCTTCCGACAGGTATTATTGGTTTGCGTGCTCAGTTTGGTTCGACGGATCCTGCTGCAATTTTTCCGACGACACTGTTGGCTACCGCACTATCAACGGGGGTCGGTATTTTTGCGGCCAAAACCTTGTCTAAGTTCTTTGCATCGCCAACAGCCGATGCGGATTTTGTTCCACCGGTGTTTACCAAATCCAAGAGGGGACTAAAAGAGTTGATTCCATTGTTTCTCTTTGCGTTGAGTTTGGTTGCACTTGTTGTGACAGTCTATTCTCTTGGTGAAAGTGCAAGCGTTTGGATTATGCCTACCCTTATTTTTGGTATGATTTTGGTTGGTGTAGTACGTGGTGTGCCTGTGTATGAATCCTTTATTGAAGGGGCGAAAGAAGGCTTTGATTTGGGTGTGATGATCATTCCTTACCTTATTGCGATTTTGTCTGCGATTGGGATGTTTAGAGCCAGTGGTGGTTTGGAAATGATGGTGGGTTGGATTGAGCCGGTGACCAGTTTTATCAACTTGCCAGGTGAAGTATTGCCATTGGCCTTGTTGCGTCCTTTGAGTGGTTCAGGTGCATTTGGAATTACGGCTGAATTGGTTCAAACATATGGTGCAGATAGTTATATTGGAAACTTGGCTTCTACAATGAACGGATCGACTGAAACCACATTTTATGTGTTGGCAGTGTATTTTGGTTCGGTTGGGGTGCATCGCTATCGTCATGCATTGTGGGCAGGATTGGCTGCTGATATTACGGGCGTATTTGCCAGTATTTTGGCAGTGTCATGGCTACTCGGCTCTTGAAGAACACTGTGATTGTGATGGTCTTATAGAGTCGAGAGTTATCTGATCTTGTCTACCCCACTTCAGCCCAATCTTCCGTCAAGTTATGGAGTACTTGTTGTGCTTCATGTTCTGTGATGAGTGGTAAGTACACAGCAGAACCTGCAACTTGAAGAACAACCTGAGACAGCCCCAGTATTTTTAACAAAGGATCTTCTGTTCTATATACACATTGAATCTTTTCTCTATCTAGAAGCCATGTCCTTTTATTGAGATAGCCCGATCGAGAAAGAATGGCGTGAGGAGTGATACTCCATTGTTGCATTTGAAAATCTAATTCGGTCAACCCAAGTACAACAACGGTAGATAAAACTGCAACAATAGAAAAGTACACAGCAGAGAGTTCCAACGACCACCAAGCAAAAGCCATGGTGCAGATGGCAGGAACCAAGTATCCAAATACGATGATGAATCGAGCTTTACTGTGTGGTGTGTAGGTTTTCGCATTTAAGATTTCGGATGCTGAAGTTGGCGCGATGGTTTCCAGTAGCCGGGCAAAATATTGTCGTTCAACCATTGGGATGACCCCCTCAGAACGTCTAACTTCTCCATCGGTCATTCCAAGTGCCGCTGTTTCTAAGTAGAGTGTTCCAAAGCCCATTTGGCGTCTCAACCAAGGCTCAAACCACTCAATCGTTTGAATCTTGTGCCGTGGAATCTCTACGGATCGTTTGGTGATCAATCCTGAAACGATATTGATTTCTTCAGCATCAATGTGTAATTTCAGTTTGTGGTATCGCAAGGTTGCTTGAATCGAAGACCAAATCCAGGAAAAGGCAAATGAAATAGACATCAATCCAATAAAAAGAGGCAAGGTCAAAGAAGATGCCATTTGCTGTGCGTCGTTGGGGTTCATCACAGACAATGCTTCCGAGGCAATGGCAGATAAGACAACGACTGTACCGACTGTACGACGAGAGAGTCCAAATAAAAGTATTTCTCCCCAAGAAAGTGAAAGAACAGCCTCTGCAGGATGTTCATTATCTTGGTATTGATGTTGACGTTTGGACTTCTGGAGAGCCTTTTTTAACTGAGTGGCATCTTTTAATGACAATGCAGAGAGTAAGCCTTTGGTGGATGCATCGCCCGCGGTCTCTAATTTGAGTTCGACCAAGTCAAAGTATTTGTGCAGTAGATTCTGTGTGATTTCTATATTTTGGATTCTGGCAGGGTCTAGGGTTCGTGCTTGTCGAAAAATCAGGCCCATCTTTAAAATCAACTTGCCGTCTTGTACACGATATCTCAACGTCAAAAAATGAATTAAGGTACGAATGACAGAGAGTGCGACAAAAAACAGTACAAAGATACTATCAATAACCTGATGTGCTTGATTGCCACCGACAATAATAAAGAGCAAGAGTGGCCAGGCATTTTGAAGTGTGCGCCCCATTTGAGGGAGTAAATTGATCAACAGACTGTATGGATGTAGTTGTCCCCACTCCTCTAAGTCTACGCTGTCCTCATCTGTGAAGGAAGGGCTTGGGAGTGATGTTGTGTGTGACTCATCCAATTCCATTGTCTCGGTACTGAAATGGTTCCAATGCTCATCAATTTCGGTGGGTAAGTCTTCTAGACCAATTAATTGAGCATCGATACATAGATCTTCTTCTTTGTTTTCTTCTTTGTTTTCTTCTTTGTCTTGTTTGCTCTCTCTGACTTCTTTTTCTTCCGTGATATCTGTTTCTAAATAGTTGTCTCCAGTTTTCGCTTTGAGGGCCCTTGCATTCTCTAAGATGGTTTCAAAGGAATCTTCCATGTCGGAGACGACCTGTTGACCCTCTTGTTGTGCTTCTGGTTGAACCTGTTTGGGATCTATTGGCTTTGAGGTTTCTTCGAGGGGTTCATCACCTGACGTTGGGTTTGATGTGTCATTGGAACTAGACACCATCGTCTCCTTCTCTTTTGGACAAAACGTCTCGGAGGTGCTGGGCATCTTCTTGAGCCAATCCAGGAATGATACCATCTGGCGTTACTCCAGAAGCCGTATAGAGCATTAAGGTGGATAAGCCCAGTAAGCGATCTATCGGACCTTGATGGGTGTCTATATGTTGAATCCGATGCAGTGGAATGGCAGAGGATCTTCGAAAGAGCACTCCCTGTTGTACCAAAAAGTCATGATTTCTAATATCGTATCGAAAGAAATGATATTCCAATGTTGGCCATAACAATGCCCAAACAACGTGATAGGTCAAATAGATCCCACAAAGTAAAGCAGCAACTTTGTAATTGAACATCCACATGAGCAATGGAAAACTCAAGGCTGTAAAGGGAGTGGTCACGAGTGCAAGTCTGAAAAATCGTCCAAAACGCCACGCATATGTGATGTTTGGATCCAACTGACTTTGCGGAGTGTAGATTGAAGAAGACATGTTGAAAACCCTACGTACTGTCATTGAGCATAGCCCATTTTAGCGATAAAAGGAAACTGTGTCCAACTAGAAAAGGAGCATTTGTATGAGAAAACACGATGGTGACGATCTTTCGGAAAGTATAGAAGAATTATCGGAAAGAAATGGGGTGTCAATACATTGGGTAGACACTTGTGACTCTACGAATGTTCTTGCCAGTACGTTGGCATCTACAGGATGGAGAGGGATTGTACTGACCGATCATCAAGAACGAGGTAGAGGACGAATGCAAAGAGTCTGGTCTTCAGAACGAGGACAAAATATTTTGCTGTCCTGGGTGTCAGATTGGCACTGTCCAATTTCTGATCTGCCGAGGATTACGTTGTTATTGGCGGCAGAACTGGCAGATGAATTTGATTTGTGGGTGAAGTGGCCAAACGATTTAATGACCGCAGATGGCTGTAAGGTTGGTGGTATTTTATCGAGTGTTCATACACTTGGTACCGTAGAACATACAGTTGTGGTCGGTGTGGGGATCAATGTTCATCAAACCAATTTTTCCTCAGATATTAAAGCCTCTTCGTTGCAGTTGTTGCGCGTTGATGAAGGCCGTTCAGACAGTCCTTTATCGCGCACAGATATTGTAGAGCGTATGATCCAAGTTTTTAATAGAGTGAATGTCAAAGATACATTGGATCGATGGAGAGAGCGATCTATAACCTTAGGTAAAACAGTAACCGTTGCAGATCGAAGAGGGGTTGTTAGTGGCATTCGAGAGGATGGTGCGTTAATCGTGGATGGTATTCCCATCACCAGTGGGGATGTAACTCTTTTGGAGATGTGAGTGATGTTGTTGGTCATTGATGTTGGCAATAGCAATACAGTCATTGGTGCTATGGAGTCAGGCAAGGTCAAGTTTCATTGGCGCATTACGACTCAATCTAGAACAACTGATGAGTTTGGCATGTTGTTGCTTGAGTTGTTGCGGTTTCGAAATATTGAGACGTCAGATATTGTGGGAGTCTGTGTATCTTGTGTTGTACCTTCAGTACTGTATGCGATTGAAAAGGCTTCAAAGCGATATTTGAATCAAGATGCGTTTGTCATTGGAAAAGGGATCAAAACAGGCATGCGAATCTGTACGGACAATCCACAGCAGATTGGTGCAGATAGGATTGTCAATGCAGTGGCGGCGTATCGTCGATACCCACAAGCTTTGGTGGTTGTTGATTTTGGAACGGCCACAACATTGGATTGCGTGAATGCAAAGGGTGAATATCTTGGTGGTTCAATCTCCCCTGGATTTAAGATTTCTTCAGATGCTCTCTTTGTCAAAACGGCCAAATTGCCCAAAGTAGAAGTTGAGCGAACAGATTCTGTGATTGGAAAGAATACCATTCACAGCATGCAAGCAGGAATGTTTTGGGGCTATGTAGGTTTGGTCAATGAATTGGCACGTCGTTGTAAAAATGAATTACGGATTCTGAATCCTTCTGGACCTGTACGATGTATTGCTACGGGTGGATTGGCCAATTTGGTTGGTTCAGACTGTGAGGAGATTGACTCCGTACAACACAATTTGACACTCTTTGGATTGTGGGATCTCTATCACCTCAATTCATAAGATGGACAGTTATACTGTGACTGTGTAGACTCTTTTATGAACCAGACTTTGATGAGGCTTCAATGAGCATTCCCTATTCTCAACTTAATATCTCGATGGTAACCCAAGACAAGCTTCAGTCTTCTAATGCACAAGTCAAGATGCAACTGGCTCAAGGGCAAGGGTGTACGTCGGATGAAGAAGCGTTGGTTGTTTGTATGATTTTGTGCCAAAATCCGGATTCTTCAGTCGCAGCACTGGCTCAGTCTTCGATGTCTGCTTGGGACGCAGAGCGATTGGTCAATGCATTGACTCGCCAAACGCATGGTAAAGTATTGGAGTTTGTGGTTCAATTTCTTCCAGCCTTCGATCGCATTGATGAGTACATCTTTCAATCTGCAAACCTTAATGAACGTACGGCCAAACTTATTGCCCAACGTGTCGGAAAAGATGCGTGTCAGCATATTGCGAACACCCGCCAAACATTTTTGTTGTATCCAGTCGTATATTGGTCTCTTAAGGCCAACCCATTGTGCCCAATGGCTGTCTTAGAGCGTCTTGAAGCAATGCTTAAGCAGCAGCAAAGTTTTGTTGATGCGCCGAAACAAGAACAGGTCGTTCGACAGAAACCCAAGCTGCCAATTGATAATATTTTGATGGAAGTCATGACTGCTATTCAAGCCAAGCCTTCTCCTGCCTTGAAACTGGCATTGGGGTCGCAACTGCTTTTGCGCAGTCCAGAAACTGTTGAAATGAGTGAGATTGAACGATTTGAATTTGTGTTTGATGAAGATGACTCGTTTGAATTTGATGCATCACTGGTGAAAGACACAGACGCTGAGGCAGAAGAAGACGAAGTTCGTTCATTGGAGCAAAGAATCCGAGATATGCCTGTGGGAAAACGGATCAAACTTGCGTATAAAGGAAACAAAGAAGCGCGTAGTATCTTAATACGAGACACCAATAAATCTGTATCGGTTGCCGTATTAAAATCAGGAAAGGTCAATGCTGGTGAAGCAGCCAAGTATGCATCAAACCGCAATTTGTCTGATGAGGTGATTCGAACCATTTGTGCGACCAAGGAATACATGCGTAAACACAATGTTCGTATGGCGCTTGTTGGCAACCCGAAAACCCCAACAAAGGTGGCTATGGGGATTTTGATGACGTTGGGCAAGCGCGATTTGCAAACATTGGCCAAAAACCGTTCGGTCTCCAGTAATATTTCCAAAGCCGCTTTAAAACGATTTAAAGCAGAGTTTCAACGTTGAAGAATGCTCCTTGGATGAAGAAATTCTTTATTTGTGTTAAATTAAAGAGATACCAGCGAGTACAATCCAGTTTGATTGTCTCTGGGATAGGGCTGTAAAGTCCGAGGAGCCATCATCGCATCACCAGAAATGTCCAAATTTGAATTGTCTTTACCCCAATTAAATGGCTCTTTTTGGATTGCCAGGATTCGTTTTTTAGACAATTTTCTTGTCCGTGAATTTTGTGGGGCATCCAATCGAAACCTTAAGATTTTGGAAAAGAATACCGGTTCTGTGTTCAAGCAAAATGCTGACAAAGTCATATTGCGTGGAGATACCCAAGAGGTGGTAAAGCAATCGTTGAATATAGCAATACAACTGTTGGATTTAATTGAACAAGGCAAAGGGTTGCATGCTGCAGAAGTAGACCAATTTTCAAGAATGTTGATGAGAGAGCCGGATGTCGAGTTGAAAGAGTTGGTCCGAGAGACTGTTTTTGTCGGCGATCGCAAAAAACGTATTTTTCCTCGGTCATTGCGACAGAGAACGTATTGTAAATCCATCACTCATAAAGACTTGGTTTTTGGTGTTGGTCCTGCAGGAACAGGCAAGACTTTTTTGGCGATGGCGATGGCACTCAGTGCACTGTACAAAGAAGAAGTGAAGAAGATTATTTTGTGTAGACCTGCCGTAGAGGCTGGTGAAAAGTTGGGTTTTCTCCCAGGTGACTTGGTGGAAAAGGTCAATCCCTATTTGCGACCATTGTATGATGCCCTCAATGAATTGGCTGGTCCAGAAAAAGCAGAACGTTTGATGACTCGTGGAATTGTAGAAGTGGCACCGTTGGCTTTTATGAGGGGTAGAACCTTGTCAGATGCCTTTGTTATTTTGGATGAAGCCCAAAATACAACGCCAGAGCAGATGAAAATGTTTTTAACTCGGATTGGAATGGGCTCTAAAGCCGTTGTAACAGGCGATCCTTCACAGGTGGACTTGCCTCGAAATCAGACATCTGGCTTGCGTCAAGCACTTGGCGTTTTACGAGATGTTGAAGGCATTGAAATCATTCGTCTTCTGGATTCAGATGTGGTTAGGCATCCATTGGTGTCCACCATTATTCGAGCGTACGATCATGCAGGGATGTCGTGAGAATCCTTCAGAAGTCTTGGGCCCGTCGTTTGATATCAGCGATGATCCTTTGTATAGCAGTGGCTCTGTTGACAACCCATTTTTCGTTTCAAGAGCTGCCTCAATTCGAAGAAGGTGAGATTGCCAGTCAAGATGTAGAAGCCACCATTGAATTTGATTATATCGATGAAGTGGCTTGGGTAGAACGAAAAATTGCTGTGGCCGATGAGCAACCGGCCATATATGAACTGGATATTTCCAAAAATATTACGATAGAGCATCGGATCAACAAAGCATTTTCAGATGCTCGGACCCAATTTCAGGTGTTGGAAGAAGAGCCTTCTCTTGAGAAGTTGCAAGCGATTCAGATTAAATTTGAAGAGTCGTTGGGATTGGAATTGAATTCTGTAGAGCGCCAACAGTTTTTGCAGTCAGGGTGGTCCGTTGACTTACAGCAAGTATCATTGAGGCTGTTGGAAGACAGTATGCAGTTTTACATTATTGATGTAGCCTCAGAGATTCCTCAATCAAAACAGGCGTTTGAAGTTCATCGTCAGTTTGAGCAAAACGATGATGTTGTTGTATTGACCGATGTTCGGAATGTCAAAACGCAAACAGAAATACAGCAGTACGTATCTATCCTTGCCTCTAATTTGTCTTCGTATTCTGAAGACCTTCGCTTGATGGGTGCTGTTGTTGCCCGCAAATCGATTCAGGTCAATTTTACCTACAATCATGCGAAGACTCAACAAGTTCGCCAAGAAAAATCGACCAATACTCCTCCAGTGATTCGACGTGTCAATCGTGGGCAGTCAATCGTTCGAAAAGGAGATAGAGTAGACGAAACACAGTCTGTGATGTTGAAAGCGTTGGTGGCTGAACAAGAAGGCGGTGTTGGTGGTTTTTGGGGTGAGTTTGCGGTTAAAGTTGGTTTGTCTGCATTTTTGTTGGCATCTCTCTATTTGTTTTCCGTGAATTTTATTCGAAAATTTGCATCAAGTGTGAAAGAAATCGAGGCGATGACGGTACTGTCCCTCTTTGTATTGTTGAGTTCGAGATTGTTGGTTGTTGGCTCCTTGCCTCTAAGTGAGTTGGTGGGTCTTGGGATGAGTCCAAATGCATTGTGGTATGCTACTCCAATGGCTGCGGGCGCTTTGGTTTTGCGCATTTTGACCAATTCCGAAACGACGTTGGTGTGGTCTATTGGTATGGCATTCTTTTTGTCTTTTGGAATGGGTCACGACGTATTTTTGGCGTGTTTCTTTATGATATCAGGTGTGACCGCCGCAGCCAGTTTAGCGTACACGCGGGATAGAATTAATTTATTACGCGCTGGACTACAGACAGGCTTGTTGAGTGCTGCGGTTGCGTTGTTGATAGAATTTTACCGCCTTCAAACTGATACTGTAGGAATGATGGATGCCTCACAGCCATTATGGGACGTTATGTTTTGTGTTGTCGGTGGCGTTGGATCCTCTTTTTTGGCCTTGGGCCTACTTCCTCTATTTGAAGGAATGGGTTTTGTGACTGATTATAAAATGCTTGAACTTGCCAATCTCAATCATCCATTGTTGCGTCAGTTGTTTGTTCAGGCGCCGGGCACATATCATCATTCTATGATTATGGCCCAGTTGAGCGAGGCAGCAGCAGAATCGATTGGTGCAAATGCTTTGCATGCGAAGATTGCTTGTTATTACCACGATATAGGCAAATCTTTACAGCCTCAATTTTTCATTGAAAACCAACGTGGAACCAATCCGCATGATAATTTGGAGCCACACCAGTCTGCACGGGTAATTAAGACCCATGTTGTCGATGGAATCGCGATGGCCAAACAACATGGATTGCCACAGCCGATACTCGATGCGATAGAAATGCATCACGGTACGAGTTTGATGAAATATTTTTACATCAAAGCCCTTGAAAATGCCGTCGAGGGAGAGGTTGTTGATGAAACGGATTTTCGATACACCGGTCGACGACCAAGTACACGAGAAGCAGGGATTATATTTTTGGCTGACCGCGTAGAGGCTGCATGTCGGACACTTAAAGATCCGACGCATGCGGATTTTCAAAATATGATCACTCAATTGGTTAATTCTGCGATTACGGAAGAGCAGTTTGAAGAGTGTCCGTTAACTCTCAAAGAGTTGTACATTATCATGGATGTGTTTACGACCACGATGACCAACATGTACCATCAACGGATTGAGTATCCCAAAATGCCACCCAAAAAATCTCAGAATACGCCCATTATTACACTTGAAACACCCAATCCTTTGTTAATTACTCCGAAAGTAGATGAGGTCTTTGAAGGTGAACAGGTGAAATCAGACACATAGAACGTTGTACGAACATCGTACCAATTAGACTTTAGGGGCTTAGATGCAGATTGATATTTCTACCCAAGCGATCTTGGACTGTGAACACATAGAGAAATTCGCACAAGATATTTCGTCTGCGGTATTGCGGTATTTAGAGTTATTGGATGCGGAGTTGAGTATTGTACTGTGTGACGATGCCACAATTCACCCACTCAACAGAGATTATCGAGGAAAAGACAAACCGACAGACGTCTTGTCATTTGCACAACGAGAAGGGGAGTTTGCTTTTTTAGAAGACAATTTACTGGGAGATGTCATCATCTCTATGGAAACGACTCGTCGTCAGGCTGATGAACGGGGTCACTCTGTAGAGACAGAACTGCGGGTTTTGTTGGTACATGGGATCTTACATCTGTTGGGGTATGATCACATTGAAGATGATGAGGCTGAGATTATGGAAGCCAAAGAAAGAGAGATATTGCGACGACTGATTCAGTAGATCCGGACAGTCTTTTGGGTTAGGCTGTATGAGGATGATCGAACAGGAGAACAGTCATGATTGATTTCAATGAAGCCAAACGACATGCATCAGAGCGAATAGAATCGCTTCGGGGGCGTCTTTGACATCGCTCAGATTCAAGACAGAGTAAAGGAACTGAACTTTTTGTCGACAGATCCCACTTTTTGGGACAATCCTTCTAGAGCACAAAAGGTACTCAAAGAGAAGAGCAGTCTTGAACGACGTGTAGAGAGTTTTTTACAGTTAGAGTCCACGTTGGAAGACATTGAAACATTGATTGAAATGGCTGAAGAAGAGCAGGATCATGAATTGCGCCAAGAAGCTTCAGATGAAATGGAAACCTTACTTGAAGAACTCAAACAGGTCGAAATTCAGCGATTGTTGTCCGAAGAGGCAGATGAGAATGATGCAATTGTTGAGATTAATTCTGGTGCAGGTGGAACCGAGGCTGCTGATTGGGCTTCGATGTTGAAAAGAATGTACTTGGGTTGGGGTACTAAAAATGGGTATAAAATGACCTTGCTCGAAGAATCTCCGCATGAAGAAGCCGGCATTAAAAGTTGTACGATTGCCTTCAAGGGCTTGTTTGCGTACGGGTATCTAAAGGCAGAGAGTGGTGTGCATCGTTTGGTTCGAATCTCTCCTTACGATTCGAATGCTCGGAGACACACTTCCTTTGCATCAGTGTCCATTTCTCCCGATGTAGATGATGATTTCGAGATTGATATTGTAGAGTCAGATTTGCGAATTGATACGTATCGGGCAAGTGGTGCGGGTGGTCAGCACGTGAACACGACCGACTCAGCGGTTCGAATTACCCATATGCCGACAGGGATTGTTGTACAGTGTCAAGCCGAACGGTCTCAGCACAAAAATAAAGATCGCGCCATGAAGATGTTGAAGGGAAAGTTGTATCAAGCAGAACTCGACAAACGTCAAGAGGTCGCGACAGCAGCCCACGCAGAAAAGAAAAAGATTGAATGGGGATCTCAGATTCGTTCGTATGTCTTGCATCCATATAAAATGATCAAAGATTTGCGTACCAATTATGATTCATCTAATGTAGATAAAGTGATGGCGGGTGACCTCAATGCCTTTATGGAAAAGTGGTTGTCAATGCGCGCAGATGAAAATGCAGAGCAAGAACAACAATAAAACAACGAATCAACAATAAAACAACGAATAATTACAATCGGTGTATGGAGAGTGTAGTCATGAAATCAACAGTATGTATGATGACATTTGTATTGAGTCTGTCTTGTGGTGAAAAAGAGGAAGAACTCATACCCTTGCTCACAGGTACAGTAGTCCCAGATCACCCAGAAGTCGTTTTGTCTGCAGACTTTGAAGGGTATAAAGCGTTTGCCTTTGACATCAACAACACCTTTTGGACATACATTTCTAGCAATCCGAATGCACATTGTGGAGATGTGGTCAATTATTTGAATGTGGGTAGTGCACCTTTTGACCCTGTGAATGTGTTGTCTCCGGGTAAATGCAACATGTTGATAAAACTAAACGATTGGGAAGGAACCGCATCTCTTCAGGACGATACAGTTGCAGTAGCAGCAACTGCGATTGAATGTGCGATGGGAGATGGTGAATTTACATTGATGAATCTAGATGGTAACGGTCGAGATTATTATTGGACTGGGACATGGTGGCAGGGAGCACCAAGAGAGTATCGTTTTGATCTAGAAGGAGACCGTGATAGCGGCTATACTTTGGATATTGAGATGACTGTTCTTTATGGTGGTTTTATCCACGACGAATTTGAAAAGTATGAAGCTTATGGAACGGTGTCGGGTGTCATGGATGCCTATGTTTGTGAAGGATTGGCTTCTACTGGATTGTAGGTAAATAGCGCTCAGTTGTAAATACATCTAGGCCACAATAGATACCATATGGTCCTAAAGAACAAGGGACAATAGACAATAGACAATGGAAAATGGAGCAATAACGTGACTCAAAATCTGTATGCAATGCTGGGAATATCAGAAAAGGCTCCTATGCTAGAAGTCAAAACGGCCTATAAACGAAAACTTGGTGCATTGGTACATCGTAAGCATTCTGCAGAACGATCCGAGTCTGCAATGGCAGAACTGTATAGAGAAGAGCGGGCATTGAGAGAAGCTATGACCATTTTGACGGATCCAGTTCGACGAAGCATGTACAATCAGTTCCGCAATGCCAGTGATCACAATTTACCAACAACAGAACAAGAATTGTGGACTGAAATAGAGCAAACGGTAGTCGATCAAACTACGTTGTCCTCTTTGCGTTTATTGGCTTCTTTAACGACATTGCCATTACAGGAGATGTCTCTACTGAAGGCCCCAATGCCCAAGCGCAATGTAGAAGAAGAAAAAACAGAGCCATTGGGAACCCGTGCCTCCTCTTTAAAAAATAGGTCCCAGCGTGCTGATGTTAGACATACTATTGAAGAAGTGATAAAACCGACGGAACCTAAAATTGATTTGGATGCAACAGAATTAATTCGCAGCACGAATCCAAAAGCTTCTCGATCTCCAAAAGCACCGCTTGACACATTAAAAGAACGTGTCACAAAATCACAAAAGCCTCCTCAGAAAGTTTCGACGAAAAGATCGGCGCCGCAGACACAATCTAAAAATACATCCTCATCACAAACTCGAACTCCTGCTCCTAAAAAAACCAAAGTTACGATTGTTGAATTGGTTAGACAACATGGGTATAGTGGACAGCTGTTTCGAGCCATCAGAGAGAATCAAGACATTACGATGAGTGGGTTGAGTCAACGTACAAATGTTCCTGTGAATTACATTCAAGCCATTGAAAATGAAGATTTTGCTGTCTTTTCCAGTCCTGTGTTTGTTCGTGGTGTTGTCAAAAATATTTCACGTTCTTTGGGGATTCAGGACAGATCAATTGTTACTGGATTCCTAAATCGAATGGGGCTGTAAATGCCTTTGTGTAGTTTGGTGGTGCCGGAAGATTCTGGGCGACTGGATCAGTGGTTGTCAAAAGAGTTGGGCGAATCTCGTTCTGCGATTGGTAAGTGGTGTAAAGAAGGACGAATCTGTTTAGGGCAGAAATGTTTGAAAGCCTCTACGAAGTTGAAAGGTGGAGACACGATTGTCGTGGATCGTCCATTGTCATCTTCCACAGAAGTGATTCCAGAAAATATTGTTGTTCCGATTGTTTATGAAGATGCAGATGTGATTGTTGTAAACAAGCCTTCGGGGATGGTTGTGCATCCGGGGGCCGGAAATCCATCTGGAACCCTCATCAACGGATTGGTCGACAAAATTGATAAGGGTGTCGGGGATCCGTTGCGTCCTGGAATTGTACATCGAATCGATAAAGGAACATCGGGTGTGTTGGTTGTTGCCAAAACCCAAAGGGCGTTTGATTGTCTCAAAGCGCAGTTTAAAGATCACAGTATCGAAAGACGGTATTGGACTTTGGCTTGGGGTGACGTAGAATCCCAAACCATTCATAAATCATTGGGTAGACATCCCACTAGACGTGTGAGATTTACCGTTGTAGAAGATGGGAAACATGCCATCACCCACATAACACCACTGGCATCCGGTATTCCTGCACAAAGTGGAA
>Ga0206130_10005351_pt1 | contig 15213 bp, 16 predicted proteins | sample Helgoland_Spring_9_FD_148637 | JGI IMG/M metagenome (GOLD analysis project Ga0206130, IMG submission 148637) | Pelagic subsurface seawater microbial communities from Kabeltonne, Helgoland, North Sea - Helgoland_Spring_Bloom_20160512_1 | ecosystem: Environmental > Aquatic > Marine > Epipelagic ... | reverse complement strand
AGAAGAATGGAATAGTTTTTCATCTAATGTGCTGTATATCTAAAATCTAAAATACTAGTTGAACAAGATAAGTCTAATTATAACAATTGAATTGTCAAATTTATTAACCAGTAGTCACTTTTTAAGGGCTTTTAAGGATGTTTTAAACAAAAAAAGGAGCGAAATGCTCCTTTTACTTAAAATGATTTCCACCATTTCTTTTTCTTTTTCTTTTCCAAGGTGAAGGCTATTGGAAGTGTAAATTGAACCCGAACAGGTCTTCCTCTTTGTAATCCGGGAATCCAATTGGGCATGTTTTCAATCACTCTTTGAGCTTCTTCATCACATCCACCGCCGATTCCACGAACAACTTTCACATTTGTGATACTTCCATCTTTCTCGACAATGTATTGTATTATTACTCGACCTGTGATTCCATTTTCTCTTGCGATCGGAGGATATACAATATTATTACTTAGATGATTAAAAAGCTTCTCATCTGCACAAGTCTTTCGATTCTCTTTTTCCTCTTCTTCACATCCTGGAAAAAAAGGTGCTGTCTCAACGACTACAAATAATGGACCATTATTATCTTGAGCTAATAAAACGCTTGTGCTTAATAAGAAAAACGCAAATAGTGAGTAGTACTTTTTCATGATTTTTGGAGTTTTTTATAGACACCAAAAGTATTGAAAAATAGTTATTTCTATACATTTAGTGCTATTAAAAAGTATTTCTGATAAACTAGATTAGAATTTCAGGAAAGTGTTCTAAGCTTGTAGTTTCAAAAATTATTGGAGTATGAATCTAACCGGAAGCGTGAATTGTACTCGAACTGGTCTTCCGCGCTGTCTACCCGGCGTCCATTTAGGCATATTTTCAATTACTCTTTGTGCTTCTACATCACATCCACCTCCAACACCACGAATAACTTTAGTATTGCTGATACTTCCGTCTTTTTCCACAATAAATTGTACAATCACATTTCCTTGTATACCATTTTCTAATGCTAGGGCAGGATATTTCACATGCTCTTTGAGATAGTTGAAGAAAGCTTTCGTAGCACAGGCTTTTCTTTCAGTTTTGAGTATTGATTGGCAGCCACTGAAGAGTGGTTCTTCTTCGACAATGATAAATACCCTTTCTGCTTTTTCCCGTTTTGGTTTGATAATGGGCGGTTTTTGAATCTCTGTTTGGGCTGCCTTTTTTATTCCTGTGGCCTTACCGACAAATACTGGCTCTGGGTCTGGCTTGATTGGTTCAGGACTTGGAGGATCACCTTTAATGGGTTCAAATCGAATGATAGTTTTTGGCTTAGGGATTTCTTTTTTCTTTTCTAAAGTCCTTGGTATCTCTTTAATTGTGAGTATATCCGAATCTGATATTTCGATGATTTCAACTACGCTTTCTTTGACAGGGATCGTCCAGTTCATGCTCAGAAATGCGAATAGTATCGATAAGATTAGTGCAAAGAACATAGGTCTTTGCCTGTTTTTTAAAACGCTATAGCCCGTATTTTTTGTTCTTGAGCTTAGTAGGTTTTTCCTTAGACTATTCTTTTGAGCTTTTGAAATATATAGCTTCCCTGCATAGATGGCTAGGCAAAGCAGAATCATTATTAGGCTAAGGCTGTATACTGGATGAAAAGGGTTGTTAAATGACCAACTCATAATACTTCATTTTTGAATTAAAAAATTGAATTATGTACATCAGTTTGTGATGTATAAAAGTTGGATATCCATGAATTAGCAGGCTGCCAATCCAAAATACTAAAGTGTATTGTTTAGTATGAACGTTCGCTTATAAGATGCTGGAAAGGAGTGTTTTGGTGTAAGGGTGGGTTGGAAAATAAAAAAGCCCAGAACAAATCGTTCTGGGCTTTTTTATTATTGTAGCGTGAAGGCTACCGGGAGTGTAAATTGTACACGTACCGGGCGACCCCTTTGCTTTCCTGGATTCCACTTAGGCATTTCAGAAATAACTTCCTGAGCAACTTCGTCACATCCACCGCCGATTCCACGTAGAACTTTCACATCTGTGATACTTCCATCTTTCTCGACAACGAATTGTACAATTACTCTACCTGTGATTCCATTTTCTCTTGCGATTACAGGATATTCAAGATTTTCACTTAGATACTTGAATAACTTTGAATCAGCACAAGTTTTGCGATCAGCCTTTTTTTCCTTTTCACAACCAGGAAATGTTGGCGCGTCTTCCACGACAACGAAAAGCTTATCAGCTTTCTTTTTCGGTGGCGGTGGAGGCGGTGGAGGAGGAGCAGTTTCCTGTTTAGGAGCATCTACTACTGTTTCCTCTGTGATCGTATTATCTTCGAATTCAATTTCTTCTTCAATTTCTACATCATCCGGAATCTCCTCAATTACCGGTGGCGGTGGTGGAGGAGGTGGGGGAGGTGGTTCCGCAGTTCTCGGTGTTTCCATTTCGATCATTTCATCTACTACGAACATGTCACCAACATCCTCATACACTTGTGCTTTTTCCGTCCAGTTAAATGCAAAGACGATAAATGAAATAGCAAGTAATAGTGAGAAGCTAAGTACAGGACCTCTTAAAGAAAAAACATCTACGCTAGAATATTTCTTTCTACCAGTCGAATAATTCTTAGGATCTTCCGACGGTTTAGCGCTAAGTGCTTTCTTTGATTCCGAACTTAGGTAACTACGGAGTGCGAAAATAACAACAACTACAAATGCAGCAATTAATCCAAAGATTACAGCGGGACTTGTATTAATTTGCAGATTCCAATCCATAATTTAGTGTTTAATAATAAGTTTTCTAATCAGTGTTATTCCGACTAATGCTCCAAGAGCATTGGCCATTATATCAGACCATTCAAAATATCTTCCGGGGAAAAAAGCATACTGTAAGATCTCCATCAGAATTCCAAAAGCGAGGCAAAATAGAAATATTTTTGCATTTGCCCAATTGACAAAGGCTTTTTGACTAAGTACACACATTATTGCGTACATACCAAAGTGGCCTATTTTGTCTATTGGCAAATCTTCTAGAAATCCTTTGGGAATCTGTAATCCCGGATTCCAGGACAGGTAAAGAATGATTAAGCACCAAATGGCTAAAAATAATCTATACCAGTTCTGCATATTTTCAATGATCTTAAAAGGTAGATGCACACAGTATTAAAATGGGTGTGTGCCTACTAAAAAATTATCCAATTAATTTTTCATAGTCTTCCTTAGACAATAGGTTATCTAGCTCTGAAGGATCTGTAACCTTCATTTTTATGATCCAACCTTTGCCTTCAGCATCTTCATTGATGATAGCAGGGTTGTCACCATCGTCTTCGCTGATCTCAGAATTGAATTCAAGGACCTCACCTGCAACAGGAAGGAACAGGTCGGAAGTAGTCTTAACGGCCTCAACGGTACCGAAGACATCACCCTCGCCAAGTGTTTCTCCAACTGTATCAACGTCTACATAAACGATCTCACCTAATTCGCCTTGAGCGAAGTTTGTAATTCCTATTGTGGCTACATCTCCATCGATGGTAATCCACTCGTGATCTTTTGTGTATTTCATGCTTAAATAATCAAATTTTAAATATGCGCTAAATATAAAACTAATAATACAGTTATTAACAGAATCCACATTATTATTTACACAAAAAAAGCTGCCTGAAAATCAGGCAGCTTTTTATTTATTTTGGAACCTCATTAAGCATTTTCCTTAACAAAGTCTTTAATCCATTCTGTAGTCAGCGATTTTGGACGCTCCAGAGGAAGTCCAAGTGCTCGTGACCAACATTGAGCAGCAAGTACTCCCAATGCTCTAGATACACCGAATAATACGGTGTAGAAGCTGTATTCGGTCATTCCATAGTGTACAAGAAGAGCACCTGAGTGTGCATCAACATTTGGCCATGGATTCTTTACCTTACCTAAGCCTTTAAGTATCTCCGGTACAACGTCGAATATATTTCCTACAACATTTACAATATCATCATTCTTGATATACTCATCTGCATATACTTTCTGAGCAACGAACCTTGGATCCGGTCTTCTCAGTACTGCATGTCCATACCCAGGAACAACTTTTCCTGCATTCAATGTTTCATTAACGTATGCTGCGATTTGCTCTTTAGTAGGAGTCTTTGTTCCTAACTTATCAAGCATATCGAAAATCCACTTTATTACCTCTTGATTTGCAAGTCCGTGGAGTGGTCCTGCAAGAGAACCCATTCCTGCTGCAAAAGATAAGTATGGATCACTTAGTGTAGAACCTACTAAGTGTACTGTATGTGCAGATGCATTACCACCTTCATGGTCTGCATGAATAGTTAAGTAAAGGCGCATTAAATGCTTAAAGTCTGGGTGATTAACACCTAGCATGTGCGCAAAATTTGCTGCCCAGTCAAGATTGTTATCTGCTTCTATGTGATCACCACCATGATAGGTCTTCCTATAAATGTATGCTGCAATACCTGGAAGTTTAGCGATAAGGTTCATCGTATCGTCATAGGTTGCTTCCCAGTATTCTTTCTTGTTCATCCCTTCACTATACCTTTTCGCAAAAGTACTTTCTGTCTGAAGTGATGTGATACCCAAAATGAATTGGGTCATAGGGTGTGTAGTATCCGGCAGATTATTTAATAGATCTGTGGTGTGTGCAGGTAATTCAGACTTTGAAGCCCATTCCTTAGCAAGCCATTCAACTTCTTCTTCTGTAGGGATTTCTCCAACAAGCATCAGCCAGAATAGACCTTCTGGTAGAGGCTCTTTGCCATCAGGACCTTTAGGCAGTACCTCTTTAAGTTCTGGAATTGAATACCCTCTGAATCGAATACCTTCAATTGGATCTAGCTGGGATGTTTCCCAAACCATCATTTTCACTCCTCTAGCACCACCATACACCTGGCTAAGGATAACCTCGTCAACTTTCATCGAACCATGCTCTTTGAGCATAGATTTGATTTCTACTGCAAGTGCTGATGATTTTTCTTGAAACTTCTTCTTTAATGGATCCATTTATGCTTCTAAAATTTATTTGTATTATGAAATCTGTAAATAGTTTTTAATTCTCAACAATCGCGAGCTTGATCTCTTGCTCTGATTTTCCTGCTTTTGATAAATTCTGTCTGACCTCTTGATTCTCCATTCTGATCAACGAAATATATTTTTTCAATTCGACAAGTTGAACTTCATTAAGCATCATCTCTATAGAAGTTATAAAGCCTTTATTGATTGCATTGCGCTTAGAGATATAGGTTGTAAGGTCAGCACCCTTCAGGTCTTTAATCAAATCAAGCTGATTTGATTTTCTATCTGTAAATGATTCAAGTTTTTTGACCTGATCATCATTTAAGTTGAAGAAACTTGTAAACTCTTCTGTTGAAGTTGGGCGCGTTAAATCTTTAAGATTACTTTGAGCATTAAGATTGAATGCAAATAGTATCGCTACGATTGAAGCAAAAATTCTCATATGAATTGATTTATTTTTCGGAAGGCTAAATTACAATTTTAATCCAAAATTGAAAGCCAAATACTTTCCTTTATTACACGCTTACACCACTTTGCACAAATTTTTACTTAAATAGTGTAATTTTATGCCTAAGAAAGAAAATTGAGCCTATGATGCTAATGATCCAAGATAAGATCGTTTCGACAGATATTTTTGAATCTAAATTTGCTTGTAACTTAAATGCTTGCAAGGGTGCTTGTTGTTGGGAAGGAGATTTTGGAGCGCCACTAGAGAAGGAGGAGTTGCAAATATTGAAAGATTTATACCCAAAATACAAAGCCTATCTATCAGAAAAAGGAATTGAGCGCATTGAAAAATTGGGCTTTTATGAGTTCATAGAAGAGACTAAAGAATTTGCAACCACTCTGATGCCTAATGGGGCTTGCGCATACTTGACTTATAATTCGGACGGTTCTGCCTATTGTGGAATCGAAAAAGCATATAACGACGGCGCTATTTCTTACAGAAAGCCTATTTCCTGTCATTTATACCCAGTTCGTGTTACAGCGAATGAAAAACTAGCGTTTGAAGCCTTGAATTATGATGTTTGGGATATTTGTTCAGCAGCTTGTACCAAAGGTGAAGAACAACAAATAAGAGTATATGAATTTGCAAAAGATGCTCTAGTTCGAAAGTACGGAGAAGGCTTCTATGAAGAACTTGATGAAATAGCCAAGGATTTAATAGAGGATAAATAGGAATTTTTTAAAGAAATAGCTTAATTGTGTTCTCTTTTTGAAAAAAGGTGCAAACACATTACATTTGCAAGGCTTTTTTGACTTTTTTGTTCTGAAAAAGCGCAGATTTCACTTGTTTTTGAATTAACTTAATGATTTTCAGCATTTTGAGTGCTAGGTCACTCAAAGGAAACTATTTACAGTTTATATTATGATACAGAAGATTCGCAATAACATGTCCTGGCTCTTGATACCATTAGTGGGCCTAGCTCTATTATCATTCATATTAATGGATGCTAATTTTTCTCCTGGTGGAGGAAATAATAATATAGGTTCTATCAATGGGGAAGATATCAGCTCTGATGTTTTCAATGATAAATTGAAAAGTGCTTACCGTGGTCAGTCTACTGGTCATGCTCAGGTCAATCAAGTATGGAGTTATTTTTTAGATACAGAAGTAGTATGTAAAGAAGCTCGTGCAATGGGGCTTGGTGTAAGTGCTGCAGAGATGGATGAATTGCTTTATGGAATTAATAAGAGTCCGATCATTATTCAGGCTTTTACAAATCCAAATACAGGTCAGATTGATAATCAGGCTTTAGAAGCATACAGAAGCAAAACAAATGTGGATGGAACTGCAATGGCAAATGATCAACTTAAATGGTGGTCGTATGTAAAGGAGCTTGTATCTAACGAAAAGCTTAAAGAAAAATATTTAAATATCGCAGTCAAAGGACTGAATGTTCCTTCTTGGGAAGCTGATATGATGGCTGAGCGTAATGCTGAGGTAATCGATTTCGCTTACGTTAAGATTCCTTTCTTGAACATTGATGATGCTAAGGTTAGTCCTTCTGATGCAGATTATAAGAGATATATAAAAGAGAATGCTGCAAAGCTTGAAACAAATGAAGAGCAACGCAGAGTTTCTTATGTAGTTCTTGACGTGATTCCTACTTCAGATGATTCATTAGATGTAAGGAATGAGGTTAAGAAAATCTCGGACTTAATGGCTGAAGCGGAGGACGATGCTTTATTTGCTCAATCTTACGCAGGTCAATATACCGATGCTTATGTTGAATACTCAACACTTTCTTCAGACATTAAAGATGCTGTAGAAGCTGCTGAGAATGGCGATGTGGTTGGTCCTTACCTTGATGGTAGCCAATATAAAGTTGCAAAAGTACTTGATAAGAAAGTGATTGCTGATTCAGTTCGTTCACGTCATATCTTGTTATCTGCAAATTCTCAAGAAGAACTTATTGCAATAACTCAAACGCTTGAGACGTATAAAAGTCAAGTTGAAAACAATGAGATGTCTTTTGATTCTCTTGCAATTCAATATAGTATAGATGGTTCTGCTAAAGATGGCGGTGACCTGGGAATGCGTGGAAGATCTACGGGTTTAGTTCCTGCTTTTGAAAATGCTATTCTTTACAACCTGGAAGAAGGAGAAATGGATATCGTTTACACTCAATTTGGTGCTCACCTTATTCAAGTAACAGATAAGAAGTATATCGGAAAGGATGAAATGGTTAAGGTTTCTTACGTTGGTAGGAACATTATCCCTTCTAGTAGTACATTAGATGACGCTGAGGTTCAGGCAATCAATTTCATCGATGCAGGTGATCTTGAAGCACTAGGTGTTTTAGCTGCAGAGAAAAATCTTGCTGTTCGTACTTCTAATGCATTTAAGTCTTTTGATAACTTTTTAACGAACCTTGGTACTGATGCTGATGCTCGTAATATTATTCGTTGGGCTTTTGGAAATGATCGCAGCCTAGGTACTGATGTACGTGTTGGTGATGTTGCTTCCAAATATTATAGCTTCAGAAATCCAGTATCCAATGCAACAGATAAGTTTGTAGTTGTTGCTCTTGAATCAGTAATTGGTGAAGGTGTTCCAAGTGTAGAAGATGCGAAGGTTTCTAGTGAGCTTAATGTAATGAATATGCTTAAGGGTGACCTTATGAAGGATGAAATTAAAGGAACAGATCTTGCTTCAATTGCAAAAACTTATGGAGTTGCAGTTGATACAGCAAGAAACGTGAATTTTTCAACAAGCTTAATCAGTGGACTTGGATCTGAGCCAAAAGTAATTGCGAATGCATTCACATCTGCTCCTAATCAAGTTTCTCCGGTAATAGTAGGTAAGAGTGGGGTGTTTGTTATTATGCCTCTTACGTCAGTACGCGGAGGTCAAGGTGATTCAGCAGGTCTTAAGCGTACAAACTTAAGTCAGCTTCAAGGACAGGTTAGAACAAGATTGATAAATGAGGTTAAGGTAGATGCAAAGGTTGATGCCAACCTTTCATTGATGTACTAATCTTATTCACAATATATTTCAAAAGGTGGGCAGGTTTACTGCCCACCTTTTGTATTTTTGGCAAAAGCTTCTCAGATGAGTAAAAATTCAACACACTTTTTACCTTTAAAAAGGTTAGAGCAAATGGCAACTAAAGGGTATATGCTTATGCCTTTAGATATCATTCAAAACACCTTTAGGAATTTGGCATCTGATAAGGGAAGGTTGCTTTTGCCATTCTTGCTATTGCTGGGATTGGGACAATTGTTATCAAGCTTTGGTTACCTAACAAATGTGCTTCTCAATCTTTTGATTGATCCATTTGTTGTGGCTTATGTTTATTACGTGCTTTTTAATAGAAAGTTTAAGCTGCCGTATTCATTTGGTGATCTAATGAAACGACGTTGGAAGGAGTTATTGGGTATGAATTTTGTATACTATATGAATTTAATCCTTGCGGCTTCACCTTTTTTGTTTACGATGTGGAATTACAACATCTTTGAACAGTTAAATTCGGAAGACTTTTTACTGGAAGAAGCATTACAAGGTTTACCAGCACACCTTTCTTTAATTCTTAGCCTAGATGTAATATTTGTAATCTTTCTAATAATCGTTTTTTGGTGGAGTACAATCTTGATTTTATTCTTCGACGTAAAACCCTTTCAATCCATCAATCTTAGTGTGCGCTTAGTTGTGAAAAAATTTATGCGACAACTCAACATAGGCATGTTTATTGGCTTGGTGTTTTTTCTCTCTCAATCCTTGGTTGTGAGTTTTGCTGGACTTGGCGAACACTTTATTACCTTCATATCATTGTTGTGCCTTGCCTACTTGAACGTTTATATTTATACGAGTATTTTTGAAACCTTCTGTCAGGGATTCTTTTATGTTCAATTATCTGACTTGAAAGATTCTAAAAAAGATACAGATATATAATTTGCTGGATAATTAATCCTTAGCTTCTGAATTATTTTCTTCCTCTTTTTCTTCAAGCACAATTAATTTCACAGTTTCAATCTTCGTGTTGGTAACAGCCTCTATTATGAAATGATAATTATCAAGGAAAATCTCCTCTCCATTGGATTCAGGGATGTTCTCCGTTGTCATTACTAAATAGCCTGATAAGGTATGATACTCTCCTTCAGTGAATGAAAGTTCGGGGTGTGTCTCAGTGATCTGATCCAATTCAAGTCTGCCCGAAAATCGGTATGACTTTTCATCGAGTTTTTCATTGATATAATCAGGTGTATCATGCTCATCTTCAATCTCACCAAAGATTTCTTCTAAGATGTCTTCTAGAGTGATTATGCCAGAAGTACCTCCAAATTCATCGACGACACAAGCTATTGAATTATTGTTTTTTATAAACTCGTTCATCAGCTGCCTGACGTGCATAGTCTCAGGAACATAGGGAAGAGGAATACAGATTTTTTTAGTAGACTTAGGAGTATCCAGAAGTTGTTGATGGTGTGTATATCCTAGGATATTATCTATATCATCTTCATAGATCAAAACTCTAGAGTGTTTAGATTCTTTGAACATCTCTATCAATTCTTCTATAGACGAATTGATGTCAATTCCTTTTATCTCATTTCGAGGTACCATACATTCTCTAACACGAACCTCTCTTAAATGCAATGCTTTTTCAAAGAGCTCAGTATCTATTTCTTCTTCTGAGGTAGTATTGGACGATTTTATGAAATTTTCAAGGTCTAGCCTTGTGAAAACTTCTTGATCATTTTCAATCTGAGCACCGAAGAAACGGACTAAAATAACATTTGAGAAACTCGTGATAAATCTTGCAGGAATAACAAGCAATATCTGAATAAGCTTTAGCGGAAATGCAAGGGCAAGAAGTATCTTGTCTGAATATAGCCTAAAGATGCTTTTAGGCAGGAATTCTCCAAATATCAGTACAACAACTGTGATGATAGCAGTAGAAGATAGTAATAATCCAAGGTTTGAAATTGGCAAATAGGATTGGATGAAGGGATCAAGTTTATCAGCCATTAGTTCAGAGAACATTACTAATGCAATATTATTCCCTACCAATAGTATACCAAGGAACTCAGAAGGTTTATTAAAGAATCCATAAACGATTCTACCCTGTTTAGTGCCTTTGTTCTTCAGTAGTTCTACCCGTAGTTTATTTGCAGAGAGAAAGGCTATCTCTGATCCTGAAAATAAACCTGATAATAAAAGGAATGTTGCTATGACTATGTAGTCCATACGTTTTTATTGCGTTCGATTTGACGAAGCTGGCTCGTCTTCTTCCGTTTTAATGAAAGCCTCAGGAGCATTTACTTTTAAATATGTGAAATTTTGATCAGATTCGAAACCATGTGCATAGATAGTTTCATTTTTGCGCAGTATGGTGACGAAACGATTGGTGTACAGTTTTTCTGTTTTTTCATCCCAAACCAATTCCTCCGTTTCAAAGGTTTCTCTATCCATGATGTGCCAAACTACAGAATCACTCACGACCACTTTTTTATCTTTATCATTTCTTACTGCATATTTGGCAGTTAAAATTCCTGTCTTGTTTTGATTACTGTCAAAGAATTCTACAAAGATGCCTTCTGGGAAAATTTGATCATTGCTCTTGTTGTCGGATTTGGTTCTCCACATCACAGGGCCTTTGAGTCTAACTTTCATAACTGCCGAGTCACTGTAAATGGTAGTGAAGTTTTCCACGACTTCTCTGCCAGCTTCATCTTCACTTAGATAAAATGGTTCCTGCTTTTTAGTGCAGGCTATATTACAGCATATTGCTAAAATGGGAAGGAAAAGAAAAAGTCCTTTCTTTATGCTCAAAGCTTTTTAATTTTTTTTTTGCGTGTTAAAAATACACCAATTAGTATTAAAAACATACCTACGCCGTGAATCGCTGAGATCGTTTCTCCATCAAGTAGACCCCAGGTAAGCGCTACTATTGGGATTAAATAACTTACCATAGATGCAAATATTGCATCTCTGATCTGTACAAGATGAAAAAATAAAACGGATGCTGCAACTGTTCCGCCCAAAGAAAGAATAGTAACGTATCCTAATCCTTTAAGACCACCAGGGGTGCTCAAAGGAATCCAAATTTGCTCTTTTAATAAGATTGTGATTCCTAGAGGAAGTAAGAAAGTAAATGCAACTGTGCTAATATGGAAGCTTTTTTCATTGCTCAAGTTTGTTCCTACCGTATTAGAGCTTAGGGCATAAAAGAGACAAGCAAAGACCACTAAACTTGTAAAGAATAGTGTTTGCAGGTCAAAGCTGTTTTTTTCACCACCTAATAACATCAGCAGTATTGCTCCGCTAAGTCCTAGGACAACACCCCCTATTTGGTTCCTATTGACTGTGGTACTAAAAAAGAATACCCCTGTTACAAGAGTGAACAATGGCGTAAGTGATGAAAGTATGCCCGTTAAGGAGCTGTTGAGTTCTGTTTGTGCGAAGGCAAATAATACGGCTGGAAACCCCGAACCCAATAAGCCTACAACAAGATAATATTTCCAGTTTTCCCACTTGATCTTCTTTAGGTCTTTTAGGAAGAACGGCAAGAAAAATGTGCTTGATATCAAGATTCTTAATCCAGCAAGTTCCATTGGTTCAAATGCAATTAACGCTCGCTTCATTAAAATGTATGAACTTCCCCAAACCACCGCTAATAATACTAAAATCAGCCAACTCCGCATATTTTATTTTAATTTGCTGCAAAGATAATAATACAAAAGACAAGTGCCCCTTTTACTTCATTAATTACCTGCAAACCTTATCTTTAGTAAATTTTTCTAAGATGGATAGGAACCTTTTGAAGGAGAAAGCGAAGACTGCGAAGAAATCGAACAAGAAGCTTGTTAAGCGATTGGAAAAAATAAATGGCAGGCAACTTGATCAGGTTGTCTCAGGTTTGCATGAGGAGGTATTTGAACGAATTGATTGTTTGGATTGCGCAAATTGTTGCAGCACTACATCTCCCTTGTTTAGGGAAAAGGATATAGAGAGACTCGCAAAACATTTAAAAATGAAGGCTGGTGATTTTGTCCAGCAATATCTGCGTATTGATGAAGATGATGATTATGTTTTTAAAGCAGCCCCATGTCCTTTTTTAGGGGCCGATAATTATTGCAGTGTCTATGAGGCTAGGCCTCGAGCTTGCAGGGAGTATCCACATACTGATCGAAAACAATTTCAGCAGATTTTACAACTGAGTTTGAAAAATACAAATATCTGCCCTGCAGTGTTTGAGATTTTCGAATCTTTAAAGCAGCAATTTTAAATTTATTTACCAAAAAACGATTTAGGACTAAACTTTGTGCACTTAATGCCTAACTTTATAAGCAATTAATAATCAAAAATTAATTGCCGTGCTGCCACTACTAAAAGACGTCAAACTATTTTCAGGAACATCATCTAAATATCTGTCCGATAAGATCGCAGATTTCTATGGTTCTCAACTTGGGAACCTTGAAATTAAAAGGTTCAGCGACGGAGAGATGCAACCTGTAATCGAGGAATCCGTGAGGGGTGCCTATGTATTTTTTATTCAATCAACAATTCCGCCATCAGAAAATGTAATGGAGTTATTATTATCCATTGATGCCGCCAAACGAGCATCTGCCGGGCATATCACAGCTGTGATTCCCTACTTTGGATATGCTAGACAGGATAGAAAAGATAAACCTAGAGTTCCTATTTCAGCTAAACTATTAGCAAATCTTATTCAGGCTTCAGGAGCCAATAGAATAATGACAATGGATCTTCATGCTGACCAGATTCAAGGTTTCTTTGATATACCCGTTGATCACCTGAAAAGTGAAGCGATCTATATTCCGTTCTTAGAAAGTAAAGATCTGAGTAATGTTACTTTCGCATCACCGGATGTAGGGGGTGTTAAACGTGCAAGGACTTATAGTAAGCACTTTAAAAGGCCTCTAGTAATCTGTGATAAATACAGAGAGAAGGCCAATGAAGTAGCTGGTATGACTGTGATTGGTGATGTAAAAGGAGCAGAAGTAATACTCGTGGATGATATGGTAGATACTGCTGGTACACTTTGTCGAGCTGCACAAGCATTAATTGATGCTGGTGCTAATAGCGTAAGCGCAATGTGTACACACCCAGTTCTGTCTGGAAAAGCTTATGATAATATTGAAAATTCAGTATTAGAAGAGTTAGTTGTTTGTGATACGCTCTCTTTGAAGCAGCAATCAAGCAAAATAAAAGTATTATCGACAGCAAAGTTGTTTGCAAGGGCGATTCGTAACATGCACGAACACCGCTCTATATCCGCTTTGTTCGTTGAAGGCTGATAAATAATTATTTAGGTTAAATTTTTTAGCATAGATGTTTTTTTTACCAAAAAATATATATCTTTGCGTGCCTATTTAAGGAAAAGAATAGAATTAAAAGAAGTAAATCATGAATACTGTAGCGATATCTGGTGCACTAAGAACCAACCTAGGAAAAAAAGGTGCTAAGGCAGACAGGAATGAGGGAAAGATTCCATGTGTATTGTATGGTGGTGAGCAAAACATACACTTTACTGTGACACACAATGATATTAAGTCATTAATCTATACTGCTGATTTCAATGTAGCAGAGATAACTGTTGATGGTAATGTTTATAAAACATTCCTAAAGAGTTACGATATGCACCCTGTGACTGATAGTCTAACGCATATTGACTTTATTGAGCTTGTTGATGGGACACCAGTTAAGGTTGATATCCCTATTCGATTTAAAGGCGACTCTCCTGGTGTAAAATTAGGTGGTAAATTATTACAGTCTATCCGTCGTGTAACTGTGAAAACATTACCTGAGAATTTAGTAGATGAGTTATTTGTTGATATCTCAGAACTAGAACTAGGATTTGCAGTACGTGTAAGAGATATTGAAGCTCCTGACTCAGTGCAGATAATGAATACTGGAGCAACACCTGTTGCAATAGTAGAAGTACCTCGTGCACTTCGTTCAGCAACTGCTGCTGCTGAGAAAGATGAAGAGGTAGAAGCTTAAGAAATAAATTTTTATCTATATTGGCTAGGCATAGAGTTTTCTCTATGCCTAGTCTTGTTTATAGCATATTGGTATGAAAATAGCATTCCTTCAAATTCCTTTAGAGTGGGAGTCGCCGCAGGCCAACAAAGATTTTATAGCTGCACAGCTGCAAAGTCAAGACCTTTCCGATACGGACCTAGTTGTTTTGCCCGAGACTTTTAATACAGGATTCTCTATGAAAGCGATTCACCTTGCAGAACCTATGCATGGTGAAACAGTGCAATGGATGACGGAGCTATCAAATCAATATGATATTCTCCTTGCAGGGAGTATTATGATAAGAGAAGGGAACAATGTGTTCAATCGCTTTATTGTTGCTGGGCCAGATACTGTTGTAGCTAGTTATGATAAAAAGCACTTATTTGGACTTGGTGCAGAGCAAGATTTGATCAACCCAGGGACAGAAAGAGTATGTTTTACCCATAAAGGCTTAATGATTAACTTGCAGATTTGTTATGATTTGAGATTTCCAGTATGGATGCGTAATACCGAAAATGTTGACTTGATTTTATTGGTTGCAAATTGGCCAGCAGCACGTGCAAAAGCATGGCGCTCCTTGTTGGTTGCAAGAGCAATAGAGAATCAGTGTTATATACTTGGTGTCAATAGAATTGGCCTCGATGGCAATCAATTAAATTATTCTGGGGACTCTTTGTTGGTAGACTATACCGGAGAAATACGCATTGATGCTGAAGATGAATTAGG
>Ga0206130_10005350_pt1 | contig 15217 bp, 14 predicted proteins | sample Helgoland_Spring_9_FD_148637 | JGI IMG/M metagenome (GOLD analysis project Ga0206130, IMG submission 148637) | Pelagic subsurface seawater microbial communities from Kabeltonne, Helgoland, North Sea - Helgoland_Spring_Bloom_20160512_1 | ecosystem: Environmental > Aquatic > Marine > Epipelagic ... | reverse complement strand
GTGGGTGTAGGACGCATCGACAAAACCAGCAAAGCTGAGGAATTCATTAATTTTGATTTCCGCAGTCGCAAGGCTTGAGGCCGCTGCAAGAGCGGACGTAATTGCAATTGTTTTTTTCATAGTTTGTATTGTTTATTTGGGTTGGTTTGTTCGAGGTGAGCTACTCACCCGCGGTAACCAGAACCGCTTAGATGAGACGCTTAATAATAATTAAGATCACCCCTGACAAGCAAGATTATGACAAAAATGACACATTTAACAAGTATTTTGTTAAGCTTTCTTAATTATCGTTTTTATGACTAAATAGGACACTACCACTCACTAACGACATCATCGGGCACTACGGAGCCGATGTCACGCTAGTGGGCCTGATCAGTCGCTCCGATCAAATCGCCAGCTGCTCGCCCCACTCTCTCGCTTTTTGGCCAAACGATTTCTCCGGCTCAGCATAACTAATACCACGAGAGACGTTGACCACATCGGGCGCTGTTCTCGCTTTGCCCTGCAGGCTGGCAAGATCTCCACCCTGAGCACCGAGACCGGGAATGAGCAGTGGGCTGTCCACAATGCGCTCGAGAACTTCTTCGCTGGCATTGGTGAGCCCTACCACATAACCAACGTCGGTAGCGCGCTCTTCATCAGCGGCACGCTCACCCAGCTGCTGCACCAGCTCAAAGACGAAGCGCCCGTCGGCCAGCTTCTGGCGCTGGAAGTCTGCACTGCCGGCATTGGAAGTAACCGCCAGCAAGTAAATGCCCTTGCCCTCCCAATTCAAAAAAGGCTCGATCGAATCATAACCGAGGAATGGATTCAAGGTGACCGCATCGACGTTCCAGTTCTCAAAGTAGGACTTGGCGTAATACTTCTGTGTCTCGCCAATGTCTGATCGTTTTGCATCGAGGATCACGGGAACGTCATCCGGCATCTGCTGCAGCATCGTCTGGAGCATCTCTATGCCACGCAGACCCATCGCCTCAAAGTAGGCCATGTTGGGTTTGAAGGCTGCCGCGTATTCAGCCGTCTCGCCGACAATGCGGCTCAGATACTCAGGAACGGCATCGATGCCACCAGAGAGCTCAGGTCTTGGGTCAATGCCCACGCAGAGGCGAGAGCCTACAGTTTCGATACGACGAGCGAGCTTTGCGGAATAGGTCATGATGCGTTCTTATGAGTGTGAATAATAATTAACTGACCTGGCTTGCTGCAGCTAATCGCTCTCGCAATGCTGGCCATTGGTCTTGATTGACGATGTAGCCGATGCAGTTCGCACTGCCACAGCGGCATGGATGATCTTCGTAACAATCAATGTCAAAGCCATAGTCGAAAGTAAGCTCTTCTCCTTTTTTGATCGCTCGAAGAGAGTAGATATAAACTCGGCGCCCGATGATCCACGCCTCACAGTTCGGGTCACATGAGTGATTGATCAGTCGCGCTGTGTTCCACGGCACGTTACCATCGATGTCCCACTGCTCGTCTAGGGTGAAGATATAGACGGCAGCATCTCCATGCTCTTCATGCCTCGCATACTGATCCCAGGCGCGATCTTCACTGATCTCTTTATTGACAGGCTCACCGACGTATTCAATCACCTCGGTTTCTTTGGGGATGTCCTGAGTCGCATAAACTCCCCTGCCATGGATTTCGGAGCCACGCACCTCGCACCATTCACTCTGAGCACGCTCATAGAGTTTCTTGAATTTACGGACCAGCTTGGCTTCACGTTCGAGCTTCTTATGTTTCGACATAGTAAAAATGGATGATGGTATCTGCTCACTTAATCTCGCGGGCACTCGACTCTGGCAGGCCCAGCTCATTCCTATCGATAGGCAACGAAGGGAACAAGCTTCGTAAATCTTGAATGGTCGGCTTCATCCCTGTGAGGAAATACCAATCGTTGGTGCCCTTCTCTGCTATAGCGATCGCGTAGCTCTTCTCCTCGAGTGTTCTCATCCGCCCTCCCTGCTGCGGATCGGGCACTTTGACCTGCGTCGTCGTCGGCACGACCACCAACCAGTGACCCACCACGATCTCGCGACCGTCATCGTCGAGTATCAGCTTGCCAGAATCAGCATCAACCTTCTTCGCCCTCCACACATCAAAAAACGCAGTCGGCGTGTCAGCAAGGTAGCTACTCACAATCAGCCCCATCTTGACTCGTTGTTGGTCGCCCGATGCTAGCTGCTGCTCGAGGCGCTCCATGCTGCCGATACGCTTTGCCAAGCGCCTCTTCCAGCGCGGATACATGCGCTCTTGACTGTATTTGAAATTCCCCCGCATCAGCTCCAAGCCCATCTTCTGCACTGCTGCTTGGGCCTGCTTCGCCATCACAGGATCAATGGCGACACGTTGTGCATCGGCACGCATAGCGCCCACCAGCATGACAACTACGATTATGTGAGAGTATAAGTTCATCTTCCCCTGCCGAGCGACTGACGCCCTGCTGGGCATATACATCCCCGCTCACGACTGGAAAGTCAAGCCATGGCTATGAGCTATAGCACCTGCCTCTGAGCTTACCATTCAGCAGATGCTAAATAACGGCTTTTGATCATAGTTAATTTCTCTTATTTAATTTTCTAAAAAACTTGGAAAATCGTCTTTGCAAATTCGATCAGATTACGCCTATGCTCTCGCCATGGCAAAAAAGGCATTAGGAAAGGGTTTAGGTGCGCTGATCAAGCAGCAAGCCGGTGGTGATCTCAACCCATCTAAAAAAGATGCCCCACCAGCGGACTCATTCGTCCCGATCGACAGCGTAGTCCCCAGCCCACTACAGCCACGCAAACACTTCGTCCAAGGGCAGCTAGACGAGCTCAAAGATTCGATCAAACAACACGGCATCATCCAGCCTTTGATCGTGCGTGAGGTAAGCGGCAACATGGAGCTCATCGCTGGCGAACGTCGGTGGCGCGCGTCAAAAGCCCTCGGCCTAACAGAGGTGCCCATTGTTATCCGTGATGCCAGTGACCAGGAAGTGCTCGAGATGGCGCTCATCGAGAACATCCAGCGTAAAGACCTCAACCCAATTGAGGAAGCCCAGGGCTATGTGCAGCTGGCGAAAGATTTCGGCATCAAGCAAGACATCATTGCCAAGCGTGTCGGCAAATCACGTGCTACAGTCGCTAATGCCATGCGCCTCATGGAGCTTGATGAGGAAGTAAGAGACCATGTAGCTCAGGCACGCCTCAGCGTCGGACACGCCAAAGCAATTCTGTCCATCAAGGATACAGCCACCCAGCGCCTGATCGCTGATCAGATTCTTAAAAAAGCACTCACGGTACGTGCTGCAGAGCGGCTCGCCAAAGCCATGCTTGCCCCCAAGAAAAAACCCAACAAAAATAACGGCAGCGAGGAGGCTAATGCTGTGATTGAGCAGATCCAAAACACCCTCAGAGAGCGCTTCGCCACCGAGGTCAAAATGAAGCACAACCCCAAAAAGGGAAAAATCGAGCTCACCTACTATGGCAATGATGACTTGCAACGCATCCTCGACCTCTTAGGAATTCAATTGTAGTAACCTCTTATAGTAGCGTCACCTAGCTACTCTATGGAACAAGGCCTCCGTTGCATGTTCGCCTTCTCATTATCCTTCTGCAGAACGTGAAAGTAAAACCACCTCTCACTCTCATCATACTGCTCGTCATCGCTGGTGGCGTTCTCGTATTTAGACAGCTCAATAACCCCGTCGATCGCCACGGAGAGGCAGCCTACGCTCACACCGAGTCCATCCTAGCCTGCGGACCACGCCCGGCTGATTCCGATGGGTTAAAAAAAGCCCAGCAATACATCTCAAAAGAACTCGCCCAACACGGCTGGAGCACCATGACTCAGTCAGTGGTCAGAGACACACCACTTGGCAAAAAAAACTTCGTCAATCTAATCGCACGCTACGATGTGAACCAGCTTGAGTCCGTTGACGACCTCAAGGCAATCGAAACCAAAGGCATCCTCAGTGCTCATCTCGACTCTAAGCTCATCCCCGGAATCCCCAGCTTCTTGGGTGCCGATGATGCCGCCTCTGCCTGCGCTCTCATTATCGAGCTTGCGATTCAACTAGGCCGCAAACACCCCGAGCTTGCCAAGCAGTTAGAAGTCGTATTCTTCGATGGTGAGGAAGCATTCGGTGAAAACATCACCCCCTCAGACGGACTCTACGGTAGCAGAGCCTATGCTGTGTCACTCTATGATCGCAAGCCGAAGCCAGGCTTTGGCATCGTTCTCGACATGATTGGTCACAAGAATTTGAAAATCGCTGTGCCAGCAGATACCGACCGCACGCTCTACCAAGCCCTACTCAATGCTGCAAAATCTAATGGCTACGAGAAGCATTACGGCATGGCCAATGGCAATATCATTGATGATCACCTCTACCTCAACAAAGCGGGAGTTCCTACCATTGATATCATTGGAGCAGACTTCAACCACAGTCACTGGTGGCACCAGTCGGGCGACGACCTTGATCTGATCTCAGCTAAAAGCCTAACAATCTCCTATCACACGACAATGACCATGCTCGTCGACCTCCTTAGTCGCCCTTAGTCGCCTTAGTCGATAGCAGCTCCCAGACCGCCTCGTCTAGCGACTCAACGCAGCGCGCCAGCGCTCATCCAACTGGCTCGGCTTACCCTCTGCATCGACTCGCACGGTTTTCATTTCACCGCTGGCAACTTGCTTTCCCTTACAGCTCATCGAGAATTTCCAGACAATAGAGCTAGCTCCTAACTGATCAACTGAGATCGTCACTTGAAGCTCATCTCCAGCTTTGACAGGAGCGGTGTATTCGCAGCTCAGCTTCACCCTTGGCCATCCGCCACCAGCTAACAACGGAATGTTTAGACTGGCTAATAAATCATGCTCAGCCTCCTCTGCATAACAAAGGATCTTAGCAAAATGAACGACCCCTGCCGCATCAGTGTCGGCAAACTGAGCACAGCGCTGGTAGAGATGTTCCATCAATCAAGCTCGCGCACCAGCAATGATGCGTTGTGACCACCAAAGCCAAAGGAATTACTCAGTGCACTCTTCACCTCAACTTCACGCGCCACATTGGGGGTGTAGTCAAGGTCACACTCTGGATCCTGATCTTCTAAGTTGATCGTTGGCGGAATAACGTTTTCTTTCATTGCCATGAGACAAGCTGCCAACTCAACACCGCCAGCGGCACCGAGCAAGTGCCCGGTCATGGACTTTGTTGAGCTTACAATAAGGCCGTCTTTGGCATGATTGCCGAAGCTTGCCTTGATCGCTTTCGATTCACAAATATCACCCATCGGGGTGGAAGTGCCGTGCGCATTAACATACGTCACCTCATCAGCATTCATCTTGGCATGGCCCAGTGCCATATCCATACAGCGTGCCGCACCGAGACCTTCGGGGTGTGGCGATGTCATATGATAGGCATCGCCACTGACACCGTAGCCAGCAAGTTCGGCATAGATAGTCGCACCGCGCTTTTTGGCGTGCTCATACTCCTCGATCACAACCACGCCTGCACCCTCACCCATCACAAAGCCGTCTCGGCCAGTATCAAAGGGGCGTGATGCTCGCTGAGGCTCATCGTTGCGTGTGCTCAACGCCTTCATATTGCTGAACCCGGAGAGACCCATTGGTAAAATCGTTGCTTCCGCACCTCCACAAACAAAAGCATCAGCATCGCCGAACTTAATCATCCTCCATGCTTCACCGATGTTGTGATTGGATGTCGCACACGCGGTCACGATCACCATGTTGGGGCCACCGAAGCCATACTCCATCGAGAGTATTCCACTGCCGATATTGGAGATCATCATCGGGATCACAAAAGGTGAAACACGAGACGCTCCACGGTTGAGCAACTTGGTGTGCTCCGCCTCAAGAGTTCCCAATCCCCCGATACCACTACCAACCATCACACCAACACGGTTGCGGTCGACACCTTCATCATCAATGCCTGAGTCGTTGATTGCCATCTTAGATGCGGCAATAGCAAACTGCGCGTAGCGATCACAACGTCTGGCATCTTTCGGGTTATTAAACCATGGTGCTGCGTCAAAGTCTTTGACCTCACCCGCTATTTTACAGGGATAAGGCTCAGGATCAGTGAGGGTAACCGGACCGATACCACTCTTACCGGCTTTGAGACCCTCCCACGTATTTTGTAAATCATTCCCCAGTGGGCTGAGCACTCCAATTCCGGTGATAACAACTCTGCGATCGTTCATATAATTGTGATGTATATTTACCATCGTAGCTGACTCGCATGACAAGCACCTGTGTCTTACCCAAACAGCCGCTACGGGGCAGTCATTATTGTATAGATCTCCTAGAGTGCAAGCACTGATAATCGAGCATGATCAGCCCAGACGTCGAGAAATACCCCGATCGTTAGCACGACCGCATTCGGGGCATAAAGGATGACGTTCCTTGGTCTTATCTTTGTAGACATGACCACAGACTCTGCAGGTAACAACTTCCCTCTTACGCAGACGAATTCGCCCGCGCCGGTTGAGATGAGCCAAGAATATCGCCATCCCAATGCCGAGAAGCGGCACTCCCAGTAGCCAGAGAGCTAGTTCTTCCAGAGTAAGCTCAATCATTGACTAAGCGCCTCTATTTGTAGCTCCAATTGCCCTACCATCATCTTCGGCGCCTCCTCGCCGCCATCACTAAAACGCTGCGCGCGAAGCCATGCGGCAAGATCTCTTTGCCTATCTGTGATCTTGATCGTGTCCACAGTCCCTCCGGGAAGTGGCGTGCAGTTACTCACAAAACCAGCGGCATCGAGTGCGATTTGAAAACGAAATATTTGGCCGTAGCCTTCATCAATAATCAACTTATTTGGCAGCTCCAGCTTGTTCCCGACAATTCGCGCTTTGAGCTGCTCGCTTGCCACTACTCTGACTTGTATATTGGGTCGCTTACCAGCGACAAAATCCTCACTCACTGCGGATTCCTGCCAATGGTTCGGCATTACATCAAAAAGCTCAGGAGCAGACTGAGTAATTGAAATTAAATTTGGTGAACGATCCATGACAGGCATGGGCTGCAATTGCATTTCATAACGCCACAAAGGTTCCTCAAGCACGTCTCTTGCCGAGGAAATTCGGGTAACCACCTCCTCGTCTATCGCCGGGTCCCATCTGGAGGGAAAAGGCGACTTATACTCCACTTGAAGCATCAAGCTCCTCACCTTCGGATCATCTGGGCTGAGCAAGATGACGACCCCCTCCTGCTTTGATTGTAGAGGTGAGCGCATCGTTTCCACCTTCACCGCGTAGACCGAAAAAGCAAAAAAAGCACTCGCCAGGAGCATCGCGATCAATTTTCCAGAGTGATGACTCCTGAACCCGCGCCAATGAAAAATAAGCCCAGCATTCTGGTCTCGCTTATGTTTCTTTTTGCGGATGAAATACATTGTTAACCTAACTGACTGTTAAAAAAAAGCGCCCACTGATTCCTATCAACAACTATCGATCTAACCCTATTGGTCTGCCAACCAGCCCGCATTTGAGGCCAAGCTTGATGACTCTGTTAACCACCTCCTTTTCCACACCACTCGGCACGGAAACATCCGACCGTATCACCACCGTAGTAATGGCATCACCGCCCTCCTCTGATCTCAGGGTATCAATGGCAGACTCAAGCCCGCCTAACGACACCTGATCCTTGTTTACCCACATGGGCACCGCCTCGTCTCCAACCGCTGCCCCGAGAGTCACCACAATAGGATTATCCATCTGCTCATAACGCCAGGGGGACTCGTGCACTCGAACATCAATACCAGTCTGCTGGACAAACGAAGGCCCCAGCAAAGGAAACATCAGAATCAAGGCAATGATGTCTAGCCCCGGAAGCATGTGAAGAAATCCGGGCCTCGCCGGCAATGTCATCTCGAGCTTCATTAGTCGCTCTTTGTTTTCTTATTACCAGAAATCTCCTTCGCCTCCTTAGAGAAAGAAACAATTTCAGCCTGCTCACGCGCATCACAAACAATGTTAACCATCTCAACCCCAGTTCGCTCGATACGATGCACCATGCGCTTCACACGCCCGAAGAAAAACAGATAAAAAAGATACACCGGAATGGCAATTGCCAGACCCAGTGCCGTTGTCACAAGACTCTCATATACGCCGCCGGACATTTCAGCAGCAGAAGCAAACCCCTTCTCCTTGTTCATCTCCATGAAGGTCTTGGTCAGGCCACTGACAGTTCCCAGCATACCTACCAGCGGCGTAACCAGTGCTATGCCGTAGAGCGCACGCAAATTACGCTCCATACGAGGCACCTCAAGCTGCCCCGCTTCCTGTGCCACATCGCGTAAATCACGACGAGGCAAGTTTTTACGCATCAAGACCGCATGTGCAACGCGCGCGGTAGGTCCAGGTGCCCTCGCCGCCTCGTGCACGGCCTCAGCAAAGGCGCCTTTACGAACATGATTGGCCAATCCCAGCAATAGATCGCCAACGCTTATTTTGACACGTTGAAAAAAGAATAAACGTTCAATAATGAGCAACAAACTCACAAACGCTAAAAGTGCCAACGCATAGGCAAAAGGGCCACCTTGTCCAATAAACTGTAACATCGTCAAAGAACCTACTACGCCTCAGTCAGAAATCCAATTTCCAATTTCTAATTTTCAAAAGGGTCCCCAATTAATGAAAAGCTCTGCTTAAAACGGCCAAATCATCGGGATGAGCCAACAAGCGATCACCCCAATGAGCACATTGAGGGGCAAACCAAAATACACGAAGTCTTTGTAGTTGTATCCTCCGGGCCCGTAGACCAGCAGATTTGTCTGATACCCCATCGGTGTGGCCATTGCTGTCGATGCCGCGAAAGCCACAGCCATGATGAAAGGCTTGCCATCCACGCCGAGTTGCGTAGCTAACAAAATACCCAACGGCGTGCACAGAACAGCTGCCGGCTTGTTGAGTATCAACAAACTGAGTGCAGCTGTAATCGCATAAAATATCCACAAGGTCACATGAGGACCCAGCTGCCCTACCGTGCCAATCAAACCTTCAGCCGCAATATCAAGCGCCCCAGTCTTACCCATCGCATTCCCTAGCGCAATCATACCTGCGATCAAAATCAACACCGGCCAATCAATCGAACGGTAAGCGTCACGTGGCGTTAGAACCTTAAACATCACCAACAATGCCGCACCTGCGAGTGCCAGCACACTGATTGGAAACACACCAAACGCAGCAAGCCCCACAATAGTGAGAATAGTCCCCAAGGCCACCGGCGCCTTGTGTCGCTCGACCACCTGATCATGCACCCCTTCGAGTAAAATAAACTCACGATAGCTTCGCAGCTTGGCAAGTGCTTCCATCGTGCCCCTCACCAGGAGAATATCCCCCATACGCAATTCTAGATCAGTAATATCACGCTGGTGATGTCTTCCTCGCCTCTGCAGCGCAAACACAGAAACCCCATAATCTTGACGGAAGCGAATATCTTGAGCTGTTCTACCTATCAATGGTGAATCAGGAGCGACCATCAGCTCAAACACCGTCATCTCCACCCGCTTCACCTCCGCATCTCGAGCGTCCCCCGCATCAGCATCGGTCGAAATTCTGATGTCATGCTGGCGCTCAAGCTCGAGGATCTTATTCAAGTCGCCACGAATCAATAATATATCACCCTCCTCGAGTGCATTATCTTTCTCCATGCGCTGAATGCGCTCACCGCGTATCAACTCAGCGACCCGCACCCCCGCATTAGCCAGAGGCGTATCTTCTAGTTTCTTCCCGACCAGATGCGAGTCCGAACCAATCTTCACCTGCGTGATGTATTCTTTGACATCCTCAGCAGATAAGGTGGAAGCGATGGTAGTACGTGCCGGAAGCAAGCGTTGTGAAAACAAAATCAAGTAAATCATACCAACCACCACAATCACCCCGCCCAACACCGTGAATTCGAACATGCCGATCTCGCCATAGCCTGCCTCAGCAGACAAAGAAGAAACCAAGATATTGGATGAAGTACCGATCAGCGTAGCACTACCACCCAGCATTGAGGCGAAAGAAATTGGCATCAAAAACTTAGACGGGCTTTGCCCAAGTCGGCTACACACCGTCAACACCGCAGGGATAAAAACCACCACCACCGGAGTGTTATTGATAAATGCAGACATGAAACAAACGGCGAACAGAGACAGTGCTAAAAACCTTAGCGGACTACCTTTAGATAAATCCGTCAACTTGCCTCCCAAAGCTGCAACCAAGCCGCTGCGCATCAGGGCCGCACTGAGCACAAACATCGCGGCAATCGTCACCAAGGCCTGATTACTAAATCCCTGCAGTAGCTCCTTAGGCTCAAGAATGCCCAACAGACCAAGGATAGAAATAATCAGCATACCGACGATATCGGTGCGCACGCGATCGGTGACAAACAGCACCACGGCAGCTATCAGAATCACGTAAACTACTATTACCTCCCAAGTCATCGCAAAAGCGCAGTTTCACCATCGCTGCAAATCACTGTCAACCATGAATTGTTCGTCAGATCATACCATCTAGCCTTCCTCCAGCTATCACAGAGCACCCTTGACATCAAAACAGCTTATTCTTACATGTTAATAGCAATAATCGATTCTCTATCACGTGGTTACAGGAACTAGAACGGGCTGGATTTACATCCTCTGCAATGAGTCAGACACTGACCTCCTCAAGGTCCGTGCCAGCGCCGATCACCCAGAAACACAGGAGCCCGAGCCCGCAGCCGCCTCTATAAAGAAATCAGAACAACATCCTGAGTCAGCCTCCACATCTAACGAAACACCAGCCAGCGCTCACGATGAAATCGCCGCTGCATTTCTCTTTGCCGATCAAATCTTTAACATCGAACAGCGAGCACGCGAGCTACTCCAACCACACCAAGATGATGCTCAGCCAGAGTGCTACTCACAGAAGCTACCCGACGCAGAAGACACCATTCTTCAAGCAGCGAAGCAATTCAAACAAAAGCCCGTCTCGCTCTATCGCCCTCTCAAATACGATTACACAATCGACACCGAAGAGGCCCATGAGTGCGCACTTAAAAGCGCCAAAATTGCAGCCAGACATGGTGACCCCGAAGCGCAATTCTATCTCGCCGCCTGCTATGCTGATGGCGCTGGTGTTTGCCAGGACCACAAGGAGGCAGCCCGATGGTATCGCAAAGCTGCTGAGCGAGGCCACGCCGATGCACAAGACAGCCTTGGCGTATGCTTTGACCACGGCAAAGGCGTCGACCAAAACCACCTCGAAGCCACGCTCTGGTTCAAAGAAGCCTCCAAGCAAGGCTCGGCCAGTGCACAGCTAAACCTTGGTCACTGCTACTACGAAGGTCGCGGTGTCAAAAAAAACAAGAAAGAATCACTCAAGCTATGGCACCAGGCAGCAGCCCAAGGCTACCCGGCTGCTCAGTTCAATCTAGGCCTCTGCTATACAGAAGGCCGTGGTGTAGACATAAGCCAAGAGCAAGCCCTTGGCTGGTTCCTCAAGGCCGCTGAACAAAACCTCCGCAGGGCACAGGCGACCCTTGCCAAGTGCTATCATCAAGGCAGCGGCACCGACATAGATCTATGCGCTGCCAAGCATTGGCTCGAGCAAGCTATCCAACAAGGACACGAGGACAGCGAAAACCTACTTGATGAAATCGTGGAACAAAGAGCTCACAGCTTTCAGCTCATCGCCGCCGACTCAGATCGGCTGAGCCAAAAACCCTCCATCCCCGAGATCAACGCCATCACCACAGCCCTCGATAAGGCCTTCCCCGATTGGTCTAAAAAAGAAAACGCCCATTACCAACTCATCGAAAACCTCTACGACAACTTTGAGCATTTGAGGTGATAGGTTTATTTGAGAATAGGCCCGCACATGATGCCATGTAAGTGCCCTACAAGCCAAACTGTTCCATCCACACTCTAGGACCGTCTTTTGCTAAATTTTTATCGGGATCAAACTCCAAATTCCGGTCATTGGGTGTCGGATTGTAGAAGTAAGTAAATCTTACACCACCATAGGTTTTTGCTTTACCCAACTCACTTGTATGAGTGCCACTCTCAAATGGATAAAATTCAATATCCTGATTGAGTTTTAAATAGTGATACTGACACGAGCCATCTGGCAACTCACTACGACGAATACGCATGAAAACACCTTGTTTACTGGGTGTGGCCGTCTGTCCTAATTTATTTTTAAATATAAACCGCTCAGCTAAATACCCATCAACGGGAGCCTTGTAAGGCATTTTTAAAATAGAATAATCAGCTAAACTAGCTTTAGCGACCCCGTGCCACCCTTCACCCTCTCCAGGAAACTTAATCCAGAGCTTACTATCCAAAGTTGTGTAGCGAATCGTTTTCCACCTCTCATCTAGCTCAGTATCTCCATCACAATTAACCTTAAATAGAATATCTGACCTTCTCCCTCTTCCGTGAGGAATTACGAATTCTCCGACTTCAAAATCAAAACCAATCCAGACACCCTCCGCTGGAAATGAGATTTTCACTTTTCTTGCTATCAAAGGAACTGGATTTCTCTTCTCACGTAGAACCAGTGTGCCCTCCCCCTTGATTTCCCAGCCGTCTATATCCGGATCAATACCTCCTGAGATGATCGCAGATGATGAGCGATACCACTTACTGTCTTTGCCTCCACTTGATACCGAAGCTCGCAGTGTTGCTTTACCCCGTAATGTCACCCTACCATCATTATCCGTTTCAGCTCTATCAGGACCACTCGCAAATGGCCCGGAAAAGTATGCCCTTACTTCGACCCCAGCTAAAGGCTCCCCCTGTTCATTTTTGACCGCTACATCTAATGTAATTTCAGGTGCTCTCCCTTCGTCAGCGTCTTGATTCTGGGCAGCAAGCGACAATACCGTGACAACCATTGCGCCAAGTACCAGGGCCACCCTATTTAATTTCCACATGTTATTTTTCTGTCTCATTCAATTGTGTGTTCATTTTTACTCTTTGTCGAGTTTTGCCAGTTTCACCCATTTGAGATACACGGATTGCACATACACAGGAGCCACTATCCAAAAATCACTGTGCAACCAGTCTCCTTGATGTATTTCTTCTAGCCCACTCCTCCCTAGCTCGCCTGATGACGGCCAACCGTTTACCTTAAAGTCAGATTGCATGTCAAAACCCACAGTCCCACTGGTGTCATTCGCCCCAGCTGCATAACTCATCGCAGGAATTGCACTCGCCAACAACTCTGCCTGTACTTCTGACATCCCAGCCTCATTACTTGACTGTTTTACCGTCACCGCATTGGGCTGAGTAAACCCATTTCCTCTAGCTAAATTCCCATCCACGATTGGGCCATACAGATTTTTCCAAATTTGCTTTTCCTCCCCACCACCAGCCTGATCATACATTCTAAATCTCCAGAAAAAACCAACTTGAGCTAGATTATCATCGCTCAAGCGCCCACCATCAGGCTTCTCGAGTTCCGATTTTGCCTGCTCGGCCAAAAATGATTCATAACGACCAGAATCAAGGTGACCTGTGTATTTCACATCAAGGTTACTGAAATTGATTTTCCAGCCCGCATGGTTGCGCTTCAGGAAAATCAGCGATGCCAGATCACTCCCTTTGGCCATTTCCTGGCTCACCCATGCGTGTCTCCCGGCACCAGAGCCATTGAGCCACCTTGTAATGACCGCACTTAAGTTTTTCCATACTGTCTCCTGATCATCAGGGTTTTCCAACACATCCTCCCCGCTGGAGTAAAAATTATACGCCACCGGAACCACGTCCGAGAACCTACCTTTCCATGTTAGTTTTCTGCGGCTGTCATCGGCCGAAAAGAGCTTGTGCCATTCCGCTGTGAATAGCTTCTGCAAGCCGAGGTCGTAAAAGGGTTTCCATTTATCGTGCGTCATCCATTTCGCCATTTCTCCCGCCTGCTTGCCTGTGCCATCAGCCTGGCCTGGATGATAAGCTTCAATCGGTACTGCCGCATTGACCATGAAGTAATGTGTAGGTGCAAAACCTTCATGAGAAATCGCATTACTGGCCACCACGTTACCTAAGCTATGTGCCGCCACCACTACATCACCACCACCCATCTCCGTAGCAACACCTGTCATCGATCCACTCGTCTTGAATGCATTGATTACTGCCTGGTGATAATCCTTCCCCGTGGCGCCATTCCAAGTCACTCCTACGAACTTTGCACGACTACCAGACTGATGAAGCCGCTTGAAAATTTCTGCATTAAATCCCCGGGCATCTTTTTGATTTCCTGCTGAATCAAGTTCTGGTTCATAACCATGGACCATGAAGAAGGCCTTATCATTAGTCAATTCGTCTGGGTAATTCACGGGTTCACCCATTCGATTTGCTTCCGTGACTTGCGCTCCCGCGACACTGACAAGATTCTTACCACGAAACATTTTTTCCACTCCAGATGTCTCCACTGGAAATGATACCTCCCCCAGTAGCTCACTGCCTTTAAAAATCTTCAACCACAATGGTTTCGCGGTTTCTTTTGTCGCTTCTAGAATCAATACCCCCCGACCTTGTTTGAAGGCATCTAGCATAGCATCGCTGATGACTGATCCATCAGCACTTGCCTTTTTGAGAGGAAGGCCTGCTACTTCTTCAGCCGCCGATAGCTTACGAATATAAGCACCAACTCCATCTAAATCTGGGTCACCCTCAAGCACCGCATCTGGCAATTCTCCAAAATTGAAAGCTTCGTCTTCGTGACTAAGCTTATATGTGTAATTCTCATTGGGCGGAGCCCAAAGCATACCTCTAATGTCTAAATATAACGGGAAAAAGTCGATCACATCACGCAAGCCATCAACTTTTAGATCGGTGTAATCTGCTATACCTTCTCCTGGAATGTCATTATGACTACCCTTGGAGCGAATAACGCCCTGATCGTCATCATCATTAACCCAAAAGCGAAATGGATTCCACTCCGCAACTTTTCTTTTATCCACATCACCAATCATCCCGTCTCGATTATAATCAGGAACGATCTCAACAGGCAAAAGCTCCACCGTCACTTGCTGGTAGACTGAAAGCGGCCTAAGCTCTACGATATTTGATTCCCTCTCCCCAGCAGGGATCGTCATTGTCACAACACTAATGGTTGGCTCAGGTGCCCAGTAATTTGCCGAGGATACCACTTTGATATAACTCCGGCGAATAGGATAATCAACAAGGTCTCCTTCATTCACCAATATGTGATCAAAGTGGCCGATGGCCCATACATCTGACTGATACCAT
>Ga0206130_10005348_pt1 | contig 15224 bp, 14 predicted proteins | sample Helgoland_Spring_9_FD_148637 | JGI IMG/M metagenome (GOLD analysis project Ga0206130, IMG submission 148637) | Pelagic subsurface seawater microbial communities from Kabeltonne, Helgoland, North Sea - Helgoland_Spring_Bloom_20160512_1 | ecosystem: Environmental > Aquatic > Marine > Epipelagic ... | reverse complement strand
GATGACGGGGATACTTACTGCATCTGAAACCGCAAGCGTTAAAGGCAAGTTGAACCCTGATTTCGTACCATCGCGGTCCATCGAGGTGAGCAGGATTTCCCCGGCACCTTTTGCCGCCACCAACTGCGCAAATTCAACTGCATCAATGCCAGTTGGCTTGCGACCGCCATGTGTAAAAATTTCCCAACGTCCGGGTTTGACTGTTTTGGCATCAATAGCACAGACGATGCACTGGCTGCCAAACTGATCTGCAGCTTCGGACAAGACGTCAGGCCGAGCAACTGCAGCAGAGTTAAAACTGACCTTGTCTGCCCCCGCCAACAAAAGTGCGCGCACATCTTCGACCTCGCGCACACCGCCACCGACGGTTAAGGGAATATAGCATTGCTCGGCAGTGCGCTGCACAACATCAAACATTGTGCCACGGTTTTCGTGCGTTGCGTGAATATCAAGGAAACATAGCTCATCCGCACCAGCCAAATCATAAGCACGTGCACTTTCGACAGGATCGCCCGCATCGCGCAAACCCACGAAATTCACACCTTTAACAACGCGGCCATCGGCAACGTCCAGACAAGGGATAATACGTGTTTTAAGCATTGTGGGTTCCCTCAATTTTTCTAGAATGATTGCATCATTTTAACGCTTTCAATGCGTCACCCAAGTCTAACGCACCATCATAAAGCGCACGACCGGAAATGGCACCATTCAATCCCGCACCGCATTCGCGCAATGCAATCAGATCTTCTAAAGAGGAAACACCACCCGAAGCAATCACTGGGATCGAAACCGAGCGGGCCAAAGCCGCCGTTGCCTCAATATTTGGTCCTTGCATCGCACCATCGCGGTTAATGTCCGTGTAGATAATCGCCGCGACACCAGCATCCTCAAAGGACTTCGCAAGATCCGTCACCTCCACATCGGTTTCTTCTGCCCAACCTTTTGTCGCGACTTTGCCGCTGCGCGCATCAATACCGACAGCCACGTGACCGGGAAAGGCTTTCGCTGCTTCGCGCACAAGATCAGGGTTCTCAACCGCAACTGTTCCAAGGATTACACGCTGTAATCCTTTATCGAGCCAACGCTCGATCGTTGCCATATCGCGAATACCACCGCCCAGTTGCGTGGGTACATTACATGCCTTCAAGATGGCCTCGACAGGGGCCGCATTGACAGGTTCTCCTGCAAAAGCCCCATTGAGATCAACCAGATGCAGCCATTCGCAGCCCGCTCTTACAAATTCCATCGCTTGCCCGGCTGGATCGTCACTAAAGACGGTGGCTTGATTCATTTCACCACGCACCAGGCGCACGGCTTGGCCGTCTTTCAGATCAATTGCAGGATAGAGGATCATCTGTATAAGCCTTTCGTTTCTTGGGGAATGCACTCGCATGAGAAGGACTGATTTGCAACTGGGCGTAGCGTCATGACTTGCTTTGAGCGGCATCTCCTTGCAGTCTTGCCAAGAAAACTTTGGAGAGAGATATGAGAACTTTGTTATCAGCCGCGGGGCTAGCCGTTTTGGCCGCGACATCTGCATTTGCTGATCCAGTCGCAGGCGTGTGGAAAACGCAAGTTGATGACGGAGCCTATGCGTATGTGACCATGTCGCCGTGCGGGGCTAAGCTGTGTGGCGTGATATCACGCACCTTTAACAGCACGGGCGAATATAAAAGCGCCAATATCGGTAAGAAGCTGGTTTGGGACATGCAAGCCAAAGGGTCTGGTCGTTACAAAAGCGGTAAAATTTGGCAGCCCGCAACAGATAAGGTGTTCAAATCCAAAATGTCCCTTAGTGGGAACACGCTGAAAGTGTCAGGCTGTGTTGGACCTATCTGTAGAAAGCAAACATGGAGCCGCGTGAATTAATTACGGCGCCCACGTTAGAAAATTAGAGATCAGCCGCAGGCCCACCTGCTGGCTCTTCTCTGGGTGAAACTGCATGCCAAGCATTGTGTCGCGCCCAACGATCGCCGTGATGTCTCCCGCGTAATCCACATGGGCCAACCGTTCGGCAGGCTTAGCCACATCAAAGTGATAGGAATGCACGAAATAGGTGTGATCGCCCGTTTCAACACCCTCAAACACGGGGTGGGGCGTGTCGACCACCAGATCATTCCATCCCATATGCGGCACTTTCAGCGTGTGATCAGTAGGCGTGATTCCGACGACCTCACCATCGATCCAGCGCAATCCGTCCGTATCTTTATACTCACGCCCCAGCGTGGCCATCAATTGCATGCCGACGCAAATCCCCAAAAAGGGCCGCGCTTTCACGGTGACCGCTTCTTGCAGGGCGTCAAACAAACCACCCGTACCTTTTAGGGCTTTCACACAGGCAGGAAACGCGCCGTCGCCGGGCAAAACAATGCGGTCCGCGCGCGCGACAACATCGGCGTCAGATGTGACGACAACCTTGCCTGCATTCGCTTCTGACGCCATACGCCCGAAAGCTTTTTCTGCGGAATGCAGATTGCCACTTTCATAGTCAACAATGGCTGTCAGCACGTCAAAGCGTTCCTTTGGTCGACGGCACCGCGTTGGATTTGCGCGGATCGGTCTCGACTGCTGTGCGCAGCGCGCGCGCCACAGCTTTGAACGCGGCCTCTGCTATGTGGTGGCTGTTGAAACCGTGCAATTGATCGATGTGCAGGGTGATGCCACCATGTGTTGCGAAGGCTTGGAAAAATTCGCGGACCAATTCGCAATCAAATGCGCCGATCTTCTGCGTTGGAAGCTCCACGTTCCACACCAAAAAGGGGCGTGCCGACAGATCCAATGCACAGCGCACTTGCGCGTCATCCATAGGCAAGTGGCATTCGCCATAACGGTGAATTCCGCGTTTGTCGCCAATGGCTTGCGTCAACGCTTGACCCAGCGCGATGCCCGTATCCTCAACCGTGTGGTGATCATCAATATGCAGATCCCCCTTCGCGCGGACCGTCATATCGATCAGGGAATGACGCGCCAGTTGATCTAGCATGTGATCAAAGAAACCGACACCCGTTTGGTTGTCGTAAACACCTGTTCCATCCAAATTGATTTCTACGGAAATATTTGTTTCCGCCGTCGTGCGTGTCACTGTTGCCGTTCGCATTGCACTGTCCTTAGCCTTGCTGAATGAGTTCCTTATAACAGTCGCGCGGCGCAGGCCAAGCGGCTCTGTTTCGCGATTGCGTTGGCGTGACCTCTATGCAAGCTTTGGCGCTGAGCCAGCAAAAGGAGCGCGCCCATGTCTACCTGTGTTTTCGTACAGATCAGATGCAAACCCGGCACCACATACAAGGTCGCTGAAAAGATCGCGTTCGAGGAAATTCATTCGGAAATCTACTCGACCTCGGGCGAATATGATTTGATGGTAAAAATGTATATTCCTGAAGACGAAGACATCGGAAAATACATCAACGACCATTTGCTCCCGATTGAAGGCATTGAGCGTTCGCTCACAACAATGACGTTCAAAGCGTTCTGACCTAAGTGCTAAACGGTATTAAAATCGTTGAAATAGAAGGGCTTGGCCCTGCGCCCTTTGCGGGAATGATGCTGGCTGATTTAGGTGCTGAGGTAACGGTGATCCACCGTGAAGGTAAGTCGGCGGGGATCACCGCTGAGGCGAGCTTGCTCGATCGTGGCAAGCGTTCCATCGCGCTGGATCTGAAAAACGTCGAAGATCTCGCTATCGCTAAAGCATTGATCACACAGGCAGACGGGCTGATTGAAGGGTTTCGCCCCGGTGTGATGGAGCGCCTCGGGCTTGGCCCTGAGCTGTGTCATGCCGACAATCCCAAACTCGTTTATGGCCGCATGACCGGTTGGGGCCAAAGTGGCCCGCGCGCGCATCAAGCGGGACATGACCTCAATTACATTGCCACTTCTGGCGCGCTTTATTACGCGGGCCTGCCGGACGACACGCCCGTAACGCCTGCGACCTTGCTTGGCGACATAGGTGGCGGGGCATTGTATCTGGTGGCGGGAATGCTCGCAGGGATCATCAAATCTGCGCGCACAGGGCAGGGTACAGTTGTAGACGCTGCGATTGTTGATGGCTCTGCGCATATGATGAACTTGTTGATGGCCTTAGGGCAGGGCGGTGGCCTGTCTGAAGAGCGCGGCGCAAGCCTGCTTGACGGTCCACATTGGTCGCGCAGCTATAGATGCGCATGCGGGGGGGATGTGTCGGTGCAAGCATTAGAGCCGCAGTTTTATGCGGCTTTGTTGACAGTTTTGGATCTAAGCGACGATCCCAGAATGCAAGCGCAGCATGATGCACGGCAATGGGGTACTCAGACAGCGCGGCTAGGTGCGGTTTTTCTAGAAAAATCGCGCGCAAGTTGGATGGCGCACTTTGACGGCTCAGACGCTTGCGTAGCAGCTGTTTTATCCCCAAAGACCGCCGCGGAAGAGCCGCATATGAAAGCCCGTAATGTCTGGGACAGCGCGCAAGGCTACCTCCAAGCGGCTCCAGCGCCACGTTTTGATGGACAATCTGCTCCAATCAACATAGCCACCCGCCGCGATGCGGACCGGGCTGCAATTCTGGCAGAACTGGATCTGCAATAATTCGCCTTTCTACTTGCACGCGGTCTCCGATTTGCGCGATAAGTCGCGCGATCCGGTCCCGTAGCTCAACTGGATAGAGCACCTGCCTTCTAAGCAGGGGGTTCGGGGTTCGAGTCCTCGCGGGATCGCCATTTTCTAGCGCAACGTTCATTTCAGTACTGCATCTTTTCTGTCGAAAATGCGTTTTGATCAAAGTCTGTGTCGCGTTGCCGCTGGAACATTTTTGTTTAATTTCTTGCGGCCCGGCTGGTGGCACGGTCTAAACGCAACCTTGCACGCGGCCATATTTTTGCACAAACTGTGGCTGAGAATTTTTGCTAAAGCGCGCGTGGTATTGCGGCGACTGACGTAGCCATCGTGAAGGGAGAAGCTTGAATGGAATTGAAAAAGAACTACTTCGCCCAATCGCTTGTGGATAAAGACAAGCAAATTGGCCTTTGGATTTCGCTCGCTAGCAATGTGGCCGCAGAGATTACAGCCCCCTCTGGTTATGATTGGGCACTGATTGATATGGAGCATTCGCCGAACGATTACTTCAGCGTTCTCGGTCAGCTACAAACCTTTGCCAATACTGATACCACCGCGATTGTGCGCCCTGAATGGAACGATCCGGTGATCGTGAAACGCCTGCTGGATATGGGTGTCGAAGGACTTTTGTTCCCAATGATTCAATCTGTGGAAGAGGCGCAAAAAGCGGTGGCCGCGACGCGCTATCCCCCGGATGGTACGCGCGGGTTTTCTGGTGGTACACGGGCCACAAAATTTGGCCGCATCACTGATTATTTGGCTCGTGTTGAAGATGAAACCACGGTGATCCTCCAGCTCGAAACCGCTGCTGCGATCGCGCAAGCGGTCGAGATTGGCACAATTGATGGCATCAGTGGTATATTTTTCGGGCCTGCGGATATTGCGGCTGATATCGGGCTTTTGGGTCAACCCCTGCACGAAGATGTGTGGGCGCTGATCAAACCTGCCGCACAAGCGCTGATCGAAAAAGGCGTGCCCGTTGGAACTCTGGTCAATGACACCGCTTTTGCGGCTCAACTTTTGAACGACGGCTTTACCTTCGTTGCCTGCGCCACTGATACGATGCTGCTTGCCAAAGCCTGCGATGCTGCACTTTCTAGTGTTAGAGCCGCTATAGGCTAACTTGAAATTTCTATTCTACTCCAAGGACTTACCCTTATGAAAAAACTCGTTCTCACTGGTGCGGCTGGTCGGCTGTCTTCTTACCTGCGCGAACCGCTGACTCAGCTTTGTGATGCATTGGTTAGCACGGATATCGTCGATGACATCGGCACGCTCTACGAAGGTGAGAGTTATATCAAAGGTGATCTTGCCAGCATGGACGATATGATGCGCGTTCTGGAGGGCGCGGATATAGTGGTGCATATGGGCGCTTACGTGGATGAAGGCCCGTTCGAAAAACTGCTCGGCCCCAATTTCATTGGAGCGTATAATATTTGGGAAGCCGCGCATCGCCATGGGTTGAAACGGGTTGTTTATGCCAGCTCGATCCATGCGGTTGGGATGCATGCCAAGACTGCTTTCATTGATACCAATGTGCCCCATCGCCCCGATACATTCTATGGGTTGGCCAAGTGTTTTGCCGAAGATCTCGGTTCGCTCTATTGGGACAAACACGGGTTGGAGAGCGTACACATGCGCATTTTGTCTTGCGCGCAGGTCAACAATCCGCGCGCGCTTGGGTCTTGGTTGTCCTATGATGATCTGATCCAACTGGTCACTCGCTGCATTGATGCGCCAACGACGGGTTTTTCGGTGGTCTATGGCGTGTCAAACAACGACCGCGCACCTGTGGATAACAGTCAGGCCAGCTTTCTCGGCTATCGCCCGAGAGACAATGCAGAACAGTTCGCCGTAGAGGTTCTCGCCAATGCAGACCCCGCCGATCCACAGGATGTGGGCGACATGTGCCACGGAGGGCCCTTTGCCAGTGTGGCCTTGGGCAACAGTGGCGTGGCGACCATGAATATCGTGAATGACGCGAAAAAGACCTGAGGAGGTGCGCGTCTAAGCCGAGGGTTTCAAATCCAACTGCGCGAGGATTTTGGGGATCTGCTTTTTTAGCTTAAAGAACCCCTTGTTCGCGTGCGGCCATGCGAGGTGATCATAAGCTCGCATCTGTTGATGCAACCTGATCCCTTCGCGCGCGAGCAAGGGTTTCGCTTGCGCTAAATGCGCGGCTGTTGGCCCGACGGGGGCGTAAGCTGTGACAATTTCACGTGTACCTGCGGCCTGTGCTGCTTCAACAATACACGCTGCCCAATCGGCACTGCTTAGGACCTCGGTATCCGGCAAAGCGGCCTGTTTGAAAGCTCTCACCTTTTCGCTTTGCTCCGGCGCCGGGGTGAATACTCGCAAAACAGGCGCATCTGATTGGCTGGCACTAATTTCGGGGAAGCAATCCTCTTCCGTAATCAGCCGCAATGCTGTGTTTGGGGGGGCTCTCGAAGGCAAGGGCAGGGCTACAAATGGATGCTCTTCGAGTTCTTCTAAAGCAATCGCAAGACCGGCGAGTTGCCCTTCAGGATTGAACCGCCCGCCCGTGTATTTTGCAATGTTGGAGGGGCGCGCGAGGTAGGTTTTGCCCTTCGTGTGCAACCCGCCAACCCAACGCCAGCTCAGCGTATTGGACGCGGGATCGCCATCTAGCAGGTGCCGCATGAAGAAATCGGCACCCAATTGCCACGGCAGCCGCAAAGAAAAAATCCAGATTGAGGCGAACCACATGCGCGCATGATTGTGCAGATAGCCTGTATGCACCAACTCCTGCACCGAATGATCAAAACAGGCGATGCCGGATCGCCCTTCTGTCGCGTCAGTGTAGTCGTGCTTTAACACTTGATCGGTTTCTAAGCGCGCATATGCCAAGCGCAAATCATGCATAAAAGCCTGCCAAACGCTTGGATGCTGTTCCAGCCACCCTTTGAAATATCCGCGCCAAAACACCTCTTGCACGAACTTGGAGGCGGCAGACGGGCTGTGCCTTGCAAGAGCGCGTGTCAGCACCTCTTCCTCAGTGATCAAACGGTGCCGGATCCATGGGGACAGTGTGGAGGCCGTGCTGCGATCCTGTGCGCCAAGGTCATAGTTGCGCTGCGACGTGTAGTGATCTCCCATGCGCGACACAAATGTTTCAAGCTGCGCCAGGCCCGCGGCTCGCGTCGGGGTGAAGGAAACGTTTTTATTGGGGTGGGGCAGGTCGTCGAACAAATCGGATGTGGTCATCGCGCGGCTCTTCCATGGTTGGACTGCTTTGCTGTGGAACTAGCGCGCTAGATACGATTTTCGATAGTAAAAGGGCCCCATGTGCGAAACAAAGGGCCCTTGAAATAGGATTTAGAAGATGAAGTCGGACGCTTCCAGCTCTTCTTCCGCTTGGATGAGCAACTGAAGCTGATCCACCTCAGTGATATCGAACGTAAGCGTCGACGTGCCGCCACCGGAGAGCAAGAAGGCTACAAGATCATCGAAGTCTTCGACACCTGCGATATTGCTCAGATCAATTTGATAGGCCCCTTGGGTGAAGTCGGTGACCTCAATGCTGCCGGCATCATTGTCCATCGTAAAGACGTCATCCCCGAGACCGCCCGTAAGCGTATCATCGCCACCTCCACCTGTAAGTGTGTCATCACCAACACCGCCGTTCAGCGCGTTGTCATCAAGGTTGCCCACAAGACTGTCGTCGCCGTCATTTCCTTGCAACTGGTTGTCCGCCGCATTGCCAAAGAGGTCGTCGTCGCCAGACCCAGTCGTGACGTTCTCGATGTTGGAATAGGTGTTGCCGTATTGATCCTGACCGACAGTCAGATCGATGTTGTAATCGGCCTCGCCAGCAGTTGAACCGCCTATGTCGACCGTGTCCACACCTGCGCCGCCTTCATGGGTATCTATGCCAAAGCTGTCGAACAACACGTCGCCACCCGCGCCGCCGATCACAACGTCATCGCCGACACCGCCATCAAGGATGTTGATCCCTGCATCACTCGTCAGGCTGTCATCGCCCCAGACATCAACAGTCCCAGAGGAGGTGGCCCATCCGTCCACATCCCCGTCGCTGTCATTGCTTTCAAACGCAACGCCGCCTTCAAGCAGTCCGTTTGTGAGCAACTCCGTGCCTGTGAAGGGCGGATCAACGGGGCCAGAGTCGTCGGGCAGAACATCGATTGTTGGCGCGTTGACCATGAAGGTGCCGTCCGTGCTCTGCGTGAGTGTGGCAGGAGTCGTGACCACGGTGCCATCCGGCGCGGTGGTGACGATGTTGAAGTCATAAATGCCATCTTCATCCGCATCCCAGCTGTCGCCAGGATCAGGCGTAAACCAGTCATTGAGGGTGATCGCGCCTGTGATCTCGTCAATTTGCAAAACAACGGCGTCGTCACCAGAGAGGCTAAATAGGGTGCCAAAAGGCACGGGATCTGGATCAACAGTCTCCGGCTTTGGCAAAATAATGGGGGCTGGCACATCGAAGATGTATTCGCCCGTTGGTGTGACCGTCAAACTGGCAGGCGTGTCCGTGACTGTGCCGTTGGGCGCAGTCGCGGTGACTGTTAAAACATAAGTGCCATTCTCGTCCGCGTCCCAATTTTCGCCGGGTTCTGGCACGAACCAATCTTGTAAGGTCACTTCGCCAGTGAATTCGTTGATCTCAGACATCACAGTGTCAGGGCCGTAAATGGTAAATGTGGTCAATGCCGCCGGTGCACTTGCCTCTACAAGCATCGCATCATTTGGCGTGACGCGATATTCAAAATCAGTGCTGCCCGCGACAGCGTCAGGGTTGTCGGTGTCAACGGCCGTCATCTTATAGATGTTGTCTTCATTGGCGTCCCAAGCGTCGTCGAAACCGGCGAGCAACTAGCTTTTGGGGGTGATCGCGCCCGTAAGTGGATCTATCTCGAAGATAAAGGCATCAGGGCCTTGAAGAATGAAGCTTGGCACGTTTGAAGACTCCCCAGTCCAGTCAGTAGCAGCGACGCGTTCGGTCACTGAACTCGTGTTGCACTGCTGCTGATTTTGGACCGTCGGCGCATATATTCACGCCCGCCCGCCGAAACGACTCACGAATTCAGAAGAGGCTACCATGAATTTGATAGGTGCATCTTGGAAACTCTCTGTTTCCATAAAAAGCACCCACTTTTACCACATTTTTGCCATTTTTTGGAAGAGCGTCTTTCGGCATCCCATCTCCGTTAACAAAAAAGTGAAAAAAATTATTAGCCAGCCAGCTATTTTCTTGCCAAGGTGAACTTTCATGATCTGGGAGGACAGCATGACAGAGATTTCTATGACGGTGAACGGGAAGTCCGTTTCCGGCAGTGTAGAAAGCAATACCCTGCTTTCGGCATTTTTGCGCGAAGACCTACGACTGACAGGCACACACATCGGCTGTGATACGTCGCAATGCGGCGCATGCGTGGTGCATGTGAACGGCGAGGCTGTGAAGTCCTGTACAATGTTCGCCGCAGAAGCTGATGGCGCAGACGTTGGCACGATTGAAGGCCAAGCAAACGGCGACGGATCGCTCAACGTGATCCAGCAAGCGTTTCAGGATCACCACGGTTTGCAGTGCGGTTTTTGCACACCAGGAATGGTAATGTCTGCCAGTGCTTTGTTGAAAGACAACCCAAAGCCGACAGAGACCGAGGTGCGAGAGTACCTAGAGGGTAATATCTGCCGCTGCACTGGTTATCATAACATCGTTAAAGCAATCATGGCCGCATCTGGTCAGGACGTCTCTGCGATAGCTGCTGAGTAAGCAAATTTTCTAGAAAATTTGGAGCGCTTGATTTTTCAAGAAAAATCGCCTCCTCACGGAAGGGATACACAATGCCAAAAGATGGTGGAATAGGCGCTTCAACAAAGCGGCGCGAAGACATCCGGTTCTTAACCGGCAAAGGCAACTATAGCGACGACATCCAGACAGCCGGCGAATGCGCTGCAGTTTTTGCGCGCTCGAATGTGGCCAACGGAACAATCAAATCAATCGACACAAGTGCTGCAGAAGCGATGCCAGGTGTTTTGGCAATCTTCACAGGTGAAGATTTTGTCGAAGTCGGTGGCAACCCAGCAGGTTGGGCGATCGTGAGCCGCGACGGCGAGCCAATGAAAGAGCCGAAGCGTCCTGTTTTGGCCCACGGCAAAGTGCGCCACGTTGGCGACGCTTATGCAGCCGTCATTGCCGAAACTGTTCAGCAAGGCAAAGACGCGGTTGAAGCGATTGAGATCGACATCGAAGAGCATGACGCCATCGTCAACATGGCTGACGCGCTTTCTGGCACCAACTATGTGCATGACGAGATCGAGACGAACCAGTGTTTCGACTGGGGTTGGATCGAAGACAACCGTGCCGCAACGGATGACGCGATCAAGAACGCGCATCACGTTACGACGCTCGAACTTGTCAACAACCGCCTTGTGCCCAACGCAATGGAACCACGCTGCTCTATTGGCCACTACAACGCAGGAACGGGCGATTACGTCTTGCACACGACGTCACAAAACCCGCACCTTACGCGTTTGTTGCTCAGTGCCTTCGTAATGGGCATCCCAGAGAACAAGCTGACAGTGATTGCCCCTGACGTGGGTGGCGGCTTTGGCTCCAAGATCTATCACTATGGTGAAGAAGCACTGGTGCTTGCCGCCGCGAAGAAGCTCGGGCGCACAGTCAAATGGACCTCTGATCGCTCAGAGGCGTTCTTGACGGATGCGCATGGCCGCGATCACGTGACCAAGATCGAACTCGCACTTGACGCAGAGGGCAATTTCCTCGCCTTCCGCACAGAAACAATGGCGAATGTCGGCGCGTATCTGTCGAACTTCTCGACTGCGACCCCAACCTTTCTGCACGGCACTTTGATGGCGGGTAACTACACGGTGCCGCTGGTCTATGTGAACGTCAAAGCGGTCTTTACCAACACAGCCCCTGTGGATGCATATCGCGGCGCTGGGAGACCAGAGGCGACCTATTCACTTGAGCGCGTCATCGACATGGCCGCACGTGAAATCGGCATGGATCCGATCGAGCTGCGTCGCAAGAACTTCATTAAGCCGGATCAATATCCTTTCGCCTCTGCGGCAGGTCTTGAGTATGACAGCGGCAACTATGACGCCTTGATGGACCGTATGGAAAATGTTGCTGACATGGCTGGTTTTGCGGCGCGTCGCGCTGAGTCTGAGGCCAAAGGTATGCTACGTGGTTTAGGCGTGAACGCCTATATCGAGGCTTGCGGCATTGCGCCGTCCAACCTTGTGGGTATACTTGGATCTCGCGTCGGCCTTTATGACGCGGCCACCGTGCGTGTGAACGCGACGGGCAATCTCTCCGTCATGGTCGGTGCGCACAGCCACGGGCAAGGCCACGAGACTGTGTTTCCGCAAATCGTGGGTGATATGCTTGGTATCGATCCTTCTGTGATTGACATCGTGCATGGCGATACGTCGAAAATCCCATTTGGAATGGGCACTTACGGTTCCCGCTCGCTCGCGGTCTGTGGCTCTGCCATCGTGCGTGCGACGGAAAAGATCATCGACAAGGCCAGCCGCATCGCGGCACATATGTTGGAGACAGAGCCATCCAATGTGGATTTCACAGATGGCAACTTCAGCGTGTCGGGTACGAACCGATCCGTCAGCTTTGGCGAAGTGGCATTGAAAGCCTACATCCCGCATGAATTCCCGCTTGAAGAGATCGAGCCGGGCTTGGAGGAGACGGCCTTCTATGATCCGGCCAACTTCACCTATCCATCCGGTGCCTATTGCTGTGAGGTCGAAGTGGACCCAGACACTGGCAAAGTGCGTGTTGATCGCATGACGGCGGTGGATGATTTCGGCAACGTGATGAACCCGCTTGTGGTGACGGGGCAGGTGCATGGCGGTCTTGGCCAAGGTATCGGCCAAGCGCTCGTTGAAAACACCATCTACGATGAAAACGGCCAGCTACTCAGCGCGTCCTACATGGATTACACCATGCCGCGCGCCGATGATCTACCGTTCTATGTGGTCGATCACAGCCAAGGAAACGCCTGTACGCACAATCCGTTGGGTGTCAAAGGCTGCGGTGAAGCAGGAGCAATTGGGTCACCTCCAACGGTGGTCAACGCGGTGATTGACGCGCTGCAATCAGGCGGCAAGAACGTCACCCATATCGACATGCCCATGACCCCACATCGCGTGTGGTCTGCCATGAACAACGCTGAATAAGGAGAGCGGATATGTATTCAATTGATATCGAACGCCCGACAACTGTGGCCGAGGCTGTCACCGCTCTTGGGGCTGATGAGGCACAAGCGCTGGGCGGTGGTCAAACGCTGATCCCGACGCTGAAACAACGTCTTGCATCACCTTCGGCTTTGGTGAGCCTAAGCGGTGTGAGCGAGATGCAGGGCATCGCCACAAGCGGGGGCAGCCTCACTATTGGCGGTGCAACCAACCATGCGTCTGTGGCAGCAGATGGCAGCTATGTGGGCCTCTCTGCACTGGCGTCAAACATCGGTGATCCGGCGGTGCGCAATCGTGGCACGATTGGCGGCTCGCTCGCTAATAATGACCCCTCCGCGTGCTATCCTGCTGCGGCGCTTGGCTCGGGTGCAACTATCACGACCAACACGCGTGAGATCGCAGCGGATGACTATTTCCAAGGCATGTTCGACACCGCGCTGGAGGAAGGCGAGATCATCACAGCCGTGTCTTTCCCAATCCCAGAGGTGTCGCATTACGAGAAATTCGTACAGCCCGCGTCGCGCTTTGCTTTGGTTGGTGTTTTCGTTGCGAAGTATGCCGATGGCGTACGAGTCGCTGTGACAGGTGCGTCGAACGAGGGCGTTTTCCGCTGGACAGAGGCGGAAGAAGCGCTGAGTGCGAACTTCTCAGCCCGATGCTTAGCGGATCTCAGCGCCAGTGCTGACAACATGATCGAAGACTTACATGGTAGCGCAGAATACCGCGCACACTTGATAAAAGTCATGACAGGTCGCGCGGTTACTGCAGCATCTTAATCTAAAATCTTAAGTCGGGCAGGGTGCGCCTTGCCCGACTTTTTTTGTACCCTATCGCATACAGGCGTTGACACGGCGCACCGCTTTGTCGCACATAACGGCAAGCAGTATCGGGAGAACCAGCAACGCTGGTGCCGAAGGAGCAACCGCCCCGGAAACTCTCAGGCCAAGGGACCTTTACTGCGATACGACACTCTGGAGAGAGGCGTTAAATCGTCCGCCGAAGGGATAGCGATCTCAGGCACCATGACAGAGGGGGCATCACGTGCGCGGGGATTTCGCGTGCTCAATGTGGTGCCGCATGTTCTTCTCAAAGAGACAGTCGGCCTTAGGGAAAGAGGCTACAAATGTCTGAACTTCTAGAGACACCGTTGCACGATTTGCACGTTCAATTGGGTGCGAAAATGGTGCCGTTCGCAGGCTACTCCATGCCCGTGCAATATCCCCTTGGCGTGATGAAAGAACATGTGCACACACGCGAGAAAGCGGGACTGTTTGACGTCAGCCATATGGGGCAAGTCAAAGTCTCAGGGGAGAGGGCCGCTGCCGCTTTGGAAACGCTGATCCCAGTTGATATCGAAGGTCTCGTAGAAAATCGCCAGCGCTATGGCATGTTCACCAATGAACAGGGCGGCATCATGGATGACCTGATGCTCGCTAATCGTGGCGATCATATCTTTATGGTGGTCAACGCTGCCTGCAAAGGCGCTGACATCGCCCACATGAAGGCGCATCTCGAGCCTGAAGTCACAGTCACTGAAATCGCCGATCGCGCGCTCCTTGCGCTGCAAGGTCCAGCGTCTGAGGCTGTGCTCAGCGCGCTCGATCCGAGAGCCGCGATGATGAGCTTCATGGACGTCGCCACGCTTGATTTGAACGGCGCGGTATGCTGGGTATCCCGCTCTGGTTACACGGGCGAAGACGGTTATGAAATCTCGGTCCCAAACGCCGATGCCGTGGCTTTGGCCGAAGCCTTGCTCGCGCACGAAGACGTAGAAGCCATCGGCCTTGGCGCGCGGGATTCGCTGCGCCTTGAAGGCGGACTTTGCCTTTATGGTCACGACATCGACACATCCACAACGCCTGTTGAAGGCGCGCTGACTTGGGCGATCCAAAAGGTCCGCCGCTCGGGTGGCGCACGTGCGGGCGGTTTCCTCGGTGCAGATATTATCGCCGTGCAAATTGAGAATGGCGCGCTGCGTAAGCGTGTCGGCCTACTACCCGAAGGACGTGCGCCCATGCGTGAAGGGGTTGAGCTATTCGCCACCAGTGTAGGCGGCATCAGCATTGGCACAATAACCTCAGGCGGCTTTGGCTCAACAGTTGGCGGCCCCGTAGCAATGGGGCTGATCAGCGCCGATCAAAGCAAGCTGGGCGCGACAATCTTCGGCGAATTGCGCGGCAAGCGCTTACCACTTAAGATCACAAAAATGCCCTTCACACCGGCAAATTTCAAACGATAAAAGGGAGATACCAATATGAAATACACAGAAGAGCATGAATGGCTGCGCGTTGAAGACGACGGCGTTGTTGTCGGCATCACAGAGCACGCGACTGAGCAGCTTGGCGATATCGTTTTCGTAGAACTGCCCGAAGTGGGCACAACAGTCACTAAAGACGAAGAGATCGTTGTGATCGAGAGCG
>Ga0206130_10005347_pt1 | contig 15226 bp, 8 predicted proteins | sample Helgoland_Spring_9_FD_148637 | JGI IMG/M metagenome (GOLD analysis project Ga0206130, IMG submission 148637) | Pelagic subsurface seawater microbial communities from Kabeltonne, Helgoland, North Sea - Helgoland_Spring_Bloom_20160512_1 | ecosystem: Environmental > Aquatic > Marine > Epipelagic ... | reverse complement strand
ACGCAGGAAGAGCGGAATCGGATCATCGGACTGGAGGCCCCGGTCTGGACGGAGAGTATTCTCATGGATCGCCTCGACAGGAAGGTCTTCCCGCGCCTGATCTCGGTTGCCGAAGTCGGATGGACAGCTGTCGAGAGGAAAAACTGGAAATCATTCCAGCACCGCCTTAAGAAGCACGCCCAAATCCTCGAGGTGCTCAATATCGGGTATGACCGAAGTGACTTTATCATTGAAGCCGATTAGTTGATGATTTGGAACAAGTAATAAGATTTTACACAACAAACCTTGCCCATGCCCACGCAACCACCGTTTCAAAGCTCTAAAACTCGCCCTCAGTATTACGATTCTTCCAACAGGCATTTTGCTACCCACGGTTGCTGAGCGAAGTCCTCAAATTAAACCAAAGCACATATTGAATGATTAAAAGAAGTTTTTTCACCCTTGCATTTGCCTGTCTGTCTACCTGCTTATTCGCCGATAAGAAGGTGGGGGAGGGCAGGCCCAATGTTCTGCTGATCTCCATTGATGATCTCAATGATTGGATCGGTTGCCTGGGTGGACACCCCCAAGCAAAGACTCCGAACATCGACCGGTTGGCTGCCCGTGGTGTGCTTTTTAATAATGCCCATTGCCAGGCACCGGTGTGCAATCCATCGCGGGCCAGTATGATGACCTCCCTTTACCCTGAAAGTACTGGGATTTACTTTTTGTCTCCCGATCTGGCGGCATCGACTGTGGCGAAGAAAAACACTTTACTTCCGAGGAGGTTTGAAGAGGAGGGTTACCAGGTCACGGGAGCGGGCAAGATTTTTCACGGCAATCAAAATAAGAAATACATTCCCAATTATTCAGACACCCCTCGCGGATTTGGTCCAATCCCCAAGGAAAAGATTTCTTCTTTTCCGGGGCATAAATTATGGGACTGGGGCGTATACCCGGTTCGCGACGAAGATATGCCGGACCATAAAATTGCGGCTTGGGCAGTCAAGGAACTGGAAAAGAAACACGACAAGCCCAGTTTCCTGGCGGTTGGGTTTTACCGGCCTCATGTGCCACAGTATGTGCCCCAGAAGTGGTTTGATCTTTACCCGTTGGAATCCCTGCAACTACCCAAGGTGTTGGAGAGAGATCTGGATGACCTCTCGGAATATGGAATCAACCTTACCCGGCTTAACCATGTGGCCCCAACCCAGGACTGGGTCGAGAAAAGCAACGAGTGGAAACCGCTGGTTCAGTCTTACCTGGCCTGTGTAAGTTTTGTGGATCATCAGGTGGGTAAACTCCTCGACGCATTGGACCGCAGTCCGGCCAAAGATAACACCCTCATCGTTCTTTATTCTGACCATGGTTTCCACCTCGGAGAAAAGGAGCGCTGGGCCAAGCGCAGCCTTTGGGAGGACAGTACCCGGGTGCCCATCATCCTTGCCGGCCCAGGTGTGGTCCGTGGGAAATTGTGCCCTAAGCCAGTGCAATTACTGGATGTATACCCCACGCTTTTGGAGATGGCAGGACTGCAGGGGGATGAAAAGCTGGAGGGGAACTCCCTGGCAACTCTTCTTCAAAACCCTCGGGCGGAGTGGCCCAATATGGCACGCACCAGTTTCGGCCCGGGAAACTACAGCATCCGTTCCGAACGCTACCGCTACATCCATTACAACGACGGTTCGGAAGAGTTTTACGATCACGCGAACGACCCCCATGAGTGGAACAACCTGATCGAGAAACCTGAACTTTTCTCGCGGATCGAAGAACATCGAGCTCATAGGCCCAGGCAATTTCACTCGGTCTTGGGAACAGTATCCACTGGGCACAGAGCCTTTCATGCGAGTGAGGAGGCCAGCAAGCAGGCAAAAATATTTGATCCTTTGGATTGGGAACGCCCGGTCGATAATCCGGTATTCACCACCACTTTTGGCAACAATCATGACTCGGTTCTCTTCGTCGATCCGGAGCTTGAGTATCCCTATCACTTAATCATCAGCCACACGCCTCAAGCTGCTCATCTGTGGCGTGCGAAGAAATTCTCCTGGAGCAGCGCAGATTGGGAACTCGTTTCCGACAAGTACGTCATCGGTAAACACTATGAATACGATGACGGGGTGAAAGTTGATGGGACCTACTACCTCTACGAAGAAGGTATTGTTTACACCTTCACAGGCCCGCTCGAAAAAGCCAGTGGCAAGTGGAAAGCCGCCGGCACTTTTCCAAGTAAGCAGTGCGATGACATCGGCATCTATTATGAAGACGGTGTGTTCCACATGTTCGGCGAGCATGGGCACTTCCCCCACGGGCCGGATGGCACCAGCCTGGCCCACTTCACCTCCACCACCGGCTTAGGAGACTGGAAATTGGTCAACGCCAAGGCGGTCGATCCCAACCCCGATGGCGGGCACAAATATGGCGTGGGAGATGCCACCATTGAGAAGATCCATGGAACCTATTACATCTTTTGCGACCGCGAATCAAAGGGCAGTCCCTACAAGGTGGTGGCCTGGAAATCCAAGGATATTAACCAGCCTTTCGAGTATGTGGGCAAGGCCATCACCCCACGCTCAGACGAAGTGGATGACTGGGATAATTACCGCATCCAGGACCCCGATATCGCCTTCATCCCGGAGTTAGGAAGATATGTCATCACCGCCAACATGATGGATAGAGACGGCAATCCAGGTGGCAAATTTCCAACATTGAAAGGGAAAACGACCCGGGTCATCGGCGCCTTTTACCATGGGGATATTCAAGCAGTCTCAGGCAAAGAGTGAATTGGACGATTAGTCTTTATTGAATGGTAGGTATAACTAGACTCCAGAGTATGAATTCACCCATTGTCTCATTACTGGTAGCATTCATGCTCATTGGTTCCTTTTCTTGTTCACCGGCTATTCCCGCCCATGAAACAAAGCGCCTGAAGAAACTAGAATCTGCGTTAGCTCCCTATGTTTTACCAGCTAAGTTTGATGAGGAGATAGTGGAGCACTTCAACTTAAGGAATGAGCGTATTAGCAAGCTGGCAGAGATTTTAGAACCACACGACATCAAGCTGCAGGTTTCGGAACAGGCCCTGCAACAATCATTTCCTATTAATGGTCTGTCTGGTTTTACTATCCAAGGAACAGTTGATCAGTGCGTTCGTAATATCGATGGATGCTGGCTCTATCATGATAAGACTGTTTTTGTGGCTATGGACCCAAGTGAATTTGAGCAAGCACTTCAAAAAAAGTACGAGCACAAATGGGCTCTTAGCTTATTGGTTAATCAACAAAAATTTCAAATAGGGCAATTAGAAATGGGAGTCGCCAGGTTGCCTATGAAACTATTGTTACACCTTCGATTTCCTGGAGTACTTCCAGAAAACATCAAACTCGATAATATTTCTTGGCAGGATACTCCCCTGAAAGAAATATTCAGGGACCTAGAAAGTGCAGTCCGAAAAGAACTGGATAAGAATGCCAATCATTCTAAAAAAGAGTTTATCGAAAATTTTGAGATTACCCTCCTTCTTGAAGACGATGAAGCCTACGAAAGAAAGAAGAGTTATCATTTTAAAAACAGTTCTATTGAGTCAATAATTTCTACCATATGTGAAGAAAACCAACTTCACTCCACTGGCCATTCCGCTACGGACGAGCAATTTTACATCGTTCCCTTGCACCCAAGTATTAAGTTGATTTAACCTATTGTTGGTGGGATTCTATCAATAAATCTTTATAAATTATTGAAGATAGTGGGGCTGGTTTTCCTGTAATTCTGGATAGGTTTGAACATAAGGGATTGTGAGATTTTTAATGATCGCACACATAGGGAACGATTGACCTAATGATCAGGTAAGCAACGAGTATTTGTGTGTTTAGCGTACCAACTCTTGGTTACAGAAATACAAATTTTGAAAAGATAATCGGCAATCACACTACTCGTGACCACTCACTTTATATTACCGGATCCCAAGAACCACAGCATCCGCGTTTATGATAATGGAAGGTCTCAATGGTGAAGCATGAATTGAATGAAAGGAAAATGTCCCGAGTCATCGGATTCCTACGAATTATTGAGAAAAATTAAGGTAGTTATCCGAAATGAGAAATATTGAAATAGCGTAACTAAAAATTGTTAGCCTCTATATTAGTTTATTTTTTAGGCAAGGCACTCGCATTGCCTGCCGGAGAATTATTTAACATTCCAGGAAACCGCTCAGTCAAAAACGAAAACTTTTTATCGTTCCGAATCCGCATATTACCGAGTCAAGTTCCGACTCAATGATCTAATCACGATGGTTGGGTTATGTACGAAAACTCAACGCTTAATATTCTAGAAAAAGGGCATGCTTGGGCAGCAAAACATTGCTTGAATACCCCTTTTAAAATGGACAGCATTTAACTTAAATACTTAGAATTTAAAACTCAATGAGAAAGTCCATCAGAAGATTAAAAACTAAGCTCCCTTCAACTTCTCTGAGTATCTTTTCGACCACCTTTACTCTTGTCAGTTGCCTCTGTTTCCCCCTAGTAGCTCTAGCGGAAGAGGCTGAAGAGATTACTCCCAACATCATTATCTTTTACATTGATGATCTCGGATGGCAGGCGACTCCGCTCAATGATGTTGATAAACCAACTCCCTATGAGACTCCGAATCTAGTGAAGCTTGCAAAGTCTGGTATGAACTTTACTCAGGCTTATTCGCCCGCTCCTACCTGTTCACCCTCGCGTGCTGCGATCCTCACAGGACAGCATCCTGCGAAAACACGCTTCACGCACGTCACGCTAGATAACAGAAAAGATGCCAAGAAAACCGAGCGTCTGATTCCTCCTTACCTGGAGGGACAGTTGGATCGAAATCACCTGACGATTGCGGATGCGCTGAAGGCGAACGGCTACCGTACAGGCCACTCCGGCAAATGGCATATTGGTCTTTCATCGGCGAGCTATGGTTTTGATTTCGTCAACGAAGACCGGGGCATCCACCGCAGTGTGCCGGATCGAACCAAAGGCTTTGCGACTGCAGAAGATCCCAAGCATCCCTTGAGTAAGGAAAAGTTTCCACCATTCAGCGAGAAAAAGCCGGAAGGGATTTCCTATCCCTACGATGAGGTCACCGAATCCGCGATCAAGTTCATTGCTGAAAGTGGGGATCAGCCGTTCTTCCTGAATCTGTGCCATTGGATGGTTCACTGGCCGGCGATGACGCGCAATGGCGAACTGCTTGAGTATTACTGCGATAAACTCGGCCAACCATTCCCCCCGAAACCAGGAGACATGAGCCTGCCTGGACAACAGAACCCTTACTTTGCCGCCATGGTAACCAGCGTGGACTGGAGTCTTGGACGCGTGGTCGATTTCCTTGAGAGAACCGATGATCCTCGCAGCCCAGGTAAGAAGCTGTACGAAACGACCTATATTTTCTTCAGCTCTGACAACGGTGGGGCCACGAGGCATGGTAAAGAAACACTCTCGGATAATTCGCCGCTTAAATATGGCAAAACCCATGCAGAAGAAGGCGGCGTGCGCGTGCCTATGGTAATTGCTGGTCCTACAGTCCCGGCAGGCACTCAGTTTGATGGCATGATCAATCAGCTCGATTTCTTCCCTACATTCCTTGTTCTGACCGACACCGAGATCTCCGCCGAAGATGAGGCGAAGCTCAGTGGTTTGGACATCACTCCTGTATTGAAAGGCAAAAGCACTCAGGTGCTCGATCAAAATGGCAAAGAACGTGAGTTCCTTTTCTGGCATTATCCACATGGTGGAAAAGACTCGATGAAGTCAGCCATTCGCAGCAAAGATTTTAAACTCTACAAACGATACTTTACGAATGACTACGAACTGTATCGACTCTACCAAGACGGTCAGCGCAACGACTTCGAGGAAACCTACGACCTCGCGAAGAATCCTAAATATAGCTTAATAGTAGATCGACTGAGCGGACTGCTCGACCAAGCCCTCGTCGCAAATCATGCAGAGCTTCCGTATTTGAATCCAAACTACGCAGGTAAGAAAAAACCGGTCGCTAAGCTCGGAGATGCTTCTTTCAAGAAATCCTCACGCAAGGCACAGCTCGCAATCCAACCGAGTGGCCCGATGATTCGGGAAGCGGTTGTGATTTATTGCGACGCACCATCGGTTGGCAAAAAGAAAAACAAACGTGGTAGCAAAGATCCGGTGACAGCGGAGTTTATCCCGGGAATGCGTTTACCGGCCAAGGTAAGCAAAAATGGTTCAAGTGTGAGTGCGGTGATTCCAGCAAATATCGCTGGCTACTGCTTCATGCTGATCGATGAGAATGGGTTCATGCAATTCAGCGATGTTGCGGCTGCAAAATAGCGACAATTAGAACATTCGATATGTGAAAAATAGAAATCCCTTCTCTCTTTTTAAAGTCGGTGCACTGGCTGCGTTACTGCCACTCTTATTACTTGCGGATTCACAACCAAATATCGTCTATATTTTGGCGGATGATATGGGCTACGGCGATGTGCAGTGCCTGAATCCAGGGCGGGGTAAAATCGCCACGCCACACATGGACCGCGTCGCTGCGGAGGGTATGATATTTACCGATGCACACACAACCTCCTCAGTCTGCACACCGACTCGCTACGGCATCATCACTGGTCGCTATAATTGGCGCACAAAGTTGCAGCAGGGTGTGCTCAATGGCTACGGCTTGCCCCTAATTCCAACGACTCGAATGACCGTCCCTCGTTTCCTCAGTGACAATGGTTACACCACTGCTATGATTGGCAAGTGGCACTTGGGGCTGGACATCGCGACGATCGACGGTAAGCAAGCCCGAGCTGCTGGCGGCATCAGAGAGAAGCTGAAGATGGGCCCATTTCCTTCGGGCCAACTCTCTAATATCGATTGGAAAGGCAGCATTCAAGGGGGTCCAGTCGATCTCGGATTTGATTCCTGGTTTGGTATTACCGCGTCCCTGGATTTTCCTCCTTATGTGTGGATCCGTGATCGTAACTGGGTAGGCGAAGGCACTCATGTCAAAGCGTTCAAACGCCCTGGGCCTGCGACCGAGGACTTTGAAGCAATTGAAGTTTTGGGCAAACTTGCGGCGGAAACAGTCCAATTCATATCCGAGTATCAGAGCAACAAGCCTTTCTTCATCTACATGCCATTGCCATCGCCGCATACGCCCATAGTTCCTTCTCAAAAGTGGCAGGGGCAAAGTGGTATTGGCCATTATGGCGACTTCATGATGCAGACCGACGACATCGTCGGACAAGTTGTTCAGGCCCTGGAAGCACAGGGGCTTTCAGGCAATACTTTGCTCATCGTGACGAGTGATAATGGTTGTTCCAAAGCCGCCAACTTTAAGCAACTTGAAAGCCATGGCCACTTCGCTAGTGCTCAATACCGTGGCTCCAAGGCAGATCTTTGGGAAGGTGGCCACCGCGTGCCATTTCTGGTTAAATGGCCCGCAGTCATCAAAGCCGGTAGCAGGTCCGATGTGATTACCTGCCAGACAGACCTGCTCGCGACCTGTGCCGAGTTGGTTGGCAAGGAACTACCTGCAAATGCCGGCGAAGACAGTGAAAGTATTTTGCCAATCTTCAAAGGAAAGCCAGTTGAATTCTCACGCAAAGGAATTGTAAACCACAGCGTGAGTGGGCACTTCGCTTATCGTCAGGGCAAGTGGAAGCTCCTCTTGGCAAAAGGATCTGGTGGCTGGACTCTGCCGAATGAGAAAGAGATGTCTAAAGTGGCCGACGCACTAAAGGGTCAGCTCTATGACTTGGAAGAGGATCCAGCTGAAACGACGAATCTCTATGAGAAGAATCTGGAAGTTGCGGCACGCCTGTTAGCACAGCTCAAAGACGATATCTCGCGCGGGCGTAGCACCGATGGCTTAAATGCGAAGAACGATGTGGCTGCCATCAAACTTTGGAAGAATGAAAAAGGAAGAAATAAATGAATATTTCCCAAAATAATAATATGCCGTTTTTCAGTTATGTAACTCGATTCGTTTTCCCGTTATGTGTTGCATCTCTGTTGACTGATATTGCCTCTGCTGAAGATAGCCGTCCTAACAAACCAAACATCGTCGTCTTTGTTGCGGACGACATGGGCTGGGGCGACTCGGCGACCTACGGGCATCCGCTCATCCAGACTCCCAACCTCGACAAGCTGGCCTCGCAGGGAGTCAAGTTTACCCAGTGTTATTCGGCCGCGGGTGTGTGCTCCCCTTCGCGTGCCGCTATTCTCACTGGTAGAACGCCTTACCGCAACGGTGTCTGGCGTCATCTTTCGGGCAATCACGAAGCCCACCTCCGGGCCAGCGAGATCACCTACCCGGAGTTGCTGAAGGAAATCGGTTACGAGACCTGCCATGTCGGGAAATGGCATCTTAATTCGAAGCAGCAGTTCAATAACCCGGATTACCCGCAACCGGGTGACCACGGCTACGATTATTGGATGTATACCCACAACAATGCCGAGCCGAGTCACAGGAATCCGGATAATTTCTTCCGTAAAGGTGAAGCCGTGGGGGAGATGGAGGGCTATTCCGCTCAACTGGTCGCGTCGGAGGCTGAGCGTTGGCTGAGCGAGATACGGGATCAGTCAAAGCCCTTCGTTTTATCGGTGTGGGTGCATGAGCCGCACTCGCCGATCGCGACCGATCCGCAGTTTGAAGCTCTCTACAAGGGGCATGAAAATAGCAAATATATGGGTAATATCACTCAGTTGGATCACGCTCTCGGTCAGGTGATGGAAGCGCTCGATAAAGAAGGAGTGAGTGAGAATACGTTTTTGTTTTTCACTTCCGATAATGGCCCGGTCGCCAGGTTTGGCGGGACGACCGGTGGCTTGCGAGGGGGCAAGCGGAGTAGTCATGAAGGCGGTATCAGGGTGCCCGGTATCGCTCGCTGGCCGGGGCATATTCCGGCCGGAACTACTAACGATGTGCCGGTGATTGGCACCGACATTTTTTCAACCATTCTTGATGTCGTTGATATCCCTCTACCTACCGATCGCACCATCGACGGGGTGAGCATGCTTCCTGCTTTCCAAGGTAAAGATTTAACTCGCAAAATACCACTTTTCTGGAGGACTCACGTTTCGCAGGCAGCCGATCGAGTCGCGTTACGTCTGGGCGATTGGAAAATTGTTGGCGATGAAACCCTTACCCAATTTCTGCTTTTCGAAATTCAAAAAGATTGGCGGGAGCAAAACGATCTCGCCACCAGTATGCCCGAAAAGTTGGAGGAAATGAAAACTGCGCTACTAAAGGTCTGGAAGAACATCGAGGCAGAAGGCCCAAAAGATTGGTGGCTGAATGAGCGTCAGAAGCCCATGAAAGGAGCCACGCTCAACTACTAACTTTTGAAGAGGTATTTTTGTTTATGATCCAAATCTATAGAAAATTATTGATTGCCGGTATCGCACTACTTTGCTGCGGTGCGCATGGTGAAACGCTCAAGGGATCCCGTCCCAATATTATCCTGGTGATAACCGATGATCAGGGCATGGGCGATCTCTCCTGTATGGGGAATAAAGTCGTGAAGACGCCCCATATCGATCAGTTTCATGATAAAGCCGTCCGCTTCACCGATTTCCAGGTGAGCCCGACCTGCGCGCCGACTCGGGCAGCGTTGATGAGTGGCCGTGCGCCGTTTAAAAATGGGGTTACCCATACGATCTACCAGCGGGAACGCATGGCGCTCGATGCCTATACCTTTCCCCAGGCTTTGCAAAAGGCTGGCTACTCGACTGGGATTTTCGGCAAATGGCATCTCGGTGATGAAGAGGCGTACCTACCGGGAAGTCGCGGTTTTGATGAAGTCCTGATTCACGGTTCCGGCGGGATCGGGCAGGTTCGACTGGGTGATTTCCCACCGAACGGAGAGAATCTTTACTTCGACAATGTTCTGCTGCACAACGACACCATCATTCAGACCAAAGGCTACTGTACCGACTTGTTCTTCGATTCCGGTTTGGCATGGATTAAAAAGCAGCACACCGATCAAAAACCGTATTTTGCCTATATTTCATTGAACGCTCCACACGCACCTTTGGTGGCTCCGGAAAAATATACCAAGCGATTTATTGAGATGGGCTACGACAAGGGGACTGCTGGTCGCTACGGGATGGTCGAAAATATCGACGACAACTTTGGTGCGATGGTGGCAAAACTTAAAGAGTGGCAAGCCCTGGAAAACACCTTGGTAATCTTTATGACCGATAACGGTGCCACTCATCTCAAGGGTAGACTGAACGGCGAGAAAATCCGTCACTTTAATGCCAATCTCAGAGGCGCAAAAAACTCACCTCACGAAGGCGGAACCCATATCCCGATGTTTTGGCAGTGGCATGGGGTGCTCGATGAAAACGTCAATATCGATTCACTGACGGCTCATCTCGATATCTACCAAACCTTTACCGAGCTAGCCGGAGCCGAATTACCGGCGAAGATGCAGGAATTAGAAGGCCGCTCACTGCTGCCTCTGCTGAAAGACCCGAAGGCCGATTGGCCGGATCGAGAGTTATTCTTTCATTGCGGACGCTGGAATCCTGGTAAGCGAGATACCGCTGTGTATGCAAAATGCGCAGTCCGAACCGATCGCTGGCGGTTGGTCAACAACCGGGAGCTATATGATATTTCAAAAGATCCCTACCAGCTCACCGATGTCGCGGAAACCAATCCCGAAGTCGTGCAAAAGCTAAGTCAATCGTTTGATCAATGGTGGCAATCAACCCTGCCCTGGATGGTTAACGAAGGTCTACCACGACTGGAAGAGGAGGAATTTCCGCTCAATATTCGCTATCACAAGCAACTTAAAGAAATAGGCATTCCAGATTGGGCTCCGGCTCCGTTCTAAACGTTTCTCGACTCCAAATAAATATGAAAAAATTCATATACCTAAGCCTACTTTTACTGACCGTCACCACAGTATTGGCAGATGAAACGCCTAAACCCAACATTATTTTCATCTTCGCCGATGATTGGGGTTACGGAGATCTGGGAATTCATGGCAGTACTTTTTGCCAAACCCCTCATCTGGATAAAATGGCTGGCGAGGGCATGGACTTCACGAATTTCACCGTCAATAGCCCAGTATGCACCCCCAGCCGAGTGGCGGTCATGACGGGCCAATTCCCTGCCAGACATTGCATTCATCAACATTTTCAAAGCATCAAAGCGCATATCAAAAGAGGTATGCCGGATTGGCTAGATCATCAGGCCCCGATGCTACCACGCATGCTTAAAGAAGCTGGCTACACCACTGGGCATTTCGGCAAATGGCATCTAGGTAGTGTCGCGGATTCCCCCGTTGAGTCCGAGTATGGCTACGATCGTTTTGCAACATTCAATGGCTCCGGCAAGATCGAAATTTCCAAGAAAGGCCTCGCTTCGGTGGATCACGCCGAAAAATTTATTCGAGAGTTTTCGGACAAACCTTTCTTTATCAATCTATGGCTACACGAAGCTCACCTCGCCCACTACCCCCAACCCAAATTCTTGAAACAGTTTAAGGATCTCAACGAGCGAGAGCGAATCTATGCATCCGTAATTGCCGAGGGCGATGAAGGCGTGGGCCGAATCCTATCGTTACTCAAAGAATTAAAAATCGATAACAATACACTGGTAGTTTTTTCCACTGACAATGGCCCGGAATTCACCCGTGACGAAACGCACAAATATCACGGCAAAACAGAATCCGACGGCTATGGCGGCTACTATTCCATCGGTGAAACAGGTGGACTGAAAGGTAAAAAACGCTCGCTCTTCGCAGGCGGCATTCGCGTGCCATTTATCGTTCGCTGGCCCGGAGTCGTCCCCAAAGGAGTCACCGATTCAACGTCGGTCGTAACAGCAGTCGATCTTCTGCCAACCTTTCTGGATGCTGCGGGCGTATCACCGCCGACCGACTATCAGCCCGATGGCGAAAGTATACTAAGCGCTTTTAAAGGAACGCCGATCAAACGAACAAAGCCCATTTTTTGGGAATGGCGAGGTGGTGACAATCAAGACTACACCTGGCCCGCTCTCGGTATGCGTGATAGCAAATGGAAGCTGCTGGTAAACAAAGAGCAAGAGAAACTGCAGCTATTCGATTTGGAAAAAGATTGGGCTGAAAAAACCGATGTCGCAGCAGATTTCCCAAAAGTAGTCCAGGAACTATCTGAGAAACTAGATAGCTGGAAAGCCTCGCTGCCCACAACGCCTAGTAAAAACGGTTTGTCCAATGCCAGAAAGAAGGTTCTGAAGAAAAATTCCAACAAATAAATTTTCTTGAGAGCCCGCCCATTGAACTACACTTTACCCTCCCAAATGAAATTTTAGCCCGAGTAATCACACGAGATTACAAGAATGAAAACACCTTTACTATATTTATGTATTTTCGGCATCATCTCTTACGGAGAGGCGAATGATTTCTATATCTCAACAACGGGTTCCGACGATTGGTCCGGCACGCTAAAAGAGCCGGATGAACAAAAAAATGACGGTCCGTTCGCGACATTGGCTCGAGCGCGGGATGCGGTTAGGGAACTCAAAAAGAGCGGGATGGCAAAGAATATCCATGTTCAAATTCGCGGCGGACACTATCGCATTCACGAAACAATAGTCTTCGGAGTGGATGATTCGGGGGAAGGTGATTTCTCGATTGCCTATGAAGCTTACCCAAATGAAGAACCAGTATTCTCTTCGGACGTCACTATTGATGGTTGGAAGCAATTGGAAAACACCAATGGGAAAATATGGGTAACAGATGTCTCGAAGAAAACCAGTTCATTCTTCACCCTCTACGATGGCGAAAAGCGATTGCCCAGAGCACGCTCGAAAGGCTTTATTCCGGTCATGCCCGATTCCAAAGAGGAGCGATCCAAATCGAGTCGCACCAATCTCCATTTTCCCGTCGGGGCAATCAGAAATTGGTCTAACCTCGAAGGTATAGACATTGTTGTTCGGCCGCTACATGCCTGGGTGGTAAATATACTGCCCCTTCAATCGGTAAACCAACAAACCCAAATAGCGACGGTATCTATTCCCGCGACCTACGCAATGAATGAACTTCACTACCTGCCGGGAACCGATTCCGTATGGGTGGAGAATGCAATCGACTTCCTTGATGAACCCGGAGAATGGGTTTTTGATAGCAAACTAAGTAAACTATACCTCTGGCCGGTAACAGAAGGCATGCCAAGGGGAATAACGGCTCCATTGCTTCAGGAATACCTCAAAATCGAAGGCTCAATAGACGAAGATGGCCCGACAGATATCCCTGTTCGAAACCTGATTTTTCGTGGACTCACACTCACTCGCGGCGAAAGCTGGCGGGTAGGTAAAGACGACAAGGGGCTGCAACACGATTGGGATATGCATGACAAAGCCAACGCCTTGGTTCGCTTGAGGGGGGCTGAAAGCTGCACCATCGAGAAATGTCGGTTTACCCACAGTGGCAGTAGTGCCATTCGGCTGGATCTACATGCGCAGAAAAATCGAATTCAGAGCAATCATATCGAGCATATCGGCGGCACCGGAATACTGCTGTGCGGTTATGGGCCAGGAACGAAAGATGTCAACCATCACAACTTGATTCGCAATAACCATATCCATCACGTCGGCGAAATATACCCACATTCCCCCGGTATTTTCGTTTGGCAAAGTGGCGACAATCGAGTCGTCAACAACCTGATTCACCATACGCCGTACTCCGGAATCATCGTTTCGGGCGTGATGACCAGTTTCTTTTCGAAGAGAGATAATAACAGCCGGGAACTGGTGCGAACGATTCGTTGGCAGGAGGTAGGTAAGAATCGTAATCAACGTAGTTTTGAGGAAGTTAGACGGTTTTTGCATACCCACGACAATCTCGTCGAAGCCAATGAAATCCATCATGCTATGGAACAACTGGGCGATGGCAATGGTATCTATATCAGGGGCGCAGGATCAGGGAATATCATTCGCCGCAACTATATCCATCACTTGGTCTCGCCGGTCGCGCTGCAATCAGCCATCCGCACCGACGGAGGACAGCGGGATACTTTAATTTCCGAAAACCTGATTTACCGATGTACCTCTCAGGGTATTCAACTGAAGCTAAACAATCGCGCCGAAAACAATATCATCGCTGATCTAATCGAACCGATTCATAAGGGTGAAAAGCGATTACCTGCCTATTTCAAACTTCGCGAAGGCCCGATGACTGGGGCTGTGATCCAGCGAAACATCCTCTATCACCCGGGTGAGAACGCTGTTTTCTACGACCAGGGCAACAGTCCCAGACTCCCGGCGGCATGGGCCAAGCAAGCCAACACCGATCACAATCTCTATTATTGCGCCGGAAATCCCAATATGAGCCGCGCAGTACTCAAAAAGGCAAGGCGAACCGCGATCGATACCAACAGTCGCTCCGCTGACCCGCTGTTTGTCGATCCCGAAAATGGTGACTTTCGTTTCAAACCCGGTTCACCTGCAAAAAAACTCGGTATTGTACCGATCGACTTGTCAAAAATAGGCCTGCAAAATTGATTGGACGTTTTCAGCACCAACACAAAGCTCATGAAAGTTCTTCAGGGGCAGGAGTGGACCACTATTGAAGATAAAAAGAGGACGTGTCGCTTCTTGTCCGGTGAAACGATGCGCATTATCAAGCAAGTCTTACAGAGTTTGGGTCATCGAAAACAGTTTCGTTTTAACCCTTAAGCTATCTGGAGCTTCTATCAAAAATTCGCGTCGATCCGCCAGACTTGTATCAGTGGCCTGAAGAGATGAGTCAACAGATGAGAGTCGTTGGTTTGGCAAAATCGTTCGGCAACTACAGCTTTAGTTAGGTTTCCAACGATAACCTTCTCCGTGACAGGTGAGTAGGTGTCGAGGTGATTTCGGGGTATTTTCCAGTTTTCGACGCAGTTTGACAATGTAGTTATCAATCGTGTTGGTGGATTTCCCGTTCCTCAAACTTGTTCGAGGATAGTGGCGCGCGAGATGATTTGACCCGGTCGGGTATCCTAAACCATGATTTAGTCAATGGTTTTGCTAGGTAAATATCTTACATGAGTAGGCATCTTTACATCCTTTTTCGCTCGATTGCCATTGCCATTAATCCCTTTGCAATCTCACTTTTATACATGATAAAAGTAACGAATAATATAAGTTCGACGACAGATCAATCCAAAGACATCCAGAATATATGAAGATCACACGACAACTGCTTGCTCTTCTCTTTCTCATCTGCCAGTGCGCATCTGGTGAAAGCGAACCCAACCCAGCCACTACTTTC
>Ga0206130_10005345_pt1 | contig 15231 bp, 12 predicted proteins | sample Helgoland_Spring_9_FD_148637 | JGI IMG/M metagenome (GOLD analysis project Ga0206130, IMG submission 148637) | Pelagic subsurface seawater microbial communities from Kabeltonne, Helgoland, North Sea - Helgoland_Spring_Bloom_20160512_1 | ecosystem: Environmental > Aquatic > Marine > Epipelagic ... | reverse complement strand
TAACGGGGAAAGCGGGGTTACTAATGATGCGCCTAAATAAAAATTTCCTTTTTCTTCAGTCCTATACTCAAACCCAATATTGGCCAAATAGCTTAACCCGATTATTCTTCCTCTTAACGAAAGCTGTTCTAACAATAAGTTCTCTCCTAAACTAATTACATGAGAGGGGTAGGCGTTTAAACCTATGCCGCTTGAAACATTCATATATAAGTTTCTGGATAATTGGACATATACCAAAGCCTGCAGCGGGATTTCATAGTTTACAAAACCAAAATCCAATTGGTCATCCAAGGTATTTACCTTTGATTTGGCTGCTATAGAATAGTTTCTTCTTACGTAATTAATCCCTGTCTCGAATGAAATTAGGTTCGTAATGTTATGGCGGATAATCATACCCATACTGTAGCCTAGCTTTTGTTTGATCTCAATATTTACAATCGAATCATTTAAATTAACCGGACCTGCATTGAAATAACTTACTGGAACAATTGGCTTAAATTGAAGCCCAAAACTCGTTAATCCTTTTTGAGCTATGCTAACATTGCCAAGTAGAAATAGGATTAGAAATGTGATGATTCTCATAACTGAACAGTTTGCTTGAATTGATTACAAACATAAGAAAGATTAAACTAGAAAAATCAAATAATTATTGTGGGTAAACATTTTATACTGCCGCGGTATAAATGCATTGTTTAAGGGTTCTCTCAACTATCCTTAACCCTTAGTTTTTGACCAACGGAAAGTCTTGTTTTTCTGGTTATTTCATTCAGAAGACATAGTTTCTCGGTAGTAATTCCATATCTTTTCGCTACTTTAGAAGGGTATTCACCTCTTTTTACCGTGTGAAACTCGGTGCCAGCAGGAAAAGCAATGTAAGTATGCTTCATTTTTTTAAGAACGAGGGTGTCTGCATGAACCTCTTTGTTTTTAAATGAGACAATATGCGCTGGGTTTATTGGTAGTCCTTTAAATCGCATTTCTAAATGCAAATGTGTTCCGGTAGCGTTCCCTGTTTGCCCACCATGACCTAATAGCGCCCCTGCTTTTACTACTTGACCTTCCTTTACCGCTGTTTTAGACATATGAGCATAAAGCGTTTCTAGTCCATTATTGTGTCTAACGACAACCACTTTCCCAAAATCGGAATAGGTTCTTGCCATTCTTACTTTACCAGGAAACATACAGTAAATAGAGTCCCAATAATGCAATTCTAAGTCTACTCCATTATGTGCTCTACCATCTCTCCAACCAAAAGGAGAGGTTATCCATCCAAAATAGCGGCGTAGCGTCTTGGCTCCAATTGGATGGTGATATTCGTCCTTATTTTCTTTTAGCAACAGCACTTCAATAGAATCATTTTCAGAAATAGACGACGGATAATCCCATGCCACCCTGTTGTTCCATCTATTATAATAGCTCTGTGCAGGATAAAAAGAAGTGTCGTTATTAACAAACGAATATGTCGGTGGCACCTCTAATTCTTTAGGGTGCAAAGCTGTGTAAAGATTTAATGGATTTATCAAATTATAAGGAATTGAATCTAATTGAAATAAAGAATCAATCATCGCGTAAATTGATACTGTCGGAATATGTTTTATGGTATTATAAAAATTGATTTCTTGGATTAGTTCTTTCGGGGCAAAATTGTCTTTAAGAATCGAGTCTAAAAGTTTATCAAATTCCACTATAGAAAGTTCTTGCGCAGATTCAAACAAAAAATCCTGACCATAAGCCACAACTGCTGATGCTGTGTCCTTTTCATGCGTTTTATCCTTGTATAACGCTAGTTCAGCTCTATCCTTGCTTGAAGAAAAAGAATAGCATACTAGAATTAAAAAGGCTATTAAAACTGTCTTTGCGCTCACTTTAAATCTTTATTTGAAGTCCGTATTACGGCAACTGTAAAAAAAGGTTTTATCTTTTTGAGAAAAAGCCTACAAGAGCTAAGGCTAATGCAGATATACCCAATAAAACAACAAACCACCTGAATACTGAATTGGAAATAAACGGTTTTCTGAATTTGCCGATTGCCAAATAATTTAACGCTGTCACCTCGTCAGTGTCGTTTTTTCGAATGGCGAATAAATACATGGTCTTGCCATGGGCTAGTTCTTCATCAGACTCAAACTGAATGTTTTTTTCTAACAATAACTCTTCAAAATATAAAGCCTGCTCTTTTGTTTTAAAATCATACACCTTGTACATTTCATTTGTAGGATGGTCATGAGAATTGGTGATGTTCATTCTCCTCTCAATTTCTTCAAAGTCTTTCATAATTTAACTTTCTACCCATTCAGTTACGTATTCAATTGGCTTTCGTTGCCCTTTTGGCCAAGGCACTTCAGGATATCCAACATAAAAGAATCCAAGACATTTGTCTTGGTCATCTATTTGTAAAAACGCGTTGGTTTTTTGCGAGTAAATTAACTTTGAAGTAGACCAAAAACCTCCTATACCATATGCTGTACAGGTTAGGTGCATATTCTGAATTGCACACGCTACCGCTTCTATTTCTTCAATCTCTAAAATTTTTAAACGCTCATCACGTTTCATACAAACAGCAATTACAGCCGAGGCTTTTAAAGGTCTTTCTTTGAGTTTCTTAAATTTCAGCTCCTTAAAGTCACCTCCAGAGTTTAACTCTTTGTATAGGTTACTTTGAAATGCACTCAATTTCTTTAAGCCAATATCCATAAAAACCTTAAACCTCCAAGGTTGCGTATTTCCATGGGTGGGAGCCCAAATAGCGTTATTTAATATATCTTCTATAATTTCTTTATGCACTTTTCTAGAACTATACATTTCTGGATAAATGGTTCTTCTATTTTTTATCACCTCAGTGATTTCGCTTAAATTGTATTTCATCGGAATTAAATTCTTTGTCCTACAAAATTAATATCTTTACGGAAGAATGAAAGTAAATATTTCAGCTGTAATTATTACGTTTAACGAAGAGAAGAACATTGAGCGGTGTATTCTATCTTTAAAAAATGTAGTTGACGAGATTGTTGTAGTTGATTCTTTTTCGAAAGACAAAACCAAAGAAATCTGTTTAACCCATGGCGTTGTGTTTATTCAACACGCGTTTAAAGGTCATATTGAACAAAAAAACTGGGCTTACACGCAAGCCAAAAATAACCATGTTTTGTCTCTGGATGCGGATGAAGCATTATCTGAGGAATTGAAAAAAAGTATCCTCGCTGTTAAAAATAATTGGAAAAAAGATGGTTACGCGTTTAATCGTTTAACCAGTTATTGTGGTAAATGGATCAAGCACTGTGGGTGGTATCCAGACATAAAATTGAGACTTTGGGATAGGAGAAAAGGAACTTGGAAGGGAGTAAACCCGCACGATTGTTTTGAAATGGAAAAAGGAATAAAGCCTATTCATTTAACCGGTGATTTATTGCACTATAGCTATTACACAATCGAAGAACACATAAAGCAGATTAACTATTTTACAGATATTGCTGCAAAAGCATATGTCCAAAAAGGGGCTAAACCAAGTTTGTTCAAGGTCTTTGCGAGCGCGAAATTTATGTTTTTCAAAACATACTTTTTGAAGCTTGGAATATTAGATGGCTACTATGGTTGGATTATTAGTAAAAATTCTGCTCATGCAACTTTCCTAAAATATTCTAAAATACGAGAACTTCAAAAAGAGAATTAGATGTCAATATTTTTTTTGGACATGGAAAAACTGAAGACTCCTAATAGTGGGTTAGGTCAATTCTGTGCTCACATTGGCAAAGCAATTGAAGCAACTGCAGAAGAAGAAATTGGCGTCTATGTAGATGAAGAACATCTCACTTTTTTTGAAACTAAAAACACTGTTCTTTGGAAAAGAAGCCATCAATACTTTGGAGTATCAGTTAAGGCAGACTTATGGCACTGCATGCATCAGGAAGCTAAATATTTTCCGAAAGATAACGCAACAAAAATTCTGCTGACAATTCATGATTTGAATTTTTTGGAGAAATATACAGGTGCTAAAAAAGAAAGAAAGTTAAAGAATCTTCAAAAGCTAGTAAATAAAGCCAGTGGTATTGCATACATATCGGAGTTCACCAAAAAGATTGCTGAACAACACTTAGAGCTGCCAGATGTCTTGCAAAAAGTTATTTACAATGGTGTTTCTGTTTTAGATGCAAATCCAATAAAACCTGAATTTGTTGACGACAGTAAAGCTTTTCTTTTTTCAATCGGAATTATTGGGGAAAAGAAAAATTTTCATGTTCTCATTGAAGCGATGAAAAACCTTCCAGATTTAAACCTTTATTTATGCGGAAACGCCAGCTCAAAGTATGCAGATAAAATAAGAACTTTAATTAAAAAACATAATCTAGAAAAACGCATTTTTCTTACTGGAGAAATTTCTGAGGCTGAGAAAAATTGGATGTATCAAAACTGTAAAGCTTTTGTTTTCCCATCATTGAATGAGGGTTTTGGATTACCCGTTGTTGAGGCCATGCATTTTGGCAAACCTGTTATTCTTTCTAAACTGACTTCTCTGCCAGAAATTGGAGGAGATGAGGCTACCTACCTAGATAATTTTTTACCCGAAGAAATAGCAAATAAAATCGAAATTTCAATAACGAATCATACACCTGAACGTCAAAAATTACTAAAGGAAAGAGCATCTTTTTTCAGTTGGCAAAAAGCCGCTGAACAATACTTAGAAATGTATTCCGATCTGCTAAGAAAAACGAGTGATTAAAAATTGAGAAAACCTATTGCCTACCAGGTAGCATCTGGATAGCGATTCGTTAAATATTGTAAATCCGTTAAGATATACCCCATGAAATCTGTGTGTCCGCCATTTTTACCATAAACTAAAGAATGCTTTACGTGCTCTGGTTTGCTCACTGTAGCTTCACTTAATGTGTCTTCCACCTCTTTTATCCAGTTTTTTTCAACTTCCTTTAAGTCAAATGCAACCCCTTCATCAATAAGGCTTCTGTGAATAACATCCATGTCAAAAAGTTCATCTGTATACTTCCATAATTCATTTACGGCATACTGTATTTTATTATGGCTTTCTTCCGTTCCATCACCAAGACGTAACATCCATTTTCGACTTCTTTTTAAGTGGTAGTTGACTTCTTTTATTGATTTAGCTGCAACGGCTGCAATTGTAGGATCCGAGCTGTTTTTTAAAGCAGTAAATAAATAATAATTATAGACATCCATAAAAAATTGTCGAACTGTTATAAATGCAAAGTCCTCATTAGGGTACTCAACCAAATGGAAATTTAGATACTCACTTTCCTCACGTTTATACGCAATGTCATCATCGGTGATACATCCTCCTTTGATTTCAGCAGCATATTTAAAAAGACTTTCTGCTTGGCCCATTAGATCTAGGCCTACATTTGTTATGGAAAGATCCTCTTCTAGAAAAGGCCCATGGCTTACATATTCGCCTAAACGATAACTTAATATAAAACTCGTATCTGCTAACCTTAAGCAGAATTTATACAAATTACTCTCCATGATTAAATATGCTTAGAGCCTTCTGGCATGTTATAAAAAGTAGGGTGCCGATATATTTTATCATCTGCTGGCTCGAAATACGACTCCTCATCTCCAGACTTAACAGAAACAATTTCTTCCGCTTTAACAAGCCAAAGTCCAGTGCCTTCGTTTCTTCTCGTGTATAAATCTCTAGCATTCTCGATAGCCATTTCCTTATCATAAGCATGCAAGCTACCAACATGCTTGTAGGGCTTGCCTGGTTTTGACTGAACAAATACTTCCCAAATAGGGCCTTGATTATCTGTACTCATTGTATTTATATTATTAAGCTGATTTTAACTTCTGTTCCTTCTTCTCATTGTAGGCGATTGCCGCCTCCCTAACCCACTGACCATTATCGTGAGCTGCAGCATGATGTTTAATCCTTTGGGTATTACATGGTCCGTTTCCTTTTATTACATTCCAAAATTCATCCCAGTCAATCTCAGAGGTTTCATACGAACCGTTTTCTAGTAATTTATAGTTAGCATCTGGAATTTTTAACCCTATTAATTCAGCTTGAGGGATTGTTTTATCAATAAACTGCTGACGCAAATCATCGTTAGTTTCCCTTTTAATCTTCCATTTCATAGCGTTAGAACTCCTAGGAGAATCACCGTCATGTGGACCAAACATCATTAATGAAGGCCACCACCATCTTTCAAACGCTTCTTGTGCCATTTTTTTCTGTTCTGCCGTACCCTCCATCAAGGTGGCCATAACCTCATAACCTTGTCTTTGATGAAAGCTTTCTTCTTTACATATTCTTACCATTGCCCTAGAATATGGCCCATAAGAAGTCCTTTGAAGCGAAACCTGATTAACTATTGCAGCACCATCAACAAGCCAACCAATTGCACCCATATCTGCCCATGTTGGAGAAGGGTAGTTAAATACACTAGCATATTTTGCTTTACCTTCATGCAGCCACTTGATTAGCTGCTCTCTACTAACTCCCAACGTTTCTGTTGCACAATATAAATAGAGTCCATGACCTCCTTCGTCTTGAACCTTTGCCATAAGGATTTTTCTTGCTCTCAAACTAGGAGAACGAGTAATCCAATTTCCTTCCGGTTGCATTCCGATAACCTCCGAATGTGCATGTTGCGACATTTGTCGGATTAAGTGTTGACGGTATTCCTCCGGCATCCAATCTTTTGGTTCAATTTTAATTTCAGCATCAATTTTAGCTTGAAACTCTTCCAGATTTTTAGCATTTTCCATATCAGTTGTGTTTATACTTCAGTTAATACTTTGTAGGATTCGAGGTTTGTAATTCCCCAATTCTCTATTTCTTCTTTGCTCCAAAGGTCGGGATAAAAAATTCTTTTTTGATACTTTGGTAACATATACTTTGTCCAATCACTTCCGCCTGTTGCTGCCCCACCACCAATATACTTTGCTGCAGCTTTGTAATGGGACATCACCCACTTAACGTTTACAGTATGATCATAATGCCTCATTGTGTTCACTAAGTCTAAGTTATTCCTAACAGATTCTGGAAGCGATTTGAACTTCATTGAGATGTTTGTGGTATTATAATCTTTCATGAAATCAATAAAGTCTCCCATATATTTCTTCTCAAACTTATCTAATAACGTTGATTTTTGACCTGTATTGTAATTTTTTCCAGCAGCCTGCCAATACAAATGCTCATAAGCATGCTCAAAAGGAGTATTTCGATCAATTGTGGAACGAAATCTTATATCAATCAAGTTTATAAGCTCTGTAGATGCAAATTCAATCATTCTATACTGTGCACTCTGAAAACCACTAGCTGGAGCAAGTGTATTTCGGAACTTCATATATTGATCCTTATCCATTCCATCTCCCATAATATCAAATGAAGAGGATAACATATCAAAATATCTACTAATTCGCATTAGGTGTTTAGTAAATAACTCCGCATTTAGAGATTCATACTTCGCTATTTGCTCAATTTCTAGGAGAATCATTTTAAACAATAATTCATTTACCTGATGGTACATAATAAAGATCATTTCGTCAGGAAGAGTTGTTCTTTGTGTTTGTAATCCCAACAAGGCATCTGTCTGAATATAATCCCAATAAACCATCGGTTTACTATATAAAAGTCCTTCCAGCATTGTATCTACCGGGATACCCAAATCCTGATATTTTAACTCTATTTTTTGCAATATCTCTTCCCTTTCCATGAAACTTGAATTTAAAGAGTTCCTCTTTTTGCTTGCTCTCTTTCAATCGATTCAAAAAGTGCCTTGAAATTACCTGCACCGAATCCTTTAGCCCCCATTCTTTGAATTACTTCAAAAAACAAAGTCGGTCTATCTTCTACCGGTTTGGTGAAAATTTGCAACAAATAACCTTCTTCATCGGCATCTATCATAATTCCAAGACTCCTTAAAACTTTTAAATCTTCCTGTAATTCATGGTTGTATTCTTCTAGCCTTCCAGGAGCAGCTTTATAATATTCTTCGGGAGGAGTAGATAAAAATTCTATTCCTCTTGCTCTTAACTCCGTTACTGTCTTAATTATGTCATCGGTAGCCACAGCAATATGCTGCACTCCAGGGCCTTCATAATAATCTAAATATTCTTCAATCTGCGAGCGTTTTTTCCCTTCTGCAGGTTCATTTATAGGGAATTTTATCCGTCCATTACCATTACTCATTACCTTACTCATTAAGGCTGAATATTCCGTGTGTATTTGTTTATCATCAAAAGAAAGAAAATTCACAAATCCCATAACATCCTCATACCATTTCACCCATGTATTCATCTCATTCCAACCAACGTTTCCTACCATATGATCCACAAACTTTAGTCCCACTGGACTTGGGTTATAATCCGATTCCCATTTTTCATAGCCCGGTAAAAAGACCCCATTGTAGTTTTTTCGCTCAACAAACATATGAACCGTTTCTCCATATGTATAAATTCCAGCCCTAACGACTTCGCCATGCTCATCTTTTTCAACCGTTGGCTCCATAAAAGATTTTGCTCCACGTTTGGTTGTTTCTTCCCATGATTTCTTTGCATCTTCTACCCATAATGCTACAATTTTTACTCCATCACCATGCTTAGCGAGATGCTGATTAATCGGTGAGCTTGAACTTAATGGCGTAGTCAATACAATTCTGATTTTATCCTGTTTTAAAACATATGAAGCATATTCCTTACATCCTGTTTCTAAACCCTTGTAGGCTGCAGACTGATAGCCAAAAGCTGTTTTGTAATAATGCGCAGCTTGCTTAGCGTTTCCAACATAGAACTCAATATAATCTGTTCCTAACAAAGGAAGAAAATCCTTTGCATCCTTAAATATTTTTTCTAACCCGTAATTTACATTCTTTATATCTGACATAATTTTTATTTTTTAATCAATCATCCATGATTTGTAATAATCATCAACTTGCAAGTTCATTGCCTCTTCTGTTATCATTAATGGAGAAAATGGGTCTATCATTACAGCCAGTTCTCCTGTTTCTTTTTTCCCAACACTTCTTTCAATTGCTCCAGGGTGAGGGCCATGCGGTATACCACCTGGGTGCAAGGTCAATTGTCCTTTTTCAATATTATTTCGACTCATAAAATCTCCATCTACATAATACAACAACTCCTCAGAATCTATATTACTATGATGATAGGGAGACGGCACCGATTTAGGATGGTAATCATACATTCGTGGCACAAAAGAACAAACTACAAAACCCGCAGCTTCCCATGTCTGATGGATCGGAGGAGGCATATGAATACGACCTGTAATTGGTTCAAAATCATGTATAGAAAATGCATATGGATAATTAAACCCATCCCACCCAACAACATCAAATGGATGGTTTTCATGGGTATACTCCCAAAGAACATCTTGTTTTTTAGAAAGTACCTTAAACTGTCCTTTTTCGTCGTGTGTTTTCAACTCTTTTGGGAGCCTAATATCTCTTTCACAAAAAGGAGAATGCTCTAATAATTGACCGTAGTTATTTCTATACCTTTTCGGTGTTGTAATGGCGCTTGCGGATTCGATAAAGAGGATTCTGTTATCCTTCGTGTCAAAATCAATTTGATAAGTAGTTCCTTTTGGAATAATCAAATAGTCTCCGTATTTAAAATCAATGTTCCCATACATTGTACGCAGTTTACCTGACCCAATATGAATAAATAGCATTTCGTCTGAATCGCTATTTCTGTAGAAATAATCCTTTGAAAATGATTTTGGTGCGGCTAACCCAATTTTCAAATCATTATTAACAAAAAGTATTTTCCGGCTTTCAATATAATCGTCAATTTGCGGTAGTGAAAACCCCTTAAAGCTGAGTGCTTTCATGTTTTTTTCAATCCCAATTTTTGCGGTTAGGTCTTTAACTTTGCGCACTTCACTAACCACGGTTGGCGGATGGATATGATAAATTAAAGAGGACATACCAACAAAACCTGCTGTTCCAAAAAGTTCCTCTTGATAAAGGCCTCCCTCAGGTTTTTCAAAAGTAGTGTGTCTTTTAGGGGGTATTGACCCCAAAGAATGATATCTTGACATATGATGTATTTAGTATAAATTGATGGTTTTCTACTGTAGTAGAAAAGTAAAAAATAGAGGGGTATAGACACAAAAGAATCATTCAGGATTTCTTTTCAGCTCTGATTTTTTTTTAAATATATATCCCGTTATTATGCACATAATTCCTATGTCTTTTCCTAAGGAAACATAAAGATACAAAATAGTTGCAACATTTTCATGATGAAAGTAATATTGAACAATAAAAATTCTCCATTAAAGTATTTAGTCTTATGATCAAAAATAGAAATTCGAGATTGCTATTATCAAAAATAAGCAGTGAATAATCATTTTTATTAAATAACTAGCTACATGGATTCGAGACAAATTACAAAGGGAAAATGATAGTTATTTAAACACCGCTAGTCAATGCGAGCTTTCTCCTCAAAACATTGAATTAATGTAAGATAATTTTCTTGATGACTGATTGTTCTTTTGATTTATAAAGAATCATATACTCTCCCCTTTCTAATTTTCTCAAATTAAGTTCTGTTCTATTTTTATTAACTAATCGTTCCATAATTAATTTTCCATTCAAGTCAAGCAGTTGTATTGAGCCGTCAGGAGGTTCATTCGTTTTTATATCAATTATACATTGTCCATCCGTAGGGTTAGGATATATAAAAAGTCCTGCATTTTCTATTTCTTCTGTACTTGTCATATTTAATGTGATAGTTTGATATGTAGTATCAGTATTACAGTTGTTTTCAGCAATCAAGTAAATCGTATATGTTCCAGAATTTACATATTGATGAATCGGATCGATGGAACTACTTGAGGTCCCGTCTCCAAAATTCCATTCATATAGATTGCCATTCATGCTATTATTTGTAAATGAAACCAATAAATCAGAATCAGAATAAATAAATGCTGCAGTAGGATAGCCTAAATAATAAATTGCACTTATGTTTGATGTATCTTCAGGGCAGGTGGCATTTGAATCTGAGATAATGCAGAAATAATATGAGGTATCTGGACTGTTAGAGAAGAGAGAGTAGCTATTACTTATTGCTCCATTAATTGCACTTGAATTAAAATAAGAATTTATTGAACTTTGGTGCCACTGATAGAGACTGTTTCCTGAAGATAAAATTTGGACATAAGAATTGGTGTCGTAGATACAAACCTCATCAAATAAAGAAGGCTGCTGGGTAATTGAAATAGGGGATTGTATAGAAATTTCTGCAATGTCTGAGATTATTGGATTACAACCAGCTACTGATGAGTTTATTTGGCAATAATAATAATCGGCACCTGCATTATTGGAAGGTGGTAAATAATTAGCTGTATTAGCTCCAACAATTATTGAACCACCATTATTTAAGTTAATATTGTTCAAATACCATTGATAGCTGAGGTTAGAGTTACTATTGGCACTAACCATCAGATTATTCAGAGAATCACCTAAGCAAATGAGCTGACTTGCAATTGGTTGAGAATTTATATTAATGGGGTCAATAATAATGACCTCTGCGGTGTTTGAAGTAATTGAATTACACCCTGATCCCGTTGAATTAACTTCACAATAATAATATTGATTTCCAACAGATTGCACAGAAGGAATAAAACTAGAAGAATTGGCACCGGGAATTGCTGACCCCCCAGAATTACTGTTAGTTGAATTTATATACCATTGATAAGAAATCATTCCACCACCATTTGTACTAATGCTGATGGAATCAATTACCCCATTTTCGCAGGTTGTCTGACTTAATGAAGGATGAGTAAATATTGACAAAGGTTCATTGACCTGAAGGGTGGCAACACTTGAAAAAAGATCATTGCAACCAGTATTAGTGTCACTTACCACACAATAATAATAATAGGAACCTGCCGCTGTAACATTAGGCAAATAGGAAGAATTGATTGCTCCATTGACAGAGTCGCCACCAGAAGTGTCATTGATGTTGTTGGTGAACCATTGATAAGAAAGGTTAATTCCACCAGATGTATTAATCGATAAAGGGTTAATGCTATTTCCTAAGCAAACCTCTTGTAAATTTAGATTTTGGGATGTAATCTGAGGAGCAGGAGCAAGAGTAACAGTAGAACTAGCAATGCTTTCACACCCAATATTATTAGTCGCAATTACAGAATAAGTACCACTTTGGCTGGCTGTTAATGGGTTAGAATTACTTCCATTGTTCCATTGATATTGCGTATTATAAGACTCTTTATTAAGCTGTATTTGAAGTAGTTCTCCCGAAATATAATCAAAGAAAAAGTTTGAATTACTTGAGCCTTGAAAAGATATTGTTCCTAAGAAATCATCAGGGTTAATTGCTCCATCATCTTCATACACATCAACATGATATGTCTCATTATCATCAATAGGTAGAGAACCACATGAAATGTAAATATCAGGAATAGCGCTTATAAAGCTATTTTCACTGGAAAAAACTAAGGTGCCTGCATTGTTATAGATTTTAATATAAACCTCAGGATCTCCTTCAGTTCCGCCTCCATAAGTATTGGGAATATCTTCTATAATAATTCCATATAGAATCTTTGTGGTGTTTTCTGCAGGAGCTAGCAAATCCAAACTAGAAGCGCAAGCACTATGCTCATCAATGATATCTGTGGAACATGTGGAAATACAGGGTGCTTTATAGGTATTGTTGTCATATCTATATTTTGCTTTATTATCGTGCATTGCATAAGGATAGTCGCCCGACGGATTAATACCAGAAACCGGCCCAATATTAGGAACAGGAAAACCATAGTTGAAATTGGGGTTTGTTTTGTAAAGACTAGGTGGCAGCGTGTTTATTTTATCCACATCGATAACGCCAAGGTCATTGTTGCTATGCTTGGTGGTATGCTCTATACTTCCGTCTATCTCAAAATTATCCGACCATCCAGTAGAGTTATAAGTTAATTCGTTACCAATAACATTTTGATAATGAGAATTATCGCTGATGTACAACTCCTGTTCAGTTGCCCTGTTTCTAAAAAAAGTATTTCCCGGACCACTAGGGCCCCACCAATCTGAAGAGTGAATGTATTCAATTATATTTCCTTCAAATAAATTCATTAATGGGTAAAATCCATGTAATGAAATATCTGCTTTTACATCACCAATACAAGTTCCGGTGATGGGAACTGTAGTTCCACATGGGTCATAGCTTACCCTACTGTAATTATAGCCACATACATTCCCAATGGGCCCATAACTCAGAACCATGGCGTGCCTAAGTGTATTGAAAGTATTGTGCTCTAACAAGCAGCTAGTCGCCCTATGATTAATAGACACCCCATATCCATGACCACCACCGCCATAGTCATAAGCATGGTGTATGTAATTGTCTCTTATTTCACAATGATAAGACCTAACTAATGAAACATGACATTTCATGGCCCATGAGCTTTCAACATTCCTTACCCAGCAATTATAGGCTCTTTCTATAGCTATGTTCATATTGTCCTTATTTCCATTGGGTCTATAGATCTTAATATTTTCTATTCCAGCATTTTCAACTAAGCCAATTCTTTTGATCATGGGAAATAATTTAGGATCATATGTGTAATGCAGTCCCCTATCAAGTATTAGTTTATTTCCATTTTTGCCAATAACTTTTGAGATTTCTCCAACAGCATCCCAGGCAGATCCCGTATAGGCATTGTTCCAAGTAGAACTAGGTATTTCTGAAGGTACTCTTTCACTGTGCATTTTAACTGTATCGTTGTGCTGGCGGATTTCAACGAAATCACCAATATCTATTACAGCTGAATCTTCAATCACAAGAGAATTGCTGCCAATGTGGTATCCGGCTAACAATGGAGTCTCAGGACCAAATTTTGTAGATTGGCCGCCTATTTTTTCTATTCTAAAAATTTTATTATTGTCTAAGGGGTCAACTCCTACAATAGAGTTGACCTCTAATGTAGTATTACTGGAACAATTACCCCTTATTACAGTGTTGTCTGGTATAAAAAAGCTCTCCTGACCTTCAATATAATAAGTACCTGAAGGGAAATAAATTATATTAAAACCAGAGATAGTTTTAACATCATCTAATACATCTAATAATGCTTGGTAATTGTTATGGCTGCCGTTACCGATACAATTATAGGGTGGCTGAGTCATATCAATGATATTTCCATCATAAGGAATAACCCCTTCATAGCCAGCATTTGTCCAATCTGTTCTATTCCTATAATTAATGCAGGAATTATCAGCTCCTGTTTCCGTAAAGTGAGCGCCAACATATTTAACTTGATCCATAGTAACGGAACAGCTTCCGTTTCCTGAACATGCTCCTGACCAACCTTCAAAGGTATAACCTTCCTCTGGCGTTGCTGCCAGATTGATTACCTCTCCGTTTTCAAATTGGTCACTACAAGCTTCAATACAACTTTGAACCCCTAAAGCGTGGCTGATATTCACCGTTCCTTTTCCCGTAACAGAGGTATGCAAACTATAATAATTTATGGGTGATGTGCAATCTGTAATTACAACATCATCTACATAAATATCCGCTATTGCATTGCCACATCTTATGGCAAACCTCACATCATCATCGGTTGTAAAAGGAGCAGAATTGACATAAAGGTCGAACAGCTGATAGGAACTTGATAAAGTAACTGTTTTGGCTCCCAACCAGGTCCAGGGAGTATTATTTTGCGTTAAGATTAGCTGAACATCAATATTTTGCGATGCTTTCAACCATAATGAAACATGATAGGAATGTCCAAATTCAATATGAAAAAGATTGTTTTTTAACTGTGCTTTCAACACTTGGGGATTAGTAGGAACCTGTGTTACTGAAATCTTGGCAGCTTTATCTCCGCTATGTGCATTAGAAGATGACATGGAAAGATTTCCGTTATAACCCAAACCAGAGTCAAAATAGGTAGACCAATCACCCTGTCCATCTTCAAAACCTCCATTTTGAAGGATATTTTGTGCATAAAAATAGGGGCTTAGTACAATTGTAATTATAGACAGAATGGAGCTTTTCGATATGTTTTTAAAAGGCAACATATATTACGAATGATCATAAAGATACTTGATGTTATTGTTTTCTGTTAAACTCATTATGAACTAAAGGATAAGCTTTATTTATTTATCTAACTAATACTATTTTTCAACTCTTTATAAATGATTATGTAAAGGAGCATTAAACACTATAAATAATTATCGAAAATCAAAATAGGGACTATACCACTAAGGACAAATGAAA
>Ga0206130_10005340_pt1 | contig 15235 bp, 17 predicted proteins | sample Helgoland_Spring_9_FD_148637 | JGI IMG/M metagenome (GOLD analysis project Ga0206130, IMG submission 148637) | Pelagic subsurface seawater microbial communities from Kabeltonne, Helgoland, North Sea - Helgoland_Spring_Bloom_20160512_1 | ecosystem: Environmental > Aquatic > Marine > Epipelagic ... | reverse complement strand
CTCGCCAGCGTACAGCCGGTGCCGTGCGTGTGGCGCGTGTCGATCCGCGGGTCGGACCAGTCGGTGCGCGCGCCATCGGCGGCGACGAGCGTGTCGGTGACGATGCCGTCATCGCCATGCCCGCCCTTGAGCAACACCGCACAGCCATGCGCGCGGATCGCCGCGACCCCGCCCAGCGCCGCCGCCTCGGGCAAATTCGGGGTCGTCAGCGTCGCGATTCGCATCAGCCGGGCGAAGGCGGCGATCGCGTCGGCATCGGCGAGCGTCGATCCACTGGTCGCGACCATCACCGGATCGAACACGATCGGCACGGTCAGCGTCGCGAGCACATCGGCCACCGCCTGCGCGGTCGCGGCGGACCCGATCATCCCGATCTTGACCGCATCGACGCCGATATCGTCGATCACGCTCAGCATCTGCGCGACGACGATGTCGGTCGGGATGGCGTGGACCGCCTGCACCCCCAGCGTGTTCTGCGCGGTGATCGCGGTGACCGCGGTCATCGCATGCCCGCCGAGCATCGTGACGGTCTTGATATCGGCCTGGATCCCCGCGCCCCCGCCCGAATCGGACCCGGCGATGATCAGGATCCGCGGCGTGGTGCGATGCGGAAGGTCACATAAGGTCACGCCAACGCGCGGGTCGTACGGGTCGTCATCGGGTCGATCATGCGGCGCATCGGTCATCGCCATCCCCCCTGCCACATATGTCGTGCGGTAGGACAGCCGTCAGTGGCCAGCCCTCAGCGCTCAGCCGTCAGCCGCGACGCCGCCGCGTCGCCGAGGCCGGATTGGCGGCCAGCGCCTTGCCCGTCCGCGTCGGGCGATCGAGCAGTTCGCCGCTGCAGGTCGGGCAACGATCGTCGAGCGCCTCGGCGCAATCCGCGCAATAGGTGCATTCGAGCGAACAGATGAACGCCCCCGGCGCATCGGCGGGCAGGTCGACGCCGCAGCGTTCGCAATCGGGGTGCATGGCGAGCATGGCGCGGCTGTAGACCGGCGCGAGGGGCTGGGAAAGCGGGTTGTGGCGGCGCGCCGGGCGAACCGTTCAGCAGCGATGCAATCGGGATGGGCGATAGCGCCTGCACCCATCGTTGGAGACGACATGATGATCATCGCCCAAATCGCGGCAACGTTTGCGGCAACGCTCCCCGCCACGCTCGCCGCCGTGCCGACGCCAGCGCCCGCCCAGACGCGCGATGTCAGCTTCAGCTATCGCTATCCGGCGGCGGCGGCGCGGATACCGGGGCTGCGCCGCTGGTTGCTGGCGGATCGCGCCGCGCTGCGCACCAGGACGTATCGCGAGGCCGCGGCGGGCCAGCGCGACGCGGCGGCCAACGGTTATCCTTATCGGACGTACGAGACGCAGCGCGACTGGAAACAGGTCACCGACACCCCCCGGTTCCTCAGCCTGTCGATGACGCAATATGTCTTCACCGGCGGCGCGCACGGCTCGCCCACGTCGGGCGCGCTGCTGTGGGACAAGACGGAGAACCGGACGCGCACGCCCCGATCGCTGTTCACCAGCGACACCGCGCTGTGGCGGGCGGTGCGCGCCCGCTATTGCCCCGCGCTGAAAGCCGAACGCGCGCGGCGGATGGGGAAGGATGCGATGACCGGGATCGCCCCGGTCTGTCCGCCGCTCAAGGACCTGACGGTGCTGCTCGGGTCGACGCGCGGCGACGCGTTCGACCGGGTCGGGCTGATCGCCGACCCCTATGTCGCGGGCGCCTATGCCGAGGGGAGTTACGAGATCACGCTGCCCGTCACGCCCGCGCTGATCGCCGCGGTCAAGCCCGCCTATCGCACCGCCTTCGCGACTCCTCGTCAGGCTTCCGGGCGCTAGCCGTCCGCGCCATTTACGACCACGGCATCCACCGCGGCATCGACCCCGTCGAGGATGCGGCGTACCGCCGCCTCCGACAGGTCGAACGCGCCCGCCAGCCCACTGACCGACGCGCCGCGACTGGCGAGTTCGCGGATCCGCCCGTGGTCGACGATCGTCGTATAGGACCGCGTGTCGCGCTGTTCGCGGACGACGTCCTTGCGGCCCGACCCGCGGCGACGGCTGGCGGCGGCGGCATGCGGATCGGCGGGGGTCGCCCCGCTGGCGGCGGCGGCGGCGCGGACCTCCGCGTCGCGCCGGTCGACCCGCGCGCGTTCGCGCGCCGCGATATCCGCCGCCCGGTCCACCGCACGCGATTCGAGCCGCTGCGCGATCGCGGCCTCCCGCGCGCGATCGCGATCCGCCCGCGCGCTGGCGCGTGCCGCGGCGCGATCGGCCAGCGTGTCGTTGGTGCGGACGCGGAAACCGCCCGGTGCGGCGGGCGACGTCGGCGCGCCCCAGCTCTTGTCGGCCATCAGCGTCGCGTCACGCCGCCGCGTCGCGCACCGCGTCGCAGATCCGGTCGACGATCGTGTCGACCTGGCCCGCATCCTCGCCCTCCGCCATCACCCGGATCACGGGTTCGGTGCCCGAGGGGCGGATGACCAGCCGGCCACGCCCCTTCAGCTCCTCTTCCGCCGCGGCGATCACCGCCTTGACCGACGCATCGTCGAGCGGCTTGCCGCCCTTGAACCGGACGTTCTTGAGCAGCTGCGGCAGCGGATCGAACCGGTGGAGCACCTCGCTCGCGGGCGCACCGGCGCGCTTCAGTTCGGCGAGGATCTGGAGCGCGGCGACCAGCCCGTCGCCCGTCGTCGCATAATCGCTGAGGATGATGTGCCCCGATTGTTCGCCGCCGACATTATAGCCGCTGGTCCGCATCTTTTCGAGGACGTGGCGGTCGCCCACCTTCGTCCGGACGAGGCCGAGCCCCTGCGCGGCCAGATGGCGTTCGAGCCCCAGGTTGCTCATCACCGTCGCGACCAGCCCGCCGCCCGCCAGCCGCCCCTGCCGCGCCCAGCTGGTCGCGATCGTCGCCATCAACTGGTCGCCATCGACGACCTGCCCCGTCTCGTCGACCACGATCAGCCGGTCGGCATCGCCATCGAGCGCGATGCCGATGTCCGCGCCCGAGGCGACGACGGTCTCGCCCAACGCTTCGGGTGCGGTCGATCCGACGCCGTCGTTGATGTTGACGCCGTTGGGGTTCACGCCGATCGCGACCACGTCCGCGCCCAGTTCCCACAGCGCCGACGGTGCGACCTTATACGCCGCGCCATGCGCGCAATCGACGACGATGCGCAGCCCGTCCAATCGCATGTCGGCGGGAAAGGTCGATTTGGCGAAGTGGATATACCGCCCCTGCGCATCGTCGACCCGGCGCGCGCGCCCGATCTTGGCGGAGGGGACGAGCGGCACATCGCCGTCGATCAGCGCCTCGATCGCGGTTTCGGCCTCGTCGGACAATTTGAACCCGTCCGGGCCGAACAGCTTGATGCCGTTGTCGGCGAAGGGATTGTGGCTGGCCGAAATCATCACGCCGATGTCGGCGCGCATCGATGCGGTCAGCATCGCGACCGCGGGCGTCGGCATCGGGCCGACCATCACGACGTCCATGCCGACGCTGGTGAACCCCGCGACCAGCGCGGATTCGAGCATATAGCCCGACAGGCGGGTATCCTTGCCGATCACGACGCGGTGGCGATGATCGCCGCGCAGGAAATACGCGCCCGCCGCCATCCCGACCTTCATCGCCATCGCCGCGGTCATCGCGCCCTGGTTCGTGGCCCCGCGAATTCCGTCCGTCCCGAAATATTTTCTTGCCATGACGTGCCTTATCACTGCGCTATGTGACCCAATGACGCGGGGCATAGCGCCCCCGGGGGAAGTTTGCGAGCATGTCCCAGGCAATGCGAATATTGGTGGCGTTGATCGCCGGGCTGGTCGTCGGGATCGGCGTCGCAGGCGTCGCGCCGGGTCTCGTTCCCGGTGCGCTGACGATCGCCGAACCGATCGGCGGCGCGTGGCTGGCGGGGTTGCAGATGACGATCGTGCCGCTGGTCGTGGCGTTGCTGGTCGTCGGCGTGTCCGCCACCGCCGACGCCGCCCGCGCGGGGCGGATCGCGGGCATGACCCTGGTCTATGCCTTCGTCTTCCTGTGGGGATCGGCGCTGGTCGCCGCGATTCTGACGCCCCTGTTCCTCGATCTGGCGCCGCTGCCCGCCGCCTCCGCCGATGCGCTGCGCACCGCGCTGGCGGGGACGGCGAAGGTCAGCGGCGCGGTGCCGACGCTCGCCGATTTCATCGGGTCGATCGTGCCGACCAACGTCATCCGCGCCGCCGCCGACAATGCGTTCCTGTCGCTGATCGTGTTCACCTTGGTCTTCGCCTTCGCACTGACGCGGATCGACGCCGCCGCCCGCGCGCTGCTGACGGGGGTGTTCGAGGCGATCAAGGACACGATGCTGGTCGTCATCAACTGGATCCTGTGGCTCGCCCCGATCGGCGTGTCGGCGCTGGCGTTCACCGTCGGCGCGAAGACGGGCACCGCGGCGTTCGGCGCGCTGGTCCATTATATCCTGACCGTGTCCGCGGTCGGCGTCGTCATCTGGGCGCTAGCCTATCCGATCGCGCTGATCGGCGGGCGGCAGCGGCTGGGCGCGTTCGCGCGCGCCGCGTTGCCGAGCCAGGCGGTCGCGATCAGCACCGAAAGCTCGCTCGCCAGCCTGCCCGCGATGCTGAAGGGCGCAGAGACGCTCGGCATCCCGACCAGCACGTCGGGCGTCGTCCTGCCGCTGGCGGTCGCGGTGTTCCGCTCGACCGGCCCGGCGATGAACCTGGCGGTGGCGATCTATGTCGCGACCTGGTTCGGGGTGCCGCTGACCGCGGGCAGCCTGGCCGCGGGGGTCGCGGTGGCGGCGCTGACGTCGCTGGGCTCGGTCAGCCTGCCGGGGCAGATCAGCTATATCAGCTCGATCGCGCCGATCGCGATCACCATGGGGGTGCCGATCGCGCCGCTGGGCTTGCTCGTCGCGGTCGAGACGATCCCCGACATCATCCGCACGCTGGGCAACGTCACCAACGACCTGGCGCTGACCGCGACGGTCGCCGCGCATAGCGATCGGGGGCCCAGCGATGCGGGCGATGCACTGCTCCGCGACGAGGCCAGCGCCTGACCGGCCGCCAAGCCCGCCGCGGTTAGAGCCAGCGCCAGATTCCCGCCGCCCAGCCCGCCAGCGGGATATGCGCCCAGGTCGCGGCCAGCCAGACGATCACGCCGCCGCCGATATCATGCGCGCGAAACCCGCCCAGCCGCGCGCGGCCATCGATGATCGCGGCGAAGGGCCAATAGCTGGTCCGCCGTTCCCAGCCGGGCCACATGTCCGGCTGCAACCGCGCCTTCTTATGGTCCTGCAGCCGCGCGCCGACCAGCGCGAGCACCACCACCACCGCGGCCAGCACGATATTCGCCGCGATCGGATAGACCGCGACGTGGCACAGCCCCCAGATCGCAAACGCCCACATCATCGGATGGCGGGTGATCGCATAGACCCCGCGCGCCGCGACGGGCGCGGGCTTGCCGGGTCCGGGGAGCGCGGGATTGCCGATCAGCGATCCGACGAACAGGATGCTCGCGACCAGCATCGCGGCGGTGACGATCCCCCACAGCAGGTCACCGACCGGCCATAGCATCGGCGTCATCGGCGCGGCGCGATAGGCGAGGACGAGCCAGCCGAACGTCAGCAGCGCGACCAGCGAATAGAGGCCGAGAAACGCCTGCTCCCCCACCCGCACGACCAGCGGCGCGCGCAGCGGATGCGACAACAGGAAATGCGTCCCCAGAAACGCGATTCCCCCCAGAATAACCATCGTCATGCCCGTTCCCCCGTGTCGTCATCGAACCGGCATGACGCGATGGTCAGCCGGTCAGCGCGTTTCCCCCGACGTCCGAAAACCTGCCGCTTCGGGTTCGCCCAGTTCGCTTTGCCCGGCCAGTTCCTCGCGATCCTCCAGCGTGTCGACATGCATCCACCGCTTCACGATCGGCGACAGCAGCAGCACGACGCCGCCGATGATGATCGTGACGACCCCGATCTTCCAATAGATGTCGAGCGTGCCCGCCTGCGTCATCTCGCCATTCTCGCCGCCGGTCGCTTCGCCGATCTTGCCCGCGACGAAATTGCCGACCGCGGTCATGTAGAACCAGGCGCCCATGATGAAGCTGGCCAGGTGCAGCGGCGCGAGCCGGTTCATCGCCGACAGCCCGACCGGGCTCAGGAACAATTCGCCCGTGGTGTGGAGCAGATAGATCAGGAACACGAACAACACCGGCGTCGCCGCCCCGATCCCCGCCCCGCGCGCGCCGAGCACGAAGACGAGGAAGCCAGCGCCGACCATCGCCAGCGCCATCGCGAATTTGGCGGGCGCGGACGGTTCGAGGCCCTTTTTCGCCAGCGTCGTCCACAACATCGCGATCACCGGGCCGAGCAGCACGATGTAGATCGGGTTGATCGACTGGAACAGGCTGGTCGGCACCCCGCCACGGTCGACGAATTTGTCGGTATAGAGGCTCAGACTGCCGCCTGCCTGTTCGAACAAGCCCCAGAAGACCGGGTTGAGCGCGATCAGGAACAGGATGGCGAACATGCGTTCGCGCGGTTCCTTGGGCAGTTTGAACGCTTCGTAGAGCGTGTAGCCGAGCATCGCGACGCCCGAGCCGATCAGCAACGACTGCACGACCGACTGATATTGGATCAGGAACCAGATCACCGCGACCGATGCGGTGCCGATCGCGTACAGCGTGAATTCGGTGTTGCGCGCCAATGGTTTCGGCGGCTCGCCCCGCCCGCGCAGCGCGGGTTTGCCCGCGACGAAGATCACCATGCCGATCGCCATCCCGATCCCGGCGAGCCCGAAGCCATAGGCCCAGCCGACCGTCTCCCCCAGATAGCCGACCAGGATCGTGCCCAGCGCGGCGCCGGTGTTGATGCCGATGTAGAACAGGGTGTACGCGCCGTCGCGGCGGGTGTCGGTCAGCTTGTACAGCTGCCCCACGATCACCGAGATATTCGCCTTCAGGAACCCCGATCCGACGATGATCAGCGCCAGCGCGAGCCAGAAGACGTTGATGATCGGATCGGCCTGTTTGACCAGCGGATCGGTGACCCCGGTCATCCCCTCGAACGCCATGAAGCCATGGCCGATCGCGAGCAGGATCCCGCCGAAGATCACCGCCTTGCGCTGACCCAGATACCGGTCGGCCAGATAGCCGCCGAGCACGGGGGTGATGTAGACCAGCGCGGTGTACGCGCCGTAGATCAGGTTCGATTTACCATCGTCGAACAGCCAGAATTTGGTGAGATACAGGATCAGCAGCGCGCGCATCCCGTAATAGGAGAAACGCTCCCACATTTCGGCGTAGAAGAGGACGAACAAGCCCTTGGGATGGCCGACGACCTCGTCCGACGTGCGCGAACTCAGCGTCAGGCCGAACGCCAGCACCGCGAACAACGCGATGGCGGCGAACGCGGCGATCCAGTCGCCTTCGTTCCATGTCCCGATTGGCTTGAATCCCACGCTATACTCCCCGACCGATGACGTCGCGACGCTGCGGCCGCGTTTGACTGTTAGATGACGGCGTAACCTAACGGCGAATTCGCACTTGGCAATATTGTTGCGCGGGGCAGCGGCTGCTACCGCCGCCGCCGATGCTCAACGATCCCACGACCCCGCTGTCGCTGCTCGCCACCCGCCGGTCGGGCAAGCCGCGCGACCTGATCGCGCCCGGCCCCGATGCCGCGCAACTGGCGCAGATACTGACGATCGCGGCGCGGACCCCCGATCATGGCAAGATCGCGCCGTGGCGGTTCGTGACCGTCGCCGCCGACCAGCGCGACGCGCTATCCCGCCTCATCACCGACGCCTATCGCGCCGAACGCCCGCAGGCGGCCCGGCTGGAGATCGAGGCGCTCGACCAGTTCGCACATCAGGCGCCGACGCTGGTCGTCGTCCTGTCGTCGCCGCGCACCGATAGCCATATCCCGTTGTGGGAACAGGAATTGTCGGCGGGGGCGGCGGCAATGAACCTGCTCCACGCCGCGCAGGCGATGGGGTTCGCGGCGGGGTGGCTGACCGGCTGGCCCGCGTTTTCGGACACGGTGCGCGACGCGTTCGGCGCCGCGCCCGACCGGATCGCGGGTTTCATCTTCATCGGGACCCCCGCCAAACCGCTCGACGAACGCCCCCGCCCCGACCTGGCGACCGTCGTGCGCGCCTGGGGCGGCTAACCCCCGGCGATTTCAAGACTCGACGAACCCGTCATCTGGTGTATTAAACCAGCATGACAGCGCTCAGCACCAACGACAGCCCGGTCTATATCCGCCTGCGCGCGACGATCGCGGCGGGGATCCTGCGCGGCGATTACGGCGCGGGCGACCAATTGCCGTCGGTGCGCGCCTTCGCCAGCGAACATGGCGCCAACCCGCTGACCGTGGCCAAGGCGTATCAGGGGTTTCAGGACGACGGCTATGTCGAGGTGCGTCGCGGGGTCGGCATGTTCGTGCTGCCCGGTGCCGCCGAACGGCTGCGCGCCGCCGAACGCGCCACCTTCGTGACCGACCATTGGCCGCGGATCACCGCCTATATCGATCTGCTGGGGCTCGACGCCGCCGACCTGCTCGAACGCGAGCGCGCCTAGAACAACCCGAGCGCGGTGATCGCATCGGCGGACAGGTCGATCCCGAACATCATGCTCAGCCGGATGCGATAGACGCGCGGATCGGTGATCTCGCCCGCCTGCTCGCTGTCCCCCGCCTTGCGGCGATACAATCGCCCGGTCAGGCTGGCGAACCCCGTCGGCAGCACGATGCTGACGACCGCGGTCGTCGTGAACCGCGTGCCGGGCGCGGTCGATGTCCAATGGTTCGACAGCGCCAGATCGGCGGGCGCGACGGGCGCCAGCGTGAAGCCATATTGGCGCTGGAATCCGGTGCCGGTCGCGCGCCCGTCGGTGGTCGCGATATCGCCGTCGCGCAGCAGCAGCCAGCCGTCGGCGCCGTCACGCACCAGCCGGAAGCGCGCGCCATCGGGGGCGGTCGCCTCCTCCCCCTCGGCCAGCCGCATCGGCGGGGCATAGCTGCCCCCGAACCCCGCATCGGCGATCCACTCTTCCCCCTCGACCGTCACCAGCGCGAGGGTGTGCGTCAGCGGGGGCACCGGATCGTCGACCCCGACCCCCAGCCACACCCGCGCCAGCAGCGGCCGCGCCGCGAACCCCAGCGCGGCGAGCGCATCGAGGAACAGCCGGTTGTGTTCGAAACAATAACCCCCGCGCCGCGCGGTCACCAGTTTCGCGAACACGCCCTCGCTATCGATCCGGATCGGGCGCTGGAGCAGGACGTCGAGGTCTTCGAAGGGGATCGCCAACCGATGCGCCTGCTGCAACCGCGCCAGCCCCGCCGCATCGGGGGTGACGCGCGCGGGCAGCGCGATACGGGCGAGATAGGCGTCGAGATCGAACATGCGCGGGGGTTTAACGCCCCCGAGCGCGCCGGTCACGCGCGTTGCCACGAAGGGGTGGTTCTTCTGGGAGGTGGTTCTTCTGAGAAGCCGTTACCCACGAGACCGTTCCCCGGCGAAGGCCGGGGCCCAGTTGGAGAGGTTTCAGTGACGACGCGCAGCGCCAGCCAACGCCCACCGACCCACCTGGACCCCGGCCTCCGCCGGGGAGCAGCTTACGATGTACCATTCCCCGCCATGACACTTCCCCAACATGACACTTCCCCGGCGAAGGCCGGGGCCCAGGTGGAGAGGTTGCAGTGACGACGCACAGCGCCAGCCAACATCCACCGACCTAACTGGACCCCGGCCTCCGCAGGGGAACAGCTTACGATGCACCGCTCCCCGCCACGACACTTCCCCGGCGAAGGCCGGGGTCCAGGTGGAGAGGTTTCAGTGACGAAGCGCAGCGCCAGCCAACGCCCACCTATCCAACTGGACCCCGGCCTCCGCCGGGGAACAGCACCCTAAAACGGCCTCACCCAGGAAATCACCGACCCGATCACCGCGACCAGCGCGCCCAGATCGCGGTGGGGAGCACCAGCCCGCGCGCTTCCTCGCGCACGCCGAGTTCGCCCGCCTCGACCGTGCCGGGCAAGTCCGCGAACGCCTGTTTCAGCATCTCGCCGATCGCCAGCGCGCTCATCCTGACCGCATAGACCGTGAGGAACAGATAGCGCGACTCCTCGTCGAGCAGCTTGCGGCAATCGGCGATCAGCCGCGGCAGGTCTTCCTCCAGCCGCCACACCTCGCCCTCCGGCCCGCGGCCATATTTGGGGGGATCGAGCAGGATCCCGTCGTAACGCCGCCCGCGCCGCCCCTCGCGCGCGATGAATTTCGACGCATCGTCGATCAGCCAGCGGATCGGCGCATCGGCCAGCCCCGACAAGGCGGCGTTGGCGCGCGCGGCCTCGACCGATTTCTTCGACGCATCGACATGCACCATCCGGGCGCCGCCGAATCCGGCGCGGGGCTGCGCCAGCGCCAGCGTCCCGACCCCGGTATAGCCGAACAGGTTGAGGCATTCGGGCGTGTCCATCCCCGCCAGCCGTTCGCGCATCCAGCCCCAGACGGGGGCCATGTCGGGAAAGAACCCCAGATGGCGGAACGGCGTCGTCTGCGCGGTGAACGACACATCGTCCCAGCGCAGCGTCCACCCCTCGCGCGGAGTCGGTTCGGCGAATTGCCAGCGCCCGCCGCCGTCCTCGTCCGCGCCGGGGATGAATTCGCCCGTCGCGCGCCAGTCGGCGGACGCGGGTGCCCACAGCGCCTGCGGTTCGGGGCGGATGAAGCGGAACCGGCCATAGCGTTCGAGCTTGCGACCATGACCCGAATCGACCAGCCCGTAATCCGCCCAGGGTTCGCCGATCAGCGTGTCGAGCTTCATGCCCGCGGGCTCGCGCGCGCCACGACATAGCCGCTGACCGCCGCGAAGGTCGCATCGATCGTGTCGTAGCGCTCTTCGCGGTCGAACAGGTCGCCGACCCGGCCCGGCAAGGGCGGGCGCATCCCGATCGCGCGTTCGACGGTGTCGCCGAATTTGGCCGGGTGCGCGGTCGCCAGCGTCACGACGGGGACGGCCAGATCGGCCCGGCGCGCCGCCGCCAGCGCGATCGCGGTGTGCGGATCGATCACCTGCCCCGCCTGGTCCGCGGCCCAGCGCATCGCCATCGTCATATCGTCCAGATCGGCGCGGTCGCTGGTGAACAGCGCGGCCGCCCCCTGCGATTGCGCATTGGTCAGCCGCATCGCGCCCGTCGCCTCGAACCCGCGCATCTGGCCCGCCAGCGCCTGGCCGTCGCGCCCGCCCAGATCGAACAGCAACCGTTCGAAATTGCTCGATACCTGGATATCCATCGACGGGGTCGGCGTCTGCTGGACGGTCCCCTTCGAATAATCGCCGTTGGTCAGCGCGCGGTGGAGGATGTCGTTGACGTTGGTCGCGACGATCAGCCGGGCGATCGGCAGCCCCATCCTGGCGGCGACATAGCCCGCGAACACGTCGCCGAAATTGCCCGTCGGCACCGAAAAGGCGATGGCGCGCCGCGGCGCACCCAGCCGGACGGCGGCGTAGAAATAATAGACGACCTGCGCCATCAACCGCGCCCAGTTGATCGAATTGACCGCGCTCAGCTGGAATCGCCCGGCGATGTCGGGATCGTTGAACATCGCCTTCACCAGCGCCTGCGCGGTGTCGAAATCGCCGCGGATCGCGATGTTGTGGACGTTGGGGGCGAGCACCGTCGTCATCTGCCGCCGCTGGACGTCGCTGACCCGGCCTTCGGGGTGGAGCATGAAGATGTCGATGCCGTGGCGCCCCGCGACCGCGTCGATCGCGGCGCTGCCGGTGTCGCCGCTCGTCGCGCCGACGATCGTCAGCCGCTGGTCGGTGCCCGTCAGGAACCGTTCGAAGAGCAGCCCGAGCAGCTGGAGCGCGACATCCTTGAACGCCAGCGTCGGGCCGTGGAACAGTTCGAGCAGCCACTGGTCGTGATCCAGCTGGACCAGCGGGGTCACCGCGGCATGGCTGAACCGGCCATAGGCCGCCTCGCACAGCGCCAGCAATTCGCCCGCGGCCAGGCTGTCGCCGACGAACGGCTGCATGATCCGCGCCGCGGTCTGCGCATAGCTGAGCCCGGCCAGATCGGCGATCGCATCCGCCGACAGCGTCGGCCAGCTGTCGGGCACGTACAGCCCCCCGTCGCTGGCGAGCCCGGCGAGCGTCGCGCCATGAAAATCGAGAGGGGGAGCATCCCCGCGGGTGCTGACATAGCGCATGGCGCGCGGTTAGCGCGCGCGGGCGGGAAGGTCCATCCTTCGCAAGCCCGCACCGATGGTGGCGCGCGCCGCCCTAGTCAGCGGCGGCGGCGCAGCGCGATCAGATAGATGACGGTCGCGATCGCGGCGAAGAAGAACCACTGCCACGCATAGGCGAAGTGGTTGTTGGGCACGGTGCCGAGATCGGGCGCCCCGTTGCGCGCCAACCCGGCAGGCGGCGTATCGGCGACCAGCATCAGCGGTGTGGCCTGATGATGGAAGAGTGACCCGATCAGCGACTGGCTGCTGGGCGCATGGCTGAGATAGCCGGTCACCGTGCCGCCCGCCCAGTCCGTCCGGAACCCCGGATCGCGCGTCGTGCCGAGCTGGACGGGCATCGTCGCCCCGCCACCGCCGCGGACGCAGGTGGCGATGACGCGAAAGCCCGCGGTGCCCGCCCCGACCAGCTGCTGCGATTCGACGCGGACGCACTCGCCGGTCGCGCGGCGGAACAACAGGCGCTCGTCGTCGGTGCGGGGGAAGGACAGCGCGGGCTTGGCCGGGTTCGCCGCCAGCTGCGCCAGGAACGCTTCCTTCTGCGGCAACCGGTCGAACATCTGCCACAGGCCGAGCGCGATCATCGCCGCGACCGCCAGCGTGACGACCAGCGTCGGCACGATCGGCAGGCGCGTCACGGCAGCGGCGCGTCCGGCGTGGGATCGATCCGCCCTTCGCGCGCGGCGTTGCGATATTCGGCGGCCATCAGCGCGCCCTTCGCCAGCCGCAGCGACCCGATCACCGCGATTGTGGTGAAGGGAATCCAGATCAGCATGTGAACCCACAGCGGTGGGTGGAGCGTCAGTTCGAGCGCGATCGCCAGCGCCACGACGATCGCGCCGAGGATCATCGTCAGGAACGCGGCGGGACCGTCACCGACGTTGAACGCGGCGAAATCGAGCTGGCAGGCGGTGCAGCGGTCGGCGAACTTGATCCAGCCGTCGAACAAGGTCGGCTGGCCGCACCGCGGGCATAGCCCCTTGAGACCGGCATCGACGATCGACGGCGCGCCCGCTGCGGCGCCGGTATCGGGGGCGGGTTCGCCCGAGGGGATCACCCGCCCGCTCCGGTCAACCGGCCCGGTCAACCAGCGTGGATGGGCGCACCCCAGCCGCCCCAGACATAGACGGTGACGAAGAGGAACAGCCACACGACGTCGACGAAATGCCAATACCAGGCCGCGGCTTCGAAGCCGAAATGCTGGCGCGGGGTGAAGTCGCCCTTGTACGCGCGGATCAGGCACACCGCGAGGAAGATCGTGCCGATCATCACGTGGAACCCGTGGAACCCGGTCGCCATGAAGAACGACGCGCCGTAGTTCAAACCCTTGAACGGGAACGGCGCATGGGCGTATTCATACGCCTGGATGCTGCTGAACAACACGCCCAGGATGATCGTGATCCACAGCCCCTTGAGCACGCCATCGCGATTGCCGACGCCGATCAAGCCCCACAGCCCGGTCTTCTCGCCGCCGCGCTGACCATGGATCAGCGCGTGATGCGCCCAGGTGACGGTGGTGCCGCTGGTCAGCAGGATCAGCGTGTTGAGCAGCGGGAATTCGAAGGCGTTGATGACCTCCAGCCCCTTGGGCGGCCATTGCGCGACGATCGCGCTGCCCTCTGCGGCGCGTTCGACCTGGCCGTCGAGGAAGGTCATCGCGGTCGGGAACAGCGAAAAGTCGAAGAACGCCCAGAACCAGCCGACGAAGAACATGACCTCGGACGCGATGAACAGGATCATTCCGTAGCGGAAATGCAGCTGGACGACCGGGGTGTGATCGCCGTGATGCGCTTCCTTCACGACCTCCGCCCACCACGAATACATGGTGAACAGGACGCCGACGAGGCCCATCAGGAAGATCCAGCCGCCGCCATTGGCCTTGTCCGGTCCCAGATGGCCGCCGTGCATCCACATGATGCCGCCCGCCGCCATCGCCAGCGCGGAGAACGACCCGACGATCGGCCAGACGCTGGGGGGCAGAATATGGTAATCGTGGTTCTTGGCGCCGGCCATAGTCGCTTCCCTGTTATCCTCTTGCCGCTTGCTTTAGCGCGAATTGCGCGCAGGTAAACCTATCCCGCGCGCTGCGATGGCGTGCTGCCCTGCATGATCGCCTTTTCCTGCGCGCTGGGCGGCGGGGCGGCATCGCTGGGGTAGAAGGTGTAGCTCAGCGTGATCGTGTCGACGTCCTTGGCATCGTCATCGGTCAGGATGGCGGGGTCGACGTAGAAGATCACGGGCATCCGCGCGGTTTCGCCGGGTTTCAGCGTCTGCTGGGTGAAGCAGAAACACTGGATCTTCTTGAAATAGGCGCCCGCCACCGCGGGCTGGACGTTGAAGGTCGCGGTGCCGGTGATCGGGTGATCCGATGTGTTGGTCGCGGTGAAGAACGCCATGTCGCGCGCGCCGATCGCAACGGTGTCGGATCGGTTTTCGGGGGTGAATTTCCACGCCAGCTTCGGCGAGACGTTGGTATCGAAATCGATCCGCATCTGGTGCGCGATCGCGCCGGGAGCCTCGATCCCGCGCCCGGTCGTGCCGTTCAGCCCGGTCGCCTGGCAGAACAGGCGGTACAGCGGCACGCTGGCCCAGGCGAGCCCGGTCATGAAGCAAATGCCCAGCACCGCGAACAACGCGGTGCGCCCCGTCCGGCTCATGCTGCGAAACATCGTCATGCGCCCCTCATGTCATCGCCAGCTTGATCCGCGACAGCGTGATCGCGAAGATCAGCACGACCAGCGCGACCAGCAACACCGCCATCACGACCGACCGCGATTTCTGGCGGCGGCGGATCAGATCCTGTTCCTCGGGCGTCATGCCAGCACCCACCGATCGACGACCAGCGCGCCGAACATCACGAACAGATACAGGATCGAAAATTTGAACAATTGCTTTTCCACCTTCATCGAATCGTCCGCCGCCTGCGTCCGCGTCGCGACCATCAGCGCCAGCAGCGCGAACACCGCGGTCATCGCGACCG
>Ga0206130_10005332_pt1 | contig 15262 bp, 5 predicted proteins | sample Helgoland_Spring_9_FD_148637 | JGI IMG/M metagenome (GOLD analysis project Ga0206130, IMG submission 148637) | Pelagic subsurface seawater microbial communities from Kabeltonne, Helgoland, North Sea - Helgoland_Spring_Bloom_20160512_1 | ecosystem: Environmental > Aquatic > Marine > Epipelagic ... | reverse complement strand
GATCCGCCCGCGCCAGCAAAGCTCGATATTCTTGCCCGCCTCGCCGGGCGAGGAGTCCTGCTAGCTGCCCTCTTGGTGGTGCTAGGTTCCTGCTCCTCCAGCGCCAGCCATGCGCCGTCGCACAGTCGTGATCGCCTTGCTAGGAATTTGCTTTTTGCGGGGGGCGCTTGAGGGCGCCGTTGAAGGGATAGCAGAGGGGCAGAAAGCGGCTTAGCCCCCCCAATCATCTACCCCTCCAATTCTCCAATCTCCGCCCTTGGCAGCGGCCCACGAAGCGTCCACCATCCCGCCCACTGATGAGCAAAATCCGCACCCGCCCCACCGACGTCACCGGAATGCCCGGCGGCATCCCCTACATCATCTCCAACGAGGCCGCCGAACGCTTCAGCTTCTACGGCATGAAGGCAGCCCTCGCCGTGTTCTTGGCCAACTACCTCGGCGTGCTCGGCGGCTCCGATATGTCGGAGGCCAAGACCACTTCCTACGTCGCCTTTTTCACCCTCGCCGTCTATTTCACCCCGCTGTTCGGGGCGCTCATCGCCGACACCTTCTTCGGCAAGTACCGCACCATTGTCACCCTCTCCGTCGTCTATTGCCTCGGCCACCTCTGCCTCGCCTTCATGGGCGTCGGCGGCGTCGTCGGCCTGTGGCTGCTCGCCGGCCTCGGCCTCATCGCCATCGGTGCCGGCGGGATCAAACCCTGCGTCTCCGCCCACGTTGGCGACCAGTTTGGAAAAAACAATCAGCACCTACTGCCGCGCATCTTCAACATCTTCTACTTCTCGATCAACTTCGGCGCCGTCCTCTCCAACCTCCTCATCCCGGTGATACTGAAATGGGCCGGCCCACACTGGGCTTTCGGCATTCCCGGTGTGCTGATGACCCTCGCCACCATCTTCTTCTGGATGGGCCGCAGAAAGTTCATCCACATCCCCGCCAAGGGCGAAGCCTTCCTCCGCGAACTGACCAGCAAGGAGGGGCGAAATGCCATCGGTAAACTTCTGCCTATGGTTCTCTTCGTAGGCATCTTCTGGTGCCTGTTCGACCAGACCGCATCGCGATTCGTGTTCCAGGCCGAGCGCATGAACCGCAACTTCTTTGGCGTGGAAGTCCTGCCCTCACAGATCCAGGCATTCAACCCCTTCTTCATCCTCGTCCTCATCCCGCTCTTCATCTTCGTCATCTACCCCTTTGTTGAGAAAAGGATCAAACTGACCCCGCTGCGCAAGATCGGCGCCGGCCTCGCCATCATGGTCGCATCATTCGCCGTGGTCGCCCTCGCACAGGAGGCGATCGACCGCGGAGAGACACCACACGTCGCCTGGCAGTTGCTCTCCTACCTCATCCTCACTGCCGCCGAGATCATGGTATCGATCGTCGGCCTCGAATTCTTCTACACCCAGGCGCCGAAGCGCATGAAATCGCTGATGATGGCGATCTTCCTCGTCTCGGTGAGCCTCGGCAACGCCATCACCGGACTGGTCAGCATCTACATCCAGGTGCCAGAAGTCGCCATCAGCGAATCCGCCCACCCGGGACACGACGGCAAACTCGGCTCGGACGATGATCTGATCAAAGCAAACGACGTCATCCGATCCCCCGTCAGCGACCTACTCAAAGACGGCGCCGATCGCGTCGTCGCGACATACGTTGCCAACGGCAAACTCCCGCTAGAGCTCGCAGATCTACCAAAAGACCCCTGGGGCAACCCGCTGCGCTACACCCTGCAGCACGCCAAGAAGGCACGGGTGACTTCAGACGGTCCGGACGGCAAGAATAAAACCCAATGGGACCTCGGCATCACGCTAACACTGATCGAGGATGAGACCGCCGAACAGGGAACCTGGCTCTACAAGGCGAAGTCGGAACAGGGCATGCTAGAGAAAACCGAGCTCGACCCCGAGAACCCGCTCAAATTCACCTACACCGCGGGTGGTGGCGAGAAACTCGAAGGCGCCGCCTACTTCTGGTTCTTCACCAAGCTCATGCTTATCACCGCCATCCTCTTCATCCCCTTCGCCATCCTCTACAAGCCCCGAACATACCTGCAGGGTGGCGACGAAGACGACATCGAGGCGGCAACCGAGGTGCATTAAGTCACGGAGACGTCCCTTACTCCTCAGCCGCTGCTAGGAATTTGCTTTTTGCGTGGGGCGCCTGAAACAGGCGTTACCCGGAACGGGGGGCGGGTGAAGCTGAAAACTGAAAGGGAGAATGCTCCGTAAAACGCCGTTTTTGGGGAGCCCTCGCAATCGCCGTGCGCCGTCCTTACGTCCCGCGGAAAACCTCTCCCGCTCTCCCGCTCCCAACGCGGAGAACCAAGACAGATTTTTACAGAAGATCGCTAAGAACGCAAAGTCCCCATCGGCTAAGCAGATTAGCAAATCCTGAAGAAGCTCACCCCAAATCCCTCATTCTTCGCTCCCTTCTGTCCCCCTTTGCTTCCTTTGCTTCCTTCTGTTCCAAATCTTCCCTCTCCCAACTCTGAGAACCAAGACAGATTTTTACAGAAGATCGCTAAGGACGCAAAGTTCCCATCGGCTAAGCAGATTAGCAAATCCTGAAGAAGCTCACCCCATATCCCCCATTCTTCGCGCCCTTCTGTTCCCCTTTGCTTCCTTTGCTGCCTTCTGTTCCAAATCTTCCCTCTCCCAACTCTGAGAACCAAGACAGATTTTTACAGAAGATTGCTAAGGACGCAAAGTTCCCATCGGCTAAGCAGATTAGCAAATCCTGAAGAAGCTCACCCCATATCCCTCATTCTTCGCTCCCTTCTGTCCCCCTTTGCTTCCTTTTCTTCCTTTGCTTCCTTTGCTTCCTTTGCTTCCTTTGCTTCCTTCTGTTCCAAATCTTCCCTCTCCCAACTCTGAGAACCAAGACAGATTTTTACAGAAGATCGCTAAGGACGCAAAGTTCCCATCGGCTAAGCAGATTAGCAAATCCTGAAGAAGCTCACCCCAAATCCCTCATTCTGAGCTCCCTTCTGTCCCCCTTTGCTTCCTTTGCTTCCTTCTGTTCCAAATCCACACTCTCCCAACGCGGAGAACCAAGACAGATTTTTACAGAAGATCGCTAAGGACGCAAAGTTCCCATCGGCTAAGCAGATTAGCAAATCCTGAAGAAGCTCACCCCATATCCCCCATTCTTCGCTCCCTTCTGTTCCCCTTTGCTTCCTTTGCTGCCTTCTGTTCCAAATCTTCCCTCTCTGGATGCGGAGAACCAAGATACCAGGCGAGAAATTTCGATCGCCTGTTGTTGACGCAAGCGCAGGAACTCTTCTTTGGATGCGACGGCTTCTGTCACCCCTCCCGGGGCTCGTTTTCCTGTAGCCGATTTACCGCTAGCTCACGCTAGCGGCTAGAGTCTGTCGCCCCTCCCGGGGCTGAAGACGGCAAAGTCCCCATGGGCTGAGCGGATCAGCAAATCCTGAAGAAGCTCACCCCATATCCCCCATTCTTCGCTCCCTTCTGTTCCCCTTTGCTTCCTTTGCTGCCTTCTGTTCCAAATCTTCCCTCTCCCGACGCGGAGAACCCAGTGCCATTCGGGGCAGGCCCCTCGTATTTCTTCAGTTGCCGGCTGCCAGCTTCGGGGCGAGCACCAAGCGCAGGCCGAGCATGCCGTAGTAGTCGACGTCCCTCGGGACGGCGAATCGGGCGGCGCTGCGGAGGAAGCAGGGAGGAGCCCCTATGCTACCGCCGCGGATGACCTTGTCTCCCGATCCTTCCAAGGCGACCGGATCCTTCTGCGCATCCACAGAATACGGCTGCATGGTGTCGAGACACCACTCATACACGTTGCCGTGCATATCGTAGAGCCCCCAGGCGTTGGGTTTGCGATTTCCGCCCACCTTGTCGGTGATGCTCCACCGCGTGTTCGGCTCGTTCACATAGGCAAAGGACAGCACACCTTTGTATTTTCCATCTTCCTTTTCTGTTTCGTAGATCTTCTGGATCTTATCGAAGTCCGCTTCGGCTAGGTTGAAGGGCGTGTCCGTGCCCGCCCGACAGGCGTATTCCCATTCTGCCTCGGTCGGCAGGCGATACTCGTAGCCCGCAGGTAGGCGACCTGCCTTGGATTCGATCTCGCTGAGCTTATTGCAGAAGTCGAGTGCACGTCCCCAGGTGACGCATTCCATCGGGTGCTCAGGCTGTAGTTCGGCACCTTTGAAATCGTTGAAACCGCCGTCGGGCATGCGCCGGTAGTGCACGGCAGTCCCTTTCCAGAACGGCCCGCGGTAGAACGTCCAGCCGGCATGATCGAAGTCGGCCGGCAGCATGAGCTTGTAGAACTGGGCTTGAGTGACCTCGTAGACGCCCATGTAGAAGGGCTTAGAAATCGTCACGTTGTGTGGCGTTTCGTTGTCTTGGCGCAACTTCTCGCTCGCGGGCGAGCCCATCTTGAATGTGCCGGCGGGGATACGGTTCATCTTCATCGCCAGCGTGGGCACCGTCCACTCCTTGGATTTGACGGTCTTCATCGCGGCGAGCGCTCCCTTGGCAGGAGCCACTTCTTTGATGGTCATCTTCGCCAGAGCTTCTTCGCTGCGCTTCAGTTGTTCCGCGGCGAGCTCGGCCTTCGTGGCCGCGTGAGTCGACTGCAAAACCAGCCCCGTCGTCATGAGCATGGCAAGAGCCATCGGCGTCGTCTTTGTTATCGTCTTCATTCTGTCTCCCGTCTTCTTCTGTTGTTGTCTCATCCAAACCATATGCTTACCGATCACCGCTACTTCTTCTTGGCAGGATTGCTCTTCTGTATCGGCCCGCGATTTCTCTCGATCCATTTTTTCATCAGCGGCAGGTCATCGATAGAACCGCTTAGCTCTTCGAGCGTTCGCCAATCCCAGTCCACTTGCGTGCGCCACACGGCCGGGTTGTTGCCCAGCTCGGCGATTTCCTGCAACTGACCGACATTGGAGTGGATCGGAATCCCGCTGCCGCCTTGTTTGATCTTCTCGCCGAAATAGCGGTGGTAGTTGAAGTTGTAGTGCTTGCCAAACGACTTGTATTCAAAGGAGGCGAGCCATTTTGCCTCGGGCGAATACACTTCCAAGGCGGCGTTCCTGGCCTCGTCGAGGCCTTTTTCGAGAGGCATGAGTTCCATCTTGAGCTTGCGGGTCTTGGTTGCTGCCGCTGCACTCTGTGCGTCCCTACGTTCTTGTCGGACACGATTAAGTTCGTCACGTAGTCGCACTTCTTTCCGCTCCAGCTCCTTGCTCCTGTCCGCTTGAAGCTCTTTCCGTGCGGCCTCGTATTCTTTGCCGAGTTGTTGTTCCTTTTCGATGAGTTGCTTCCCTTCGGAGGAGGCGTCATATTCAGCCGCGATCTTCCCACTCATCTCGGCGATCTCTTTCCTCTTCGCCGCCAGCGCTTTTTCCGCGGTATGATACCGCGGGTCGCGATCGATCAGTTCCTTTTGGCGTCCGAGAGCTTTGTTGCGGTAGGGTTTCAGAGTCGCCGTGTCGGCGTCAAAATTGGGACGCCCTTGACTGGAGGCCATATTGATGGCGTTGATCTTGTCCACGTACTTCTTGTAGGAGGCGAGGTATTGGGCATCGGGCATGATGGGCGTATCCATCCGCGGCGGGCTCAGCTTGGAGAAGTCTTCGTGCACGGTGTGGTAGATCACCACGTAATCGAAAGCCACCGACATTGCTTGGCTGCGGTCGCGATTGACCGCCAGCAGGTTGGCATCGACGGCATCGGGTAGGTAGAAGTCGGACGGGCGAATCGGAGTCGACTTACTGGCTGCCCGTTTGTTGTCGACGTAGAGCGAGGTCATCTCCCCGTCCATCTCGATCCGCACTTGCATCCATTCGTCTAGCTTGATCGCAGGGCCGCTCAACTCAAGAACTCGCTGACCCTTGAGCGTCGCCACCAATTGCAACTTGCCGGAAGCATTAACCGACAACACCAGGTGATCGTCTTTGGAAGAACCGAAGTCGAAAATCGTCCCTGTCCGCTTCCCATCCAGCCAGATCGCCATATCCACAGTCGCTGACGCGAGGTCGAAGGCCTGTGGCGAGAGCTCCGCCCACTGGTCTTTCCCGTTGAATCGGAATCCGAGCCGGTCGCCAACCGCGAAGTGCTCGGGTTGTCCGGTAAGATACCCGTTGTAGTTGGGCTCCTGTATCCGGGCGTAGGTGGTGTCGCTGATGGTGCGATAGAAATCTTCAAGGAGAACCTTGTTCGGCGACTCCATGGCGTAGTTTGCCAGCAGGGATTCGGGGTGAAGCTCAGGGGATTCGCCGCGTGCGGGGAGGTCCCGGGCGGTCGGTTCCTTGTGCTTGTTGACCTGGGCTGGCCCGAGGATGGGCTCATTGACCCAGGTGCGGTCGTAGTTATCAAACACGACGCCACCGTTGATGACGGCACCTCCTGTAATCTTCGCCTTGTCCTTGACCACGGCCGTATCTTTGACGATGGCGAAATCTTCGATGCGGGCATGGCCCAACACTTTGGCCTGGTTCAGCACCATCGCATTTTTTCCCACGTAGGCCGATGCGTCGACCTGCGCGGTGTCGGCCACCCATCCGCCACCGTTCTCATGGAACTGCCCACCGGCAGGGGCAGCCGATGCGGTGCTGCTCGGCTGCGGCGGAGCGTAGGTTTTGCCGTTAAACTCATTGTCTTTGCCGTATTCGTCTTTGCAGTAGCCGTGCGATCCGGGTTTGCAGTGCAGAAACTTCGCCTTCCAAGGATAGCGATAGGCATGGAGTCCGCTGGCGAACATGCCGTCCATTCTTCCTTTCGCGCCCGCCCCACCATGATAGATCGCCGCAGGGGTGGCGGCCACGGTCATCCAGATCGATGCATCATCGGGTTCGATGTCGATTTCCATCTGGCCCTTGTTGATCAGGTGGGAGTAAGTGATCGTTCCGTCGGCCTTCACGCGACTGAGGCAGACGCGCCAATCGGAGTAGGTCTTCGGGTCGTGATATCCCATGAAATCGATGCCGACCTTGTTGGCGCCCTTTTCCGGAACAATCCGCACAACGTTCATGCCGAATGGCTCCGGAGCGTTCCCCATCGGAACCCGCCAGATGTTCTCTTTCAGGTCAACCGGTTCCAGCCATTGACGCACGGGGGCGTAGATCCCTCTTCGGTAGTCGCCTTGCAGCTCGAAATCAAAGTTGCTCATGCGCGCGGCATATTCGCCGAACAGGTCGCCCAATCCACGGATTCCGTTCTTGGCGATCCCGCGTTGTTCGAGCGTCCGCGCGATGAACACCAGCGGATTGCCTTCGTCATGCCCGAGGGGGATGGCGTTAAACCACCCGTAGCCGTGATTCGGGTCCTCGCCCGCGATGGTCCAGAAGGTGGTATATCCGTAGCCGCTGAATCCGCTGAAGACATTGCGGTAGGGACTGCGGGTGTGATGGCTGCCCTTCGGGCCGGGGAAACAGAACACACTCGAGGTGTCGGCACCGGCTTCGCCACCGCCCATCGGGAGGGAGTTGATCCGTATACCATGCCCCCACTCGTGGCCGATGATTCCGACGCTGGCGTCCTTGGCTTCGCATCCACCGTATCCACCACCGGCGTAGCCACTGATGAATTGATACCCGTCACGCATGGTTCCGGGCACCTTGATGACGTACTTGTACTGCTTCGGTTTATCCCAATGGGGCATCAGGTCGCCTGAGTATTCGTAGAGCGTCCAAATGTTCTCCATCCACTCACGCAAGAACGAACGGTAGGTCTCGCCCGCTTCGGGGGTCTTTCCGATGAACGGGCTGATGCCGTCTTTGGGGTTTTGGCTGCCGCCGCCCCAGGCGACGTGATCGGTCGTCATGAGCATGGTTCCCGGTTCGCCGGGTTTGGCTACATTAGGGAAGTCGGCCCTGAATCCAGAAGGGACTTCATAGTTGATCTTGAGAGCGGAGTCTCGAATCCGCGCCATTTCCTTGGTGAAAATGGGCATGAGAAACTTGATGTCCGCGTCGGAAAGACTTCCCCGCGTATAGGCGCGTTTGCTCCCGTCTGGGAGCCGCAGCACCACCGCCGGCGGGCCCGGTTGCTTGCGGGATTGCGCGTTGTGTTTGGCTCCGACCCCGCGGAACCCGATCAAGTGTGCGCTGAGCTTGTCGCCGTTGAGGAATCCCATTGGCGTCGACGCTTTGCCCTTCTCGGTGAGCGTCCACTCGCGTTTGATCATCCCGTCGACCACCGCGATCTCGTCCACGCCCTTGCGCGGAAAGAACTTCACCTCGCGCCGCTGGTATTCGGTCGGCTTGCCACCTTCGCCAAGCACCGTGCGAAGCTCGACACCTTCGCGTAGTCCCTTGCCGGGGAACTGTGCGCCGCGATAGTATTCATATTCGTCCGCAATCGCCCCAACGGGAGCCAAGCCCAGAAGGGCAACCATCAAGACCAGTCGTCGATCGTTCATATTCATATTGTTGCGAGGAATTTGCTTTTTGCGGGGTGTCCCTGAGGATGTTGTTGAGGAAATCAGAGAGGTCAGTGGAATCAGCGCTCCCAGGGAGGGAAATTATGTTTCGTGAAGGATTTTTGTCATCACGTTTCCATGTACGTCGGTCAGTCGCATGTCGCGCCCGCCGTAACGGTAGGTCAGCTTTTCATGATCCATGCCAAGTTGGTGCAACACGGTGGCCCACAGATCATACACCGTGGCCTTGTCTTCGACGGCATGGTAGCCCAGTTCATCGGTGGCCCCGTGCACGCTGCCCCCCTTGATTCCCCCGCCGGCCATCCACAGACTAAAACCAAAAGGGTTGTGATCGCGGCCATTATTGCCCTGTGAAAAGGGCGCCCGGCCAAACTCGCCGGTAAAAATAATCAAGGTGCTCTCCAGCAGGCCACGCTGTTTGAGATCGTTGATGAGGGCCGCAATGGGCTGGTCGACCTGGCGGGCCATTTCCTGATGACCATGGGGCAGGTTGCCATGTTGATCCCAGGGATTGGCTCGTTGCCCGTCTCCTTTGAAGTTGGAGCAAGACAACTCGACAAAGCGCACCCCCTGCTCCACCAGGCGACGGGCCACCATGCACTGACGCCCATAACCAGCCACCAGCGGATCTTCGTGCTCGAAGCCATAAGCCCGCTTGAGATAGGCCGGCTCTTTGTCGAGGCTCATCAATTCAGGGACCGCCAATTGCATGCGGAAGGCGGTTTCATAGTTTTTTACAGCCGACTGCACATCCCCTTCTGCGGCCGAGCGTTTGGCAAAGTCGCCATCGAGCTGCTTCAAAAACTCCAGGCTCGCACGCTGCTCATTCAACGGGCGACGTGGCTTCACACGACTCACTACTTCTTCCTGATCCAGATTAAAAATCGAGGCACCGGTGGTGGCAGGCAAAAAACCACTGCCGAAAATCGATTTACCCCCGTGGGGAATGCCGGTTTTGTTGTTGAGCACCACATAACCGGGGAGATTTTGATTCACACTGCCCAAACCGTAATTCACCCAGGCCCCCGCCGACGGCGAACCCAGGAAGGGGAAGCCTGTATGCATGTAAAAGTTCCCCTGGGCATGTTCTGAAAATTTTGCCGTCATGCTGCGTACCAGAGCAATGTCATCGGCGCAGCCTGCAATATGTGGGAAGAGGTTGGTCATCTCCAACCCCGACTGGCCATATTTTTTCGCCTCCCAGGGCGATTGCATGATCTTGCCGTTGTTGTCAAACTGGGTGCGCAGTATCTCCCCGGGCATGTCTTTGCCATGCATCTCTTTCAGTAGAGGCTTGGGGTCAAAACTGTCCACGTGGCTCACCCCGCCAGACATATAACACAAGATCACCGAGCGCGCCTTCGCTCGATGATGGGGGGGCTTCCCCGCCGCCCCACTCAATTGACTCAGAGCTAGCCCCCCCAGGCTACCAAACCCCAGCTGCATGAAGCGTCGACGGCAAATCGTATCAGTGTACATAGATGAGTTCCTTTGAATTGAACAACGTAGCAATCAGGCGACGCCAGTTATCGGCATTGGGACTGTCACCTAAAAACTCCCGGCACAGCGTGCGTTCGCTTGCCGTGATCTCACGAGCATACAGCGTCACAAACAACTCACGCAACACAACATCCACCTCCCGTTCGGTATTCACACGGTTCAACAGATGGCCAGCCAGATCCTCCGCCAAGCCATTCATCATGCTCAAAGCCTGGGCCGGCACGTTGTCGCTGGGGCGCCGACTCACCGTGGTCACTGGCACCGGGCGGTTGAAGGCGGTCAGGAAGGGGTGCAAGCGGTTACGGATCACGCTGTCATAAATCGCGCGCTTGTTCTGCCCCGCCACAAAATGCAAGCTGTCATAAATCGCCTCCGCATCCAGGCGACGCGGTGTGTAAAAAGACAAGTACTTGTTGACGGGATCAACCTCTTTGGAGGCTGCCGTGCTCTGACTACTCAATTTGAACGTCCGGCTGGTCACCATCAGCTTGAGGCTCTTCTTTAACGACCAACCATTCTTCTTGAAATCATTGGCCAGAAAATCCAGCAGCTCGGGGTGCGAAGGTTGCCCCCCCATGCGTCCGAAGTTATCGGTGGTGGTCACCAGGCCAGCGCCAAACACATAATTCCACAAACGGTTGACCAGCACACGCCGTGTCAGGGGATTGTTGTCACCCACAATATCCTGCACCAGCTCCAGCCGCCCACTGTTTGTTTTGTTGTAAGGTTTGCTCTCAAACATTTCCAAAAATTGGCGGGGCACCGCCTCCCCTTCACTTTGATGGTCACCACGATTCAGAAGGGGGGCATCCACCGGGTCAGACTCATACACTCCGGGCGCGCGGGTGGGTACGGGGATCTCATTTTCAAGCCTGCGATACTGCTCTACCAGTGCCACCACGTTCTCAGGTAGTTGTTTGAGATCGTGGTTCAACACGTTGCCTTGCAGCAACTGCCCCAAAAACTCCGCCTCGTCATCGCTGACGGTGCCGGCCATCCATTTGTCCAAAATATTTCGTATGGTTGTTTGATACGCTTTCAACAAAGAAGTTTTGTCCACCGGGGCCGTCGCCACCCACAAACTCAATGGGGCTCCCATACTCTGCGGGGCTTCAGGACCCATCAGAATCTCGCTCACCCCCCACCAGCTACGCTCGTCCCCCTCTTGGTTGATCACGTCGCGAGCGGTGCGAAATTCATAATGGATTTTTTCACCCTGCCAGATAGCCATCTTCCGCGAGCCCTGCCACACGGGTAAAGGTTGATTGAGGCGATGATTATCGTGCAGAATGCCCCCAAACGGATAGTGCCTGACCGCATAACGCCTATTGGCTTTATCACCGGCGGCGCGTACCCAGAGATTGTTGGCTGACGCCGTCATCCGGGGCGAGCCCATCACCGCCGCATGTTTGTCGCTGATGAGATGGCTGTACACCCCGGCAGGGTAGACCCCTTGAAACACCTTCTCCCCTTCCCCCTTCAAAGCGAAAGAGCCCGCAGGTTGTGGGGATAGATGCGAGCCATTACCTGTTTTGAAAAACGTGGCCGCCACCTTGGGGTCGCGCAAATCATAGTAGGCGGCGGCTTCTTCTTTCACCTTTTTGTTGTGCGCCTTCACCCGCCCCACATGCCCCTGCAATCCCTTCCAGTACGATTCGAATTCTTGCGACCCCTGCTCTTTCATCCGAAGCCATGGGGTCAGTGCATCACTGTCATGCTGTTTCTTTGGGCTCTCCACCTTTTCCAGCCTGTCTTCAAGTGACTCCATTTGAGAAAGCCAGTAGGTCGCAAAAGCTTTTTTGATTTGAGGTTTCAGTTGTTTGATGGCGTCTTGATGGCGGCGCTGTTTTTCCTGGCTGTCCACCACAATGGTGGCGGGGCGGTTGCTGATCATCACCCCATAAAAGCGGGTGTAGTCCTTTTGACTAATAGGGTCAAATTTGTGATCGTGGCAACGGGCGCACGACACCGTGAGGGCCATGGTGGCCTTGCTCACCACATCCACCTGATTGTCGGTGAAAGTCACCAATTCCTCATAGGCGTCCACCACCCCAAAACCAAAAGGGTTCATCCGCAGATGTGCGGGGCCAATGGCCGATTCGTTGATGTGGGTTTCTTTATTGAGTCGGGGCTTCGGCAACAGATCGCCGGCCAGATGCTCGATCATCAGCTGGTCGTATGGGACATCCTGTTGCAGGGCCCGTATCAAATAATCACGGTACTGCTGGGCAAAGGCGATACGCGGATCGCCCTCGCTGCCATGACTTTCGCTGTAGCGGTACCAGTCCATCCAGTGTCGGGCCCAACGTTCCGCATACGCCTTGCTGGCCAACAATCCGTCGACGTATTTTTCATAGCGCTTCGGATCTTTGCTCGACGTAAACCTTGTCACGTCGTCAGGGGACGGAGGCAAGCCCGTCAACACCAGCGACACCCGGCGCAACAAGGTATGCGGATCGGCGACTTCACTGGGGATCAGTTGCTGCTGTTTCAGACTGTCATACACAAAAGCATCAATCGGATTGTGGTGCCAATCGGCCTTGTTCACCTTCGGCGGTTCAGGGTTTGTGATCGGCTGGAACGACCACCACTTTTTACGCTCGTCCCGCACATCGTCCCAGCTACGCACCGATTTTTTCAAACTGGTGGCCGTGGGCTGGGTGTGGCGTGGATCCGGAGCCCCCATGCTTACCCACTCCGTGAAATCAGCGATGACACTGTCGACCAACTTGGGCGCTTTGCTGGGCATCTTCTCTACCTCCGCCTGATGGCGGATGGACTGGATCAATAGACTTTCATCGGGATCACCGGGTATGATCACCTCCCCCGAATCCCCTCCCTGTCTTAAAGGCTGACTCCAGTCGAGGGCCAGGCCACCCTTTCTTTTGTTGATCGAGTTGTGGCAGTCGTAGCATTGCTCGGCCAGCACAGGGCGAATCTTCTTTTCAAAAAACTCCCGTTGAGCCTCCGTGATCGTCTGATTCTCTGCCGACACCACAAGGCTCGAAAGCCCCCACAGGCACAACAGCATCACGCAACAGATGGATCTTCTCAGGTTCATCGATCAGGATAATTCGAGCTTGAAACTAGTTCCAAGCTTTCAGTGTGCCGATGGCATCCTCGGCGTTGATCAGTCCAATACGGCCGCTCGCATTGGCTGGCAGCGCGAAGCTTTCGATCAGGATATCGTCGAGATAGAATTCCATTAACGATCCCCGGACAAGTAAGCGAAATGCGGCTGGGCTATCGAACGTCATCTCCCGGTCGACGCGCTTCTCCATTTTGAAACCTGTGCCGTCCGCGTTCATCAGTCCCAACTCAGCGACCCCGCTGCTGTCAATCAACAGGCCTGCTCCAAAATGATTCGTGCATTCAATGTAGACCCCGCTGCGTGGCGAATCCTTTGTCTTCGGCAGCGGCAGGACTCCTTCAATAATAAGTCCCTGTTTCGTATCGAAGGTATTGCCGAGCAAGGCGACAGCGGCGTTGGAATCAAGCGGCTTTTCAACCGCGATTGGCCGGTGTTTCATCTTCTCGTTTCCTTTCCACCAACCGAACCGCAGCGTTCCCTCCTGATCGATACGCACGTCCTTGATGGGGGCGAATGAAACCTGGACGTCTCTGGCCTGGGTGAAATGACAGGCCAGCATGCCCTCGGGGTGACGGAAAAAGCGAGAGAAGTAGGTGTGCCCTGTTAAGACCTTGTAATTCTTCTTTGCCTTGCGAAACGGACCTTCGGGTCGATCTGCAACAAGTGTCGTCATGATTGGATAGTGACCGAACAACATGTAGTACTTGTCACCGATCTTCTCCACCGCGCCGACCTCTCCGTGCTGCCCATGATCAATCACCTTGGGAGGCGCAAGTGCTTTCCAGTGCACCCCGTCGAGCGACTCGCCGAATCCGAATAGCCCCTCAGCGGCGTCCTTCTTCGAGCGATCCGGGCCTGCGGTCCAGTAACCGTAGAGCCCGCCCCCTGGCTTGGGGATGGTCCAGATGCAGTCCCAGCGTCCCTTCTTCTTGTACCATTGTTCGTTCTGTACGAATCGGTATTCTTCCCCTTCTAAACGGGTCCAGTTGAGGAGGTCCGTGGATTCGGCAAAATAGATGTTCTGACGCCCGTCGAACTCCTCGGAGTAATTCATATAGAATTTACCGTCCTGCTCGAAGGTCGGCGACTTCCAGGTCGAACCGGTGCCCATCCACTTGGCTCCCGGAGTCTTTTTCAGGATTGGCCCCTTTTCAGTCCAGTGTACGCCATCAGGCGACGTGGCCATGGAAATATTGTCCCAGCGCCAGCGGTATTCGCCGACATTTGCGAGGTAGTAGAGATAGTAGGTTCCTTCATGATGGTAGAGCCAAACGTCCCACATGTTGCCGGTTTCCTGATGTTGTGCCTTGTAGAACATGGATTGCACATTCTTGTCTGAAGCCGGTGGATTGGTGTCACGGTCCGACTTCTTCGATACCCCCTGAGTTCGATAAATCGAATTCATTTTCCATGAGGTGATTGATTTGACCTTAAGATCGCCTCCTTGGCTGAACAGGCTCACAGAGATGTCTTTTGGGTCATATTCATGCCACGCCACTGCGGCCTGCCGGTCATTGGCGAACACTTCGATCATGCTCTTATCGATGAAGATCCTCAAGGTCAGGTCTTCTCCCTTTTCTAATTCAAAAGGTGGTTTGATATACCCAACGTTCAAAACCTTACTCTCTTTGCCAGAAGAAATCGTGAAGCCGCCGCTCCCGTCTTTGGCGCTCAAGACCTTGATCCCAAAATCACGGGCCGATGGGGCGTCGAGAACAAGCTCCAGTTCCATCGTGTCGCCAGACATTTCCTTCAGCAGGTATTCCGTATCGCTCTTCACCGTGATGTTCCGCTTCTGCTTCGGATCGCTGCGGAGCTTTTCGAGCTCGCGCAAGGGCTTGATACGCAACACGCCATCCTCCGGAAGGCTGAGCTCACGGGGCAAAGATTGTATGCCCGGCTGAAGCTTCTTGTCCCCTTCCATCAGCGAAGCGAGATCGCTAACTTTGCCTTTCTGGCCCCAGTCCTTAATCGGCGGTGTACACCATGACCACATCACACGTCGACCATCGGCTGTCAAAAGTGACTCTGGGGCAAAAAAGTCCCACCCCCACCAGTTCATCATGGCGTGATGCTCGGGAAGAAATTTTTCATCTTTAAAATCACCGAGGTAATAGCGAGCCCCCAGGTCATGACTGATACAGAGGAGCATCCACTTGTCGCCGATTTTGAACATGTTGGCGCAGGAGATATCTTCGCCTTTCGGCACGCCCAGGTCTTTGGGGAAATCCGGATGCAGCAGTTCGCCGAGAAATTCCCAGT
>Ga0206130_10005326_pt1 | contig 15269 bp, 14 predicted proteins | sample Helgoland_Spring_9_FD_148637 | JGI IMG/M metagenome (GOLD analysis project Ga0206130, IMG submission 148637) | Pelagic subsurface seawater microbial communities from Kabeltonne, Helgoland, North Sea - Helgoland_Spring_Bloom_20160512_1 | ecosystem: Environmental > Aquatic > Marine > Epipelagic ... | reverse complement strand
TTGAAGTGAATCGCAAATGAGCCAGCTAGGCTCCGGGGATAGCTTGAAGCTATTTTCTTCTCCAAGGGAGATCGGTGTTCGACTGGGAAGCGGACGCTGATCGCAAGAAAGCCCACGCAGGTGGGTACGCACAACTAGCATCCTCCATTAATCTATATAACGTTTCAAGACTGCCAAGGAACAAACCTATCCGTAAGTTAAATCTTTACCTTGGATTCACACCTGTAAAACGAGCCAACCCAATTCGTTTGGCTTTGAGTCTAAGGGACCTGCAGGCTCCATATGCGCCCATACTCGACGTGTTGGTTTGGAACAAATCACATGCCACCTACAAGTGACTTTTCTGAGGCTTTATTTAGGCGCGCAGTGATAGTCACTTTCAATCGAACATTTCAGCCGCATGAACAAAATCCTAATTTAAAAGATGCCCTAGAAAGCGAATTGTCAGGCATACTCAACCTAGCTTTGGCAGCGTACGCAGGAGCGTTAAAAAATGGGTTCACCATCCCAGCTTCGTCACAACAGGCTAGAAATGAATGGAAGTTGGAAACCAATCAAGTTGCCCAATTCGTAATAGACGCATGCGATGAGAATCCAGACGCAGCAGAAAATTTTAGCGAGCTATACAGATGCTATAAAGGTTGGGTTCATCACAATCACTTATCATTGCTCACCCGCAAAACATTCTCATCTCGAATGCAAAGACTGGGCTTTAACAATAGCAAATCTGGACCCAACCGCAAATTTAAGGGCCTCCAGCTAAAGAGATAAGAAGGGACGCGAGGGACAGATGGGACAGGTTTTTTCTACCTACTGCGATCTGAGAAAAAATAGATATAGAACTGAGGTATGTATTTTTCTCAGATTACTAGTGCCAGAGAAAAACCTGTCCCAAGCGTCCCATCTGTCCCTTGGAACACCAAGTTCCCAAATTATTACCTGAAAATATTGGAGAATAGAGATGGGCGGATACGGATCAGGGCGGCGCAGTGCCAAACCCAAAGTCGAAGAGTGTAGTTCTCTAGACGCCAATCAGCTTAACAGGGATGGCTGTCTCAAGAACGGCTGGAACGGGACAATGGCATGGTCACGCAATGGGAAAAAGTTTTCCTCCATCGGAATGCGTGCAACTGCCAATTATCTGCATCTAGGCTACAGTTCTAAGCAGTATGGCTCCGTGATCCAGCCTGTCCGAATAGAGCGCCTGCCCTGCCGCTTTGGAGGCTCACGGGCCTACTTCAGGTGTGACTGTGGCAAGCGGGTGGTAAAGCTCTACGGCTTTGGTAGGTACTTCCAGTGTCGCCATTGCTCTGGCCTATTCCACTACAGCAAGAACGAAGGTTTTTGGGATAGATCTTTACGGCAGCGAACAAAGCATCAGCGGCGCCTGAGCGGCAATGCGTCCCTAGAGGCGTATGAGCTGGCAAAACCCAAGGGAATGTGGTGGAAAACCTATTACCGCCTTCAAAGGGCCGCTCAAGAGGCGGAGGACCGTGCGGGGGATGACTTTATTACGGCGGCGGGGAGGTTGTTGAAACCCACCATGAGAAGCCAAAACCAAACTGCTCTTTCGCTGCGGTCGGATTGAACCATCGAGACGCGGAGATCTTCCAGGGTCACGTTGGCAGCGCTGCGGCACTAAGCGAGCATTAGTCGTGAGCTCGGACGCTTTCTTGCGCTATGAGGTAGAGCGGGAATCCAATACGGATTCTGTACCGAAACGGGTGTTCAAGTGCGCGATAGCGCGCTTCTGTTTCCAATATGCAGACCACTTAGCTTTAGACACAGATGCTGCCTTAAGAAGGCCTCAACCAGTGTTTGGCAAAAGTACAAGATGTCATTTTCGCGACTGCGATGGTGTGACCCCGAACTTGCGTTTAAAATGTTTATTAAAAATCGACGAAGAACCAAAACCTGACGCGATGGCGATTTCGATCAAGGACAGAGACGTCTGCTGGCAAAGTTGATGTGCCCGTTCGAGTTGAAGGTTGAGATAATAGCGCCGAGGCGAGCAGGCGAGATAGCGCGAGAACAATCTTTCCAGTTGTCTTTGCGAGATGCTTTGAGATACTGCGAGGTCTTTCGTTGAGACGGGCGCTTCGAGGTTTTGGCTCATCTCCTTGACCACTTTCTGGATCAAAAGGGGATAGTGCAAAAGGCGGTTTTCCTGTGCCCCGGGCTGCGGACTGTTTCCGCTGCGTGCGCCCGATACCAATACCGCGTCGCAAAACCGGCTGGCCCAATCTTCTCCAAATTCATGGGCCAGAAAATCAATCATAAAATCAAGTGTTGCCAATTCACCTGCACAGGTTGCGATGGTGCCGTCGGCCTCAAACAGCTGTGTCGTGACGTTAAAGGAAAGATGCCGTTCGGCAAAAGCAAAGGCAGAACGCCAGTGCACCGCATAGGTTTTGTTGCGGGTTGCCTGTTCTTCTGCGAGAACCCAAGTGGACGCGCCGATGCTGGCCAGACGGACATTGTTTCTGGTGCAGGCTCTGACCAATGTGCGCAGTTTTGGCCTGAGGGCCGGAGCGACATCAGCGCCGCTACAGACGAACACCGCATCCGGTTGGTTCCGTGACCCAAAACTTTCGATCAGTTCTTGGATTTGATCCGTCGCTGGCGGCACCATGATCTCGCTGTTTTGGGCTGATTGCCCAAGACGACAGACCTGAAGGACCGGAGCATTGCCACCCAACTTTCGGCGCAGGAATTCAAAGGGTTCCATCAGGCACGCCTGAGAAATCAGCGATGCCTCTTCGACAAGGATGATCGCGTATCGGCGCATCGGTATTGCAGCTTTGTCGTTCATGGTGCGTCGACGGCGTTGCAGGCTCCCTCAAGCGATTGCCACAAGGCTTGCCCATGCGCACGTGCAACGTGGATCCGGTAACGATCCTCGCTTTCATATCGGTAGAGGAACACACCAAAGCCAAACAGAAGGCGGGCCACTGAGTTTGACGGCGCGTGAAGCTCGCCGCCTTGATCCAGCACGCTGCGCGCGTTTTTACCGCTGACCTCAAAAACTTCATAGGCACCTGTGGCATCGGAGACGGCGCGACCTGTCTCGGAGTGCCAGCCTTCGGGTTCAGAATGCGCGGCCCCCACCAGCAAGACGCGGTCGCGGCGAACGAAAAGGGTGTAAAAAGGGCCCGCTGCGATGTCAGGCCATCCGAAGCTGTCGGGAAACGCCGCGCACACCGTCGGACCCGATATGAGGACCTGATGTTCAGCAGATATCTGCCCGACCTTGACGCCGTGCCCGTCAATCTGGGCCTCGTGCTTGCGTATGGGGGTCCAATTGGAACGATCGTCACGCATTTAATCGCTCTCCTTCTGGGTCAAACTGACAGGTGGGCACGACTCTTGCGCGCCGTTTTTCTCCCAAATGATAGACGTCGATTGCGTTCCCTTCTGTGGCGAGGCCCTGAGAAAGCAAGGCCAAGGCGATAGGGCGGTTCAACGTCGGGCTGTCGTAGCTTGATGTCACAAACCCGACCGAACGCCGTGTTTCGCCCGAACCCGACACGAGATGGGCACCGCAAGGCAGCATGGCGGCACCTTCGGGCACGGCCAATCCAACGAGTTGGCGGCGGTTCGTCTCATTTGCCTTTTGGGTTTGCAATCCGCGGTCTCCGACAAAGGCCGCCTTCTTTTTCAGGCGTGGGATGCCAAATCCCAGATCATGCGGCATGGTTTCGCCATCCGTATCTTTGCCGATGATGAGGAAGCCTTTTTCAGCACGCAGGATCGACAGCGCTTCCAATCCGATGGCCCCGGCGGACATCGGTGCACCAGCTTCAATTGTAGCACCCCACAAGGCTGCGGCCTGCGCCACCGGGCAAGACATCTCAAAACTGACGTCACCGGTAAAACTGACACGTGCCACACGGACAGGGGCGCCTTGAAATTGGCCGGCCCTGAACTGCATGTGCTTGAACTGTTCCGGGCTCAGGTCAATGCCGAGATTGAGGGTCGCAACAATATCACGGGCTTTGGGCCCTGTCACCGTGACCGTGGGCCAATTCTGTGTTGTGTCATGCACGAAAATTCGATCGGGATCATTGCCATCCTGCCGCCAGTTTTCCAGCAGAGACACGACACCATCCACATGGCTCGACGAACAAGAGACCACAAACCGGTTCTCATCCAGACGGGCGATCACCCCGTCATCATAGACAGCACCGCTTTCGGTTAACATGAAACCATAGCGGATATGACCGGGTTTCAGCGTTGCAACGGTGTTATAGTAGATGAAGTTCACAAACTTTTCGGCATCTGGCCCCATGACCTCGATCTTGCCAAGAGGGGAGGCATCAAAAATGCCAGCAGTCGTGCGGGCCATGCGCACCTCACGTGCCGCAGCTTGGTCGGCGTCGCCTCCCCCGTACCATCCCGGTCGCAACCAGCCTCCATATTCGCCCATTGCGGCATCGGCGGCACGGTGTTGCGGTTCGAGACACAAGCGTTTGAGCGGGTGAAACAACTCCCCGCGATGATGCCCGCGATAGAGTTCGAGGGGCACCGGGACAAAAGGGGGGCGGAAAGTTGTTGTGCCCACCTCGGGAATTTCTTTGCCCTGCAAGGCCGCCATTGCCGAAAGGCCGGCGACATTCGATGTCTTGCCTTGATCAGATGCCATACCCAAGGTCGTATAGCGCTTTAGATGTTCGACCGAGACGTAATTTTCACGCGCGGCCAATTCGACGTCCTTGAGCGTCACATCATGCTGAAAATCAATCCATTGGCGTTGCGACGTGCCAAGCACCGCGGGCCGGGGCCGGGCACAATAGTCCGCCTTGCGCCGGGGACGCGCAGCACCAGTGGCGACGGCAGTGGCTTCCGCAAGCGCATCATCGAGGTCAAATGTGCCCGCCGCAGCACCAATTGCGGTGATCCACGCGGGACCTGCGGCAGGGACAAAGGCCTGTGCGTTGCTGTCCCAATCCAGCTTGCCGCCTGCATGACGCCACAGATGCACAATGGGCATCAGGCCCGCTGACGTCAGTACCGTGTCACAAGTAAAATGGTGCGGGCCGACCTGCAGGCCTGTGACCGCCCGTCGGCCCATCGCTTTGGGCAACGCGTCCTTTGGTTCGACGACATCTATGTCCAGTCCTTCGTCTCGCAGGGTGGAAATCTGTTGCTCGGCAAGCCCGTGATCCGCAATGACACAGGCGCGACGCCCTACGGCCACACCGTATCGGCCAGCAAATTCTGCTGCCCCGTCCAATGACATCACACCGGGCACATCATTTTGGGCAAAGGTCAGCGGGCGGTCCAATGCGCCGGTCGCCATAATCAGTTTTTCGGGCCGCATGCGCGTGAGGCTGGGTTGTTCGCAAAATCCATGTTCCGTGCACAGCCCAACCATTGCGTGATCGTAGATCCCGAAAGCCGTTGTTCGGGTCAGGATGCGTCCCCCGGCGGCTGAAATCCGTTTCGTTTGCTCGGCGATCCAGTCCGCGACCGGGTGTCCGTCAACCGTTGGCGATTGCCAGGCTTTCCCACCCAATTCCGCATGATCGTCCACAAGGACTACGGATTGACCTGCCTCAGCCGCAGTGGCAGCCGCCTGCAATCCGGCAACGCCGCCGCCGACAACCAAAAGATCACAATGATCAAAGCGTTGAGTAGAATGGCTATCCTCCAAGGGTCCGCCTTCCAGTGCGCCAAGCCCGGCCATCTTGCGAATTGTCGGTTCAAACAAGTGCCAGTCAGGCCACATAAACATCTTGTAGTAAAAACCAGCTGACAGAAATCTGTGACCCAGATCCAAAACGCTTTTGATGTCTCGCGCGGCAGAGGGAAATGAATTTACCGCCCGTGCGTGCATGCCGTCTTCGAGCAGTGTCGTCGCTGCGGGGCAATTGGGGCGGTGAACATCCCCCAGACGAATATTGAAGATCGCGTTTGGATCGTCAAACCATGCGCTCCAGACGCTTCTTGGGCGATGATACTTGAAGCTGCGACCCATGATACGAACACCGTTCGCGATGAGCGCGGAGGCAAGCGTGTCGCCGGGGTGACCAGAATAACGCGTGCCATCGAAGGTGAAATTCAACACCCGAGAGCGGTCAATCCGGCCGCCGGTTCCAAGGCGAAAGCCGGTCATGGCGTATGCTCCTTGCGCAAGGCGCGCGACGACAACACTTCCATCGTCACTGTGTTGCGTTTCATCAAAAAGACTTCGCGACACGGGATATGTACCCAGATTTCCTCCGAAACACCGACAGGGTTCGCCTGTGCATAGAGGTAGTCGCGCCATTCGGTTTCGGACACATCCTGTGTCGTATCGGGGCGGGTCTTGCCAGCCTCGGCAGAGAAATGGAATTCGCGCTCATCACGAAGACCACAGAACGGGCAGGGGAAACGTTGCATTCTCAGGCCTCCATCAATGCGCGATGCCGGATGCGGCACCTTCGTCAATCAGATGACCGGTCAGGAACCGGGATGGATCAAAGGGGCGGCTGATGTCGTGATGCGCATCTGTCGCAAGCAGATGAGCAAACAAGTACCCTCCTGCGGGAATTGCTTTGAACCCACCCGTTCCCCAGCCGCAATTGACATAAATGCCGTCGACACCGGACGGGCCAATCACCGGGGAACTGTCAGGTGTAACATCCACCGTGCCGCCCCAATGACGCAGCAGTTTGACCTTTGACAAGATGGGCGCAAATTCGACCAGACCTGAAAGAACGGCCTCTTGCATGGGCAGGTTTCCGCGTTGAGCGTAGGAGGGGACCCGATCGAGACCACCACCAATGACCAGCCCGCCTTTGTCAGACTGGCTAAAGTAAGCGCCGCAGGCAGGCGAAAAGGCGACCGTGTCGATCACAGGCTTGAGCGGTTCAGAAACAAACGCCTGGAGCGTGTAAGACGTAATCGGCAGCGCGTACCCGGCAAGGCCCGCCATGACAGAAGAATGACCGGCAACGGCTGCCCCGACACGGCCTGCTCGGATCGGACCGAGTGTCGTTTCAACGCCTTTGCAGGTGCCACCTTCCATGAGAAACCCGGTCACTTCGCAATTCTGGATGATGTCGATCCCGAGTTGGTCAGCGGCGCGTGCGAAACCCCACGCAACAGCATCATGTCTGCCAGTTCCTGCACGTCCCTGCCAAACGGCACCATGGATCGGATAGCGGGCATCATTTGAATAGTTCAGAACCGGGGCTTTCTTGCGCAGGTCTTTCGCATCCATCAACTCAGCATCTGTGCCGTTGATCTGCATGGCGTTGACCATGCGGGCAGCCATTTCCATTTCCGGTTCCGAATGACACAGCACGGCCATGCCGCGTTGTGAGAACATCACGTTGTAGTTCAGCTCTCGCGAAAGCGTTTCGTAAAGTTTCGTGGACAAATCATAGAGTGCGACGCTCTCCGGGTAGAAATAGTTGGAGCGGATCACGGTCGTATTGCGCCCTGTGTTGCCGCCGCCCAACCAGCCTTTTTCGATCACGGCCACACGGGTGATCCCGTGGTTTTTTGCCAGATAATAGGCAGTGGCCAGCCCGTGACCCCCGCCGCCGATGATTACAATGTCATATTCGGCTTGCGGTTTTGGCGTGCGCCAAGCCTTGCCCCACCCCTTGTGATGACGCAAGCCTTCCTTCAAGATGGACCAGGCAGAGTAGTGTTTTGTCACGATGCTGCTTCTTTGAGTGTCGAATTCCTATATGTACGGTAATGTACATTTCCTGATCCTGCAAGGATGAATCACATTGAGCGACAAACCGATCGAGAAGAAACGCCGCACGCGTGGCCCGGGGCGCACCGATCGCGAGGATTGGTTGCAAGCCGCATTAGCCGTCATGATCTCGGATGGTGTCGACGCAATAAAAGTCGCGGCCCTGTCCGAGCATTTGGAGTGTGCGAGGTCCAGTTTTTATTGGTATTTCAAGAACCGGGATGAGGTCCTCGCAGCCCTATTGGATCAGTGGCAGTCTCTGAACAATCGAACAATCCTTTCTTATGCTGCGCGGCCGGCTGATACGATCAATTTGGCCCTTGTTACCTTATTTCGTGGCTTTCTAGATCCGAAGAAATTCAATACATCCTTGGATTTTGCCGTGCGCGAATGGGCAAGGCGAGATGTCTCTGTTCGGCGCGCCGTGGACATCTCGGATACCGCGCGGTTGGATGCGATTTCGGGGATGTTCACCCGCTATGGCTACGAGCCGCGCGAAGCGGCCATTCGGGCGCGGATCGTGTATTATACGCAGATTGGCTATGAAGCGCTTGATCGACGATCAAACCGACTGGACCGGGAAGAGACCGGCCCCCACTACCTGTTTTGTTTAACAGGTCGCTGGCCAAACGCTGAGGAAACCGCAGCAATCACGCAGTTGGCGCATGATCTGAAAGACTGATTACGTACAAACCTGAACATATTTATGGACAGACGCGTACAATCTGTATAGTGAGTCTCCAACAATGAATTGGAGGGGACATGAAGTCATCGTATCGGGCAGTAGTGATTGGCGGAGGCGTGGTCGGTGCGTCAGTTCTGTATCATCTTGCCAAATTTGGGTGGACCGACGTCGCGCTGGTTGAGCGCGCAGAGCTTACCGCAGGATCGACCTGGCATGCGGCGGCAGGATTCCATGCCCTAAATGGTGACCCGAATATCGCGGCACTTCAGGACTATACGATCAACCTTTATAAGCAGATCGAAGCGGAAAGTGGTCAGGATGTTGGCCTGCACATGACAGGCGGCGTAAATTTTGCCACCAACCAGAACCGATGGGAGCAACTCAAAGCGGGTTGGGCGACCTTTCAGGCTATCGGGGTGGAAACCGCGTCTTTGGTCACACCGGAGGAAATCCGCGAAATGACCGGTGGGATTATCCGCACTGAGGATATTCTGGGTGGTTTGGCGGATACAAACGAAGGTTATCTAGACCCTTACGGCACTACGATGGCCTATGTAGGGGCCGCGAAAAAGTGTGGTGCCGAAGTCATCTTGCGCAACCGTGTGATAGAGCTGAACCAGCGTGGCGATGGCACTTGGGATGTGGTGACGGAACAAGGCACAATCCATACCGAACATGTCGTCAATGCCGCGGGGCTGTGGGCCAAGCAATGTGGATTGATGGTTGGCGTCGACCTGCCTGTCACGCCGATGGAACATCACTATCTGGTCACAGAAAGCCTTGAAGGATTGCAGGCTTTGGACTGCGAAGTGCCAGTGATCGCAGATCTTGACGGTTTTACCTATGCACGCCAGGAGCGCGACGGGCTGTTGCTGGGCGTCTACGAACGCAACCCGAAACATTGGATGATGGATGGGGCCCCTTGGGATTACGGAATTGAATTGATCCCCGAAGACATCGACCGGATCAGCGAAGAACTGGCGATCGGCTTTGACCGCTATCCTGAACTGGCTGACGTCGGCATCAAGAAATGGGTTAATGGCGCGTTTACTTTTGCACCTGATGGCAACCCATTGGTTGGGCCCGTTGGTCCACGCGGTTATTGGGTCGCTTGTGGCGTGATGGCTGGATTCTCGCAGGGCGGCGGGGTTGGCAAGTCACTGGCGGAATGGATGATCCATGGTGCACCGGAAAGCGATATCTTTGGTATGGACGTCGCGCGATTCGGCCCGCACCAGTCCAACAAAGAGTACATTCGTCAAACGACGGCACAGTTCTATGCGCGGCGGATGCTATTCACCTATCCCAACGAACAATTGCCTGCAGGTCGCAACATAAAGCTGTCCGGTGCGCATCAGGATATGGACGCTGCCGGCGCACGGTGGGGCAATGTTTGGGGACTGGAGTTGCCCATCTACTTTGCCGACAAGGATTTCGAGGAACCCGGCACCCAGCGTCGATCCGCCAATTTCCCACTGGTCGCAGCGGAGTGTGAAGCGGTGCGGGATGCTGCCGGTCTTCTCGATATCTCGGGCTTTGCACGGTATCGCATATCCGGCGAAGGGGCCAAAGACTGGCTGGATCACTTGCTCGCTTGCAAGATTCCGGGTGCAGGCCGTGTGAAGCTGGCACCGATGCTGGCCGAAGATGGCCGTCTAAAGGGCGATATGACCGTCTTTAACTGGGGCGATGGCAGCTATTGGCTGATGGGGTCCTACTACCTCAGAGCGTTCCATATGCGTTGGTTCAACCAGCATATGGGCCAAAACGTGCAGATCGAGGACATCTCGGATGCCACAAACGGCTTCTTGCTGACCGGGCCAAAGACGTTCGACATTCTGGAGACGGTTTCGGACACCGATTTGAGCGGTTTGAGCATGATGCGTTGTGGGATGGCGGATCTTGGCCTGCACCGTTGTCAGGTGGCGCGGTTATCCCTGTCGGGTGAAGTCGGGGTCGAGATCAGCTGCAGTGCCAATGAACACGCCTCACTGCGCAAACTACTGCTGCAGGCCGGCGCGGTGCATGACATCAAAGAGGTCGGCTTTTTGTCCATGCTTTCGATGCGGCTGGAGAAAGGCATCGGCATCTGGAATGCGGAGTTCACCCAAAGCTACACGCCCGCGCAGACCGGGCTGGACCGTTGGATCGCCTGGGACAAAGACGACTTCATCGGTCGTGAAGCGGCAGCAAACGCGGGCAATCCTTCTCAGGTGTTGGTGATGCTTGAGGTGGATGCGGATGATGCGGATGCGGTCGGGTTTGAACCTGTTTGGCAGGATGGCAAGCGTATCGGGATGACAACGTCGGGCGGTTATGGTCATCGCCTAAAGCGCAGCCTCGCTTTGGCGTTGGTGCATCCCTCGGCCAGCGAAATCGGCAACGCGCTCAGTGTCCACGTGATGGGGGAAGAACGGCCCACCAAGGTCATCGAAGCATCGCCGTATGATCCCACCGGCGCGCGCGCCAGAAGTTAAGGAGTACGGGAATGGAACAGGAAACAAGACGGCGGGGACGCGCGGGTGGGCGTGGTGCACGACAGGCGGCAGATTCAAAGTCGGCGACCCGCAGCCTCGCTTATCGACAGCTGCGTCATCCTTATGAGCCGCAAAGTATCTTTGGCGCTGATGAGATCAATTCGATCCACAAGACAGCTTTGCGGGTGCTTGAAGAATTGGGCATGAAAATCCTGCTGCCCGAAGCGCGCGAGATTTTTGCCAAAGCGGGTGCCAAGGTCGTCGATGAAATGGTTTTCATCGGCAGCGACATTATTGATGAAGCGTTAAAAACCGCGCCCGCGTCGTTCAAGCTCCACGCGGCCAACCCTGAACGGGAACAGATCTATGAGACCGGCGCATTGTTGTTCATGGCTGGTGCCGGTTGCCCAAATGCGACTGACAACGAAAGGGGCAGGCGCCCGGGCGATCTGCAAGCATTTGAAGAAACGCTGAAGCTGCAACAGGCATTTGACGCCATTCATCTTCTTGGCCCCTCTGTAGAGCCGCAGGACGTGCCCATACACTTGCGCCACTATGCCATGACGCGTGCTCAGCTGGCCTATACTGACAAGCCGATGTTCATCTATGCACGCGGGCGCGATCAGGTTTTTCAAAGCATGGAGATGATCCAGACCGCGCTGGAGCTGTCAGATGATGATGTCGCAGGGCAGATTTGGGGCTGGACCAATATCAACTCAAACTCACCCCGGATGCTGGACAATCCAATGGCGCAGGGGATCATCGACTTTGCTCGCATGGGCCAGCTATCTGTGATCACGCCCTTCTGTCTTGCCGGGGCCATGGCACCCATCACGGTGTCTGGCGCCTTGACGCTGCAACATGCCGAAGCGTTGGCTGGCATTGCGCTGGCGCAGATGGCCAATCCCGGTGCCCCAGTCAGCTATGGCGGGTTCAGTTCCAACGTTGACATGAAGTCTGGCTCGCCTGCCTTTGGAACCCCTGAGCACGTGAAAATGCAGGTCGGAGCCGGCCAATTGGCGCGCCATGTGGGCTTGCCCTGGCGGTCAGCTTCGGGTGCGGCCTCTAACACCTGTGACATGCAGGCTGCGACCGAAACGGACATGGCCATCTGGGGTGGCCTGATGGGGAATGCGACCCTGATGATCCATGCGGCGGGCTGGCTGGAAGGCGGGCTGAGCTTTGGATACGAGAAATTCATCAATGATCTGGAGTGTATTCAGTCCGTGGCCGAGCTTGCTCAACCCACCTCGGGATCAGATGCAGAGATCGGCTTTGACGCCCTCCAAGAAGTCGACCCAGGTGGCCATTTCTTTGCGACCGCGCATACGATGGCGCGGTATCAGGATGCATTCTATCAACCACTGGTAGCCGATCTGAACAACTTTGGAAGTTGGGAAGAAGCGGGCAGCCTGACCTCCACGGATCGTGCAACGCAGGTCTGGAAACAAACGCTTTCAGACTTCAAGGCACCTGCGGGTTGCGACGAACGGGTCGCACGCGTCGAAGATTTGATTTCGAAAGGAACGGAGGCAGGTGGCGCTGCACCGTTGGATTAAGAAGCCACTAAACATTGGGAGATGAAAATGATGAAACCATCGAACGACAAGACAAAAGTCCTTAAGCGGCTGGCTCAGGCTTCAAACAATGGTGAGATGGAGCGTCGAGAGTTCCTTGCCATGGCAAGCACCTTTGGCGCCTCCGCCACTGTCGCATATGGCCTGATCGGCCTGCCTGCGCCCGCCTATGCCGATTGACACGCTAGAAAAGGCGGCACCTTGCGTATCGGTATCCGTGTCTTGGACATGACCAGATCGGCCTTTTGTCTGGCGGCCAGCGCCAAGCGGTCAGTCTGCTTATGGCTGCTCTTGCGGATGTATCGGTTTTGCTTCTCGACGAGCACACCGCCGCCTTGGACCCGCGCACTGCGGAATACGTCTTGAAGGTGACGGAGGAGATCGTCGGGAAAAAGAAACCGACGACGATAATGATTACACATTCCATGGCACAAGCGCTGCAATACGGGTCGCGTACCATCATGTTGGATGAAGGCCGTGTTGCGCTAAACTTGGGGCCAGAAGATAGAAAAGGGCTGACGGTAACAGACTTGCTTGAAAAGTTCCGTGCCTCTGCAAATGCGAGTATCAACGAAGATGCGCTCATAGAGCCGTAGGACCTCAAACCAAGTGCAAACACATCACGCAGAAATCGGAAACAAAATGGCCTCTCCTGAAGATTCACCGCCGAGCAACACCGCCTATGACCCTCAAAAAGACGGCGCGAAGATGCGCTTTGATGATGCAATGTCTTATGGCGATTACTTGCAGGTGGAAACGCTGCTGGACATCCAGACGTGTCACTCTCCCGCCCATGATGAGATGCTGTTCATCATCCAGCACCAAACATCCGAGCTTTGGATGAAGCTTATTCTGCATGAGTTGGCCGAAACCCGTCTGGCCTTTCAGCAGGGTAATATGCCTGTCGTGTTCAAGATGTTGTCGCGCATCAGCCGCATCTTTGAGCAACTGAATAACCAGTGGGATGTGCTGCGAACTATGACCCCTGCGGACTACACCAGCTTCAGGGATTCACTGGGGCTTTCATCGGGCTTCCAGTCGTTTCAATACCGCATGATCGAGTTTATCTTGGGCAATCGCAACCCAAACATGCTGAAACCGCACGAACACGTGCCCCATTTCCACAGCCAGCTGGCACAAGAACTTAATCAGCCGAGTTTCTATGACACTGTCATCGATTACTTGTTCCAAACGCTGGACGGAAATCTTGATGCGCGGCCCAAGATGGCGCTGGACACCCCCCATGTGGCCCATGAAGACGTGCAGGCGCGCTGGAAGATTGTTTACGAGAATACGGCGGACAACTGGACGCTTTATGAGCTTGCGGAAAAGCTCATGGATTTGGAAGATTATTTCCGGCGCTGGCGGTTTAACCACGTCACCACCGTGGAACGGGTGATCGGATTCAAACGCGGAACCGGTGGGACTTCGGGAGTGAAATACCTGCGCAGAATGCTTGAGGTTGAACTGTTTCCCGAGCTTTGGAACGTAAGGGGTGATCTATGACACTGCCAAGAAAACACCTGTTTGATATCCCGAAAGGGGTCATCTACCTCGACGGGAATTCCCTTGGGGCGCTGCCAAAGGCGGCTATGGCGCGGGCACAAACAACGATTGCGATCGAGTGGGGTCAAGAGCTGATCCGCGCGTGGAATACCGCCGATTGGATGGGTTTGCCGCAAAAGGTGGGCGACAAGATCGCCGCATTGATCGGCGCACCTGCGGGATCTGTGGCGATGGGCGATACGTTGTCGATCAAGGTGTATCAAGCGCTTGCTGCCGCGTTAAAGATGCGGCCTGACCGGCGTGTGATCCTGTCGGATAATGGCAACTTCCCGACCGACCTTTATATGGCGCAGGGTTTGATCGACACGATCGGCAAGGGATACACGCTGCGCACACCAAACCCCGAAGCGGTGCTGGACGCGATCACGCCAGATGTAGCAGTTGTGATGCTGACACAGGTTGATTACCGCACGGGCCGCTTGCACGATATGGACGCGATCACCAAGGCGGCGCATGCAGCAGGCGCTGTGATGATTTGGGATTTAGCCCATAGCGCGGGTGCTTTGGCGGTTGATATTCTGGGGTCAAACGCAGAGTTCGCGGTAGGCTGTACCTACAAATACCTCAATGGCGGCCCTGGTGCGCCCGCGTTTATCTATGCGCGTCCTGACGTGATTGACTCCGTAAACCCCGCGCTTGCCGGATGGTTGGGGCACGATGCGCCGTTTGATTTTGAGCTTGGCTATCGCCCTGCGATGTCAACGGAACGCCTGCGCGTCGGCACGCCGCCCGTTGTGCAACTGTCGTTGCTTGATGCGGCATTGGACGCTTGGGACGGGGTCGATATGGAAGCGTTGCGCACGACATCCATGGCCCTGTGTGATCTGTTCATCGCCGAGGTCGAGGCGCGCTGCCCTGATCTGGTGCTGGCGTCGCCGCGTGATGAAGATGCCCGTGGCAGTCAGGTGTCGTTCGCGTTTGAACATGGTTATGCCGCGATGCGGGCGTTTATTGACCGTGGTCTCATCGGTGATTTCCGTGCGCCTGACATCATGCGTTTCGGTTTTACGCCGCTCTATATTGATGCAGGCGATGTGCGGGCCGCCGCCGCCATCATCGCAGATGTGATCAACAATCGGCTGTGGGACGACCCGCAATACCTGACAAAGTCGCGTGTGACATGACTGCAATCGATTGGGATGATGCCTTTGCAAACGGTGTAGGATTCACACAGTGAATCCTCGCAAGGGGCGATTTGTGCAACAAAGCCATGTGGAAGGCATCAATCACGTTATTGAAGCCAATCCGAGAAGTTGTTGTAATTAAATCGGATT
>Ga0206130_10005325_pt1 | contig 15270 bp, 16 predicted proteins | sample Helgoland_Spring_9_FD_148637 | JGI IMG/M metagenome (GOLD analysis project Ga0206130, IMG submission 148637) | Pelagic subsurface seawater microbial communities from Kabeltonne, Helgoland, North Sea - Helgoland_Spring_Bloom_20160512_1 | ecosystem: Environmental > Aquatic > Marine > Epipelagic ... | reverse complement strand
TCAATCGTCCAACAGATCAGTCAGTTCGCAAAATCACCGCGCTCCAATCTATGCGCAACACTAGCAACACGCGCCAATACCGCGAGAGCGGTTTCGTCCTTGTCCGCAGTGCGGAAGTTGAAGCAGTGCGCAGCGAAGGTCTCCTTCGAGCCCATTGCGGAAGTGTTAAGATCTTGCTGCGCGCGCTCGCAGCGAGGAAACCCGCTGCGCCGCCGCAAATTCGCTACTGCATCGCATAGGCGATTGCGGTCATTCAGGCATCATGCAGAAAATCTGGAGCCGCGAATTCACAAAACGCGGGATGAAGCCGACCCTAGATTTAGCTGGGCCAAGCAACAACCTAATTCGATCTGTTCCGGCTCAAAGATGGCGTGATTGACGAACATTAAGACATGTCCGTGGTCGCGCTGCATGAAGGCAGCCCGAGAATATTCATAGCGACACTTGGTCGAGTTACACTAACCCTCTACTGTACGCCAATCGAAGCGGAAATCTGAGAGGCTACGGAAAACGCGTCATCGGCGCTTAGGGTGTCATTGTCTGCTCAGACAGGGCAGACCCCTCTATGTTGTGGTTGCGAGTTTCGCGAGGGTTGTTATTTCGTGATAATCTCCGGCCCCATCATCATCGTTGGCAGCCATGTGCTGAGGAACGGAATGTAGGTCACCATAATCAAGAACACAAAGAGCACAGCGAGGAATGGTAGTGCGGCGCGCACCACGCTCATCATCGGCATATTAGCGACGCCAGATGTTACGAACAGGTTAAGCCCTACCGGCGGCGTGATCATCCCGATCTCCATGTTCACTACCATAATGATACCAAGGTGGATGGGGTCGATCCCTAGTTCAATCGCAATCGGGAACACTAGTGGGGCCACGATGACCAACAAGCCTGATGGCTCCATAAATTGCCCACCAATCAGCAAGATCACGTTCACGATCACCAAGAACATTATTGGTCCGAAGCCAGCATCTAGCATGGTTGCTGAAATTTGCTGCGGGATTTGCTCATCTGTTAAAACGTGTTTCAGGATCAGCGCGTTGGCGATGATGAACATCAGAGTTACGGTCAGTTTGCCCGCCTCAAACAGCGTATTTCGGGTGTCGCGATGAAAGAATACCGTGATCAACGCACCCGGTTTACTGAACAGCGAGATATTCTGCCCGTCGCCCGCCACATGCAACGGCCCCATGTCGCGGTACACGAAGCATGCGATGAAAAACGCATAGATCGCCGCAACTGCTGCCGCTTCTGTCGGGGTAAAGATGCCGCCATAAATGCCACCCAGAATGATGACGATCAAGAACAGACCCCAACCTGCCTCGATCCCGCTGCGCCGCACTTCGCCCCAACCCAGCCATTCGCCGCGTGGCATGTTTCGTAACCGTGCAATGACATAAATCGTCGCCATCAACATGAACCCGGCCAACAGTCCGGGAATGACGCCCGCAAGAAACATGCGACCCACCGACACATCCGTAGCAGACGCATAAACCACCATCACAATGCTGGGTGGAATGAGAATGCCAAGCGTGCCAGCCACCGCAATCACACCTGCGGCAAAATCTTTAGTATAGCCCACCTCTCGCATACCCACGATCACGATAGAACCGATGGCGACCACCGTGGCCGGAGAAGAGCCGCTAAGAGCGGCGAAAAGCATGCAGGCAAACACGCCCGCAATCGCCAGACCACCAGGCAGATGCCCTACAAGAGCGATTGAGAAACGAATGATGCGTTTGGCCACGCCGCCCGTCGACATAAATGCCGAAGCTAGAATGAAAAACGGGATGGCGAGCAGCGTGTAGTGCCCGGCCATCGCCTGAAAAAATGTCTGAGCAATCGACGCAAGCGACGTGTCGCCGAGCACCAGCAAAAACAGGATTGACGACATGCCAAGAGATACAGCAATCGGCACCCCAATCAGCATCAAGCCCACAACCATAGCAAAAAGAACGATGATTTCCATGACTTTAGCTTTCTGCGTTCAGGTGTTTGACGGCTTCGACATCGTCTTCGGCTTCGTGGCTGACGATCAAGCCATCTTGGTGACCCGTGATAACATTCAGCGTCGCCTGCACAAACCGTAGCAGCAACAATCCAGCCCCGAACGGTAGCATGAAATACGGCAGGAAACGCGGTAGTTTCTCGTATGCTTCACCCTCGTTCATAATGGGCTCAATGAAGCGCAGCCAATCCGGGATCGGAATATCGATCACTTCGTACCAGGCCTGATCGCGGCTGTTCTCAAACCCTGTGGGAAACCAGCGCCCCGATGTTGCATCCAGCCCGGCAAACGGTGCCCAATAGTCCCAAGCGCCTTTCAAGAGCAGCCCCGCGTAAAGAACGCAAATCACACCTGCGACGACTGCGAGAACCCGACGGGGGCCAGCTCCAAACAGGTTGATAATCGCGTCCACTCCCAGATGCGCCGTGACCTTTACGGCATAGCTCATTCCAAAAAGGACGAGCCATGCAAACAGAAACGTGACCATCTCGAGCCCCCAGATGATCCCAGTGTTAAAACCATAGCGCAATACGACGTTGATAAAGGTGAGAACGGTCATCAGACCAAGGATCAGCGCAATCGCCGTCTCTTCAAATTCATTAACGAAGCGCTTGAAGCCGCTTAACGGCACTACATTCAACGACATAAGGTCTCTCTCCCGGTCCGCAAAAGCAGCGCCCCAGTCATAACTGGGGTGCTGTCATTATTCTATATTGAGGCTTAGTGTCTGGCGTTTATCGCTTGTGCGGCGTCGATGTTCTCTTGTCCTACATCGTCGATAAACTGCGCCCAGACAGGTTTCATCACTGCGACCCATTCTTCACGCTGTGCACTGTTCAGTTCGCGCACCACGCCACCAGCGTCGATGATGGCCTGCTTGGCCTCTGCGTTCACTTGGGTGGATTCTGCGTTACGCGTCTCGGTCACCTCGGCAATGATGGTGGACAGTTGATCGCGAACATCCGCGTCCAAGCCATCCCACCAGTCGGTATTGGTCACGAGAAGATAGTCAATGACACCGTGTTCAGTTTCGGTCACACCGTCCTGCACCTCAAAGAACTTCTTGCCGTAGATGTTGGACCACGTGTTTTCCTGCCCATCCACAACACCGGTTTGCAGAGCACCGTAGACTTCCGAAAACGCCATTGGCTGGGGTGAACCACCCATCGCTGCCATCTGCGCCTTAAGAACGTCAGAGTTTTGTACGCGGAATTTCAGACCCTCGGCATCCGCAGGGGACAATAGCGGGGTGTTGGCTGACATCTGCTTCATGCCATTGTGCCAAAACGCCAGACCCAACAAACCACGACGTATCATGCTTTCTTTCATCGCCTGACCGGTCTCAGAGTTCTGAAATTCATCCACAGCATCGATGTTTTTGAACATGAACGGCAGATCAAAGATGCGGAATTGCTTGGTGAATTGTTCAAACTTGGAAAGCGAAGGTGCGGCAAGCTGCACATCGCCTTGCAACAAGGCTTCCAACACCTGATTATCGTCATACAGCGTGGAGTTCGGGAACACCTCCATGCAAGCTATCCCGTTCATTTCTTCGTTCACGCGAGTTTCCAACAAAGTTGCCGCGATCCCCTTGGGGTGCCTATCAGTGTTGGTCACGTGGCTGAACTTGATGACGATTTCTCCGGCGTCGCACGCTGCATAAGCAGCCTGAGATCCGACAGTCAGCGCCGCTGCGCAGATTAGTGTATTTAAGGCTCTCATATTTTTTCCTCCCATAGGGTTTTAGAGCTGTTGGTAATTCGTTTTAGTTTGACACGATGAGCAAGGATCCTCCTTCCACGATCGGCTCATGTTTTATTACATTTCGATCATTCGCATCTCCTTTCCCGCCCGAAGATGGCTGGGCGGGAAATCAAAGCGCTTACGGAAAACATCCGTGAAGTGTGAATGCGACGAGAACCCTGTGTAATAGGCGATCTCTGTAAGCGATTGTTCAGTGGTCTGAAGTCTCTGCAAGGCGCTTTGCAGCCGTATTTCACGCAGTGTCGCAGTAAAACTGGTATTCGCGCTCGCAAGCCCCCTGCGAAGAGTGGCCTCACTCATTCCTAAGCGCGTGGCAACCTCAGTGCCGCGCCAGGGATGAGACAGATCAGCAGCCAAAAGTGTTCTAAGTTTTTGGGTAATTGTGACTACCGTGGATTGTGAAAGCCTAATGCCTAGGCGGGTTAGCCAAGCTTTCAGCTCGTAGAATCTGGCCAGGACGACCTGCTCGGGAAGATCGGGTTGCCGCAATGCAGAACGTAAACGGGTAAATGCTTCAACCATTTCACCGGACGAATGGAAGCAGTAAAACTCCTCGACATGGGCTTCTTGGTTAGGAAGATGGTTTGATAGGCCACTTCCTTCAAAGATCAGACCTTGTGCCAGATAATTGCCGGCAGCTCCCGGGCTGTTTCGGATCGTCAACTCAGAATTCGGCTGCAGAAACACAAACTCACCGCTGGAAGCGCAGTGAACTGACTTACACGTTGAGCTAACGTATTTACTGCCCTCTTCAATGTAGAGCAACACCGCCGCCGGCAGAAGCAGGGTTCGAACTTCCGTATCAGCAGATTGCTGATAGGTAATTGACCGCAAATCCGGCAAATTCTGCATCATGCGGCCTCTTGGGAAGACAAAATTGTTTTCGCTCGGATCAGCACCGGCTTGTCCACCATCTGTCCGCGAAATCGAAAACTGCTCTTTTCAGTAACAGAGGTCGCAATCACCGCCTGCGCCCATTCGAGCTCGGCTTCGGTTGGTGAAAAGGCCGCATTCACCGCGCGGATCTGGCGCGGATGAATGCACATCATACCCCCCATTCCAGAAGCGCGCGCGTATTGCGCCGCGTCTGCCAATCCTGTTTCATCCTCCAGCGATGGAAATACGCCATCAACTGGGGCTGCAAGTTTGGCCAATCCCGACTCCGACACTAACCTGAAACGCGCCTGATCCAGCATGGCTTGTCCAGCGGGGTGGGCCATGTCCAGCCTCATCTCCAACGACAAATCAATGGTACCAAGAAGAAGACGTGCTACATTCGGCAGCCGCGCAAATTCAGCGACTTCGGATACGCCCAGAATAGTCTCGACCAGCGGCCAAACGGGACGGTCCAGCTTGTTGACAAGCGCAGTTACGTGCCGCTTGTTTGCCTTTGGCAGGATCACACCAGACAGGCGCGAGTGTTTTGCGACTAACAGGTCTTTTTCGTAGTAGGCGCTTTCGGCATCATTGATCCGTACAAGTACATTTTCGTCCTTCACGGTATCGAGATACGTTAGGATATTGCTGCGCGCGCCAGTCTTGTCTTCCGGAGCAACAGCGTCTTCCAGATCAATAATAATCGCATGCGCCCCAGAAGAGGCAGCCTTTGTAAATCGCTCTGGCCGGTCTCCGGGTACAAAAAGGAAGCTATGGGCAGAATTCAAGTCAGGCATCAGATCACCTTCTCTTTCTGCAATTTGGTAATATTTTCTTCTGTGTATCCAAATTCAGCCAATAAAGCGACGGAGTGTTCACCAAGATCGGGAACAGCATCCATTCGCGGCTCTGCTCCGATCCCGCCGGGCGGCAACAACGCTGGAATGCGACCCGCAGGCGTATCAACCTCGCGCCAGCGATTGCGCGTCTCAAACTGGACGTGGTTCCAGACGTCGGCCATCTCATTCATATTCGCATTGGCAATTCCGGCCCGATCCAACCTTTCGATGACGCCTTCGGTTGTCAGGTCTGAAAAGCTCGTGGTGATGATCTGCGTAAGCGTGTCTTTGTTTTGCGCACGCAAGCTATTTGACGAAAACTGGGCGTCTGTAGTTAATTCCGGTGCCTCAAGCACCACTTCGCAGAATGCTTTCCATTCGCGCTCATTTTGCAAACCAAGAATAACAGTGCGTCCATCGCCAACAGTGAATGGTCCGTAGGGAAAGATCGTTGCATGGCTGGCCCCGGCGCGCGCGGGCGGTTCGGCCCCCTTATAAGCGTAGTAGAGCGGGTAACTCATCCATTCGGTCATCGCATCTAGCATCGACAGGTCAATCTCACACCCCTTGCCGGATTTGCCACGCTGCAGAAGTGCGGCAAGAATGTTGGTGTACGCATACATTCCGGCAGCAATGTCGGCGATGGAAATCCCGGCTTTGCTTGGGGTATCTGGCGTGCCTGTTGTCGTGACAAAGCCGGATTCCGATTGAACAAGAAGATCATAAGCTTTGCGTTTTTCATCTGGCCCGCCGGTTCCATATCCTGAGATGTTGCAAACGATAACGCCAGGATTATCTTTCGATAGCGCCGTATATCCTAAACCAAGCCGCGCTGCTGCACCGGGTGCCAGATTCTGAACCACGACATCCGCCTTGGAGACGAGCTTTTGCAGGATGATGGACCCTTCAGCGTGTTTGACGTCAAGCGTCAGACTTTCCTTGGAGCGGTTCGTCCAGACAAAATGTGAGGCCATCCCATTGACGCGCGTGTCATAGTTGCGCGCAAAATCACCGACCCCTGGACGCTCCACCTTTATCACCCGTGCGCCCATATCCGCCAACTGGCGTGTTGCAAAGGGCGCAGCAATCGCGTGCTCGAGGCTGACAACTGTAATTCCATCAAGTGGTAGCATTAAAAAGACCTCGGCAGGCCAAGCACATGCTCGGCGACATAAGAAAGGATGAGATTTGTAGAGATTGGTGCGACCTGATACAGACGCGTTTCGCGAAATTTGCGCTCAACGTCATACTCGTTGGCAAAGCCGAACCCGCCGTGGAATTGAAGGCAGGCATTGGCGGCCTCCCAACTTGCTTTGGCGGCAAGATATTTGGCCATGTTCGCTTCGGTCCCGGCAGGCTGACCCTGATCAAACAAGGCGCAGGCGCGGAACCGCATCAGGTTGGCTGCCTCCAACTCGATCTTGGCTTCGGCAATTGGGAACTGGACACCTTGGTTCTGACCAATCGGGCGGCCAAAAACTTCGCGTTCCTTGACGTAACGCGATACCTTGTCAATGAACCAGTAGCCATCTCCGATACACTCCGCCGCAATCAGTGTACGTTCTGCGTTGAGACCATCAAGTATGTAGCGAAAGCCCACTCCCTCTTCCCCGATCAGGTTTTCAGCGGGGATTTCGAGATTGTCGAAAAACAGCTCGTTGGTCTCGTGATTGACCATGTTCGGAATGGGTTTGACCTCCATTCCATTTCCGACTGCATCCTTCAATTCGACCATGAATATCGACATGCCCAACGACTTCTTTTTGACCTGATCCAGCGGCGTGGTGCGCGCCAGCAGGATCATCAGGTCCGAATGCTGCACCCGACTGATCCAGACCTTCTGTCCGTTCACCACATATTTGTCGCCTTTGCGAACGGCTGTGGTTTTGATCTTGGTCGTATCAGTCCCGGTGCTGGGTTCGGTCACCGCCATGGATTGCAAACGCAACTCACCACTTGCGATGCGCGGCAAGTACCTCTGCTTCTGTTCTTTGGAACCATGACGCAGAAGCGTGCCCATATTATACATCTGACCGTGACAAGCGCCTGAATTGCCACCCGCCCGGTTAATCTCTTCCATGATGATGCTGGCTTCGGTCAGACCAAGTCCCGATCCACCATGTTCTTCAGGGATCATGGCGGCGAGCCAACCGGCTTCGGTCAAAGCGTTTACGAAGGCTTCGGGATATCCGCGTTCTTCATCGATCTTTCGATGATACTCCGGCGGAAAAGTTGTACAAAGGGCCCGTACCGCACCACGGATTTCTTCGAAATTTGTGTCTATAGCTGGGCTCATGCGATTGTCGCCTTTGCCTGCATGGCCAGCGCACCGTCGTGTCTGCGCGCCCAGAGCCGGAAGGTTTTGCCATCCTCTTCTGGCTCGCCATGAACCGAGAAAGTCTCATTATCAAAAACGGTGGAAACGGCGCGAAACTCATAGCTGCGAACTGTCGCTTCGGGCCTCTCGCGGCGTAAGAGATCAAGCAGCATAGTCGCAATCAACGGTCCGTGTACGATCAGACCCATATACCCTTCCGATCCAACGCAAAACGGTTGATCATAGTGGATACGGTGACCATTGAAAGTCAACGCCGAGTACCGGAACAGAAGTACCGGGTCGGGATCAATGTCACGCGTGAAGGAGCAACTGTCCGGTGCTTGCGGCGGCACGGGTGCAGGCGCGTCTGGACTGGGTTGCTCGCGATAGACGATGTCGTGTTCTTCATCAATTCCAAGGAGGTCTCCGTCAAACACCTGGTGCCCGACAGTGACGAAGACCAATTGTCCTGATCGGCCGCCTTTTAATTTGACGGATTTGATCGTGGAAACCTTTTTCAGCGCGCGCCCAATGTACATCGGAGCATGGAAATTCAACCGGCTTCCAGCCCACATCCTGCGCGGGAGTGGCACCGGTGGCAAGAAGCCGCCAAGTGCTGCGTGACCATCATAACCGGCATCGCTAAGTTTGAAGAGTTGCAGGAAATGCAGCCAATGCCAAAGCGGTGGAAGCACCGTGCCGTCGATATGCTCGGGGTCATCGCGGTTCAAAGTTGCCGCAAGCGCATTGGAGGGGAACGGAGCAAGACGTTCTTCAAACGACTCCGTTTTGCCAATCCATTTTTCCAGATTTTTGATATCCATCGTCGATTTGCCAATTGTCTGAGTTGGGGAAATTTGACACGCCCGTTGCATTCAGGAAATTCGTATTTTCTTAACGCGGCGTTCGTGATAGATGAACGCAATGAAAATCGAGATCGTGGATCTAAGGCTGTTTGTAAAAATTGCTGAATGTGGGAATCTGACTCACGGGGCCAGTCGTGCATTTCTTTCCCCACCTGCAGCAAGTGCTCGCGTCAAGGCGATGGAGCTCGAGACTGGACAACCATTATTACTGCGCGGAAACAAAGGGGTAAGTCTGACATCGGCTGGTGACGTTTTCTTGCATCAAGCACGCTTAGTGCTCAGGCAAATGGACTTTTTGGCGGATGAGATGTTGAATGCTGAGGTTGGGCACATCCGTCTTTTCGCAAACACAACGGCAGTCACTGAGTTTTTGCCCGAAATCCTTGCTCGATTTCTTTCCGAGAGGCCGGGAGTAACAGTTGATCTTCAAGAACGCTTAACTCAGGATATTATCCGGTCGGTCGTCGACGGAACCGCAGATCTGGGAATCATCTCGGGAGAAATTGGTAATAAAGGACTCGAGGCCATTAGATTTTCCACGGATCGTCTGATGCTCGCGACTCCGAAAGACCACCCTCTATCTAAACGTGATCGCGTGCGGCTCGCGCAGACGCTTGAGTTTGAACATATTGGCCTGCATGAGGGCAGTACGCTTCTGGATTTTCTGCGCCGTCAGTTTCAGCGCAACGGATATGATCGCACATTGCGAATTCAGGTTCGTAGTTTTGAAGCAATGTGCCGCATAGTTGAGGCAGGCGTCGGGATAGGTGTTGTCCCAGAATCCGCGGCGCGCAGACATGCCCAGACCATGAACATCAAACTGTTGGAATTAGAAGACGACTGGGCCCTGAGGGACCGTTCTGTCCTCGTAAGAAACCGGCAAAGTCTACCGCGCTCGGCGCTCGCCCTGATCGATATGCTAGTCAAAACAGGTGCAGGCGGCGAAAGGTCTGAACTTCTGAAGCCTGAAATTGATCCGTAGTGCTAAAGACGTCAGATGTATTCGGAAATTTCGATCAGATTGTCATCAGGGTCGCGAATATAGACCGATTTGATCGGGCCCGCTGCGCCCGTTCTTGAAACGGGGCCTTCCTCAACAACGACCCCGCGGCTGGAAAGATGGGCCAGAACCATATCTATTGGTTTAGCTGAGATCAGGCAAAAATCCGCACTTCCCGGTGTTGGATGCAAGGATTTGGGTTCAAACTCATTGCCGCGTTGATGAAGATTGATTTTCTGGGACCCAAAACCCAGAGCTTTGCGACCTCCTGCAAACTCCACCACATCCATCCCAAGAACGTCGGAATAAAACTTACATGTTTCGTCGATAGAGGCGACGGTGAGAACAAAATGATCAACGCGATCTATCTTCATAATCTAAGCTCCTTTTGATTGGACGAAGTCAGGTTGCTGTTTGAACGTTTCCCATTCGCATTCATACTCCTTTTTCCCAGATGCGGATAATATCGATTTGTCGCGAGAACTACTGACAAGATGTTTCAGTTTGGTCCGGGGGTGTCGGGTGGGGGATATCGCGTAGATGCCGCTTCGGTGAGGCCCAAAGCGGCACTATTTGGTTTGCACTCAACCGGTGTTCCCGGCGCAAGTGGTGCATTACACAATTCTCAACAAAGCAAGCTGGCTAGGAACGGAAACCGGCCCTAACGTGTATAAACTGCGGTAATTTTTGCCGTTGCGAGCGTGTTGGCACCAGCCATGAAACCAACAAGAGCGGCGCTGGAATTTTCGTCCAGGCCCAGTTTATTAACGCCAAGTGCGCGTACTTCGAACTCGTAGCGGTGTACTGCACCAGGAGGCGGACAAGCGCCGCCAAAACCAGTGGCGCCAAAGTCGGTGCGGCTTTGAACCGAACTATCAGGCATAACACCACCAGAACCTGCACCCTGTGCTAGCGTAGTCGTGTTTGCAGGAATGTCGAACACGACCCAGTGCCACCAGCCGGAGCCAGTCGGCGCATCGGGGTCATAGGCTGTGATCACAAAGCTCTGGGTGCCTTCGGGCGCGTTACTCCATTCCAGGGCGGGGGAAATGTTGCCGCCCTCACAACCAAACCCGTTTAAAACGAACTGGTGGTCCAACGGCTGGCCTTCAGCAATGTCGGGGCTTTTGAGAGTGAATGCTTCTCCTGCAAATGCGGGCGCGGCGATTGTGATGGCGGTAAGAGCCACCGCGGCGATCAGCTTTTTCATATATGTATCTCCATCAGAATATCGTTACGATGAAAGATTATTGCCTGAAGTGGCCGCGTTGGTATTCCATGTATCGATCAGATTTTTTCGCGGTTCGATCAAATTTGCGCTCAAACCCCAGGAATTCTTGAGGAACAATCGAAGTTTGACCTGTTCGCCTCGCTTAAGGTGTCATTTAACACTCAGCCGGAACTGTCCCTCTGATGATGCATTTGCTGACGCAAGTGAAGCGCAACTGGTATCAAGCGGAGGGTTGCAGAGCGACAACGTAGTGCTACCGAAGAGCTTGTCCTCGAACGTATTCACCAGAACATCGCCCTTGCGCTGGAATTGGGTAGGTGTTTCCGTGATCGAAAGTGCGTGGTGACGTGAATCGCCGAAACAGACCGTAGCGAACGGGCGGTTTGGATTAGCTTCGTTATGATGCCATCGAATGGCTGGTCTGGGGAAAATTGCTGCGCCGCCGAAATTTCGCTGCCGCAACTGCGAACATCTTTTTCGGCTTTCTGCACCTGCATTTGCTACAATAGCATAAGTCCGCAAAGTCCCGCAATCTGTGAGTTCATTCATGGCGCAGCGAAGGGCAGAGTTCCCTGAACCGGCCACTCGTGACCATCGCAGCGAAGGTACTGAAAGAGCCCACTTTGCCGACTTTCTGCAATGCAGCGAATGTCTGGTATTGAGAAACCGGTAAAGAAAAAGCTGAACCCACCCAAAGGAGCGAGCTAATTACCAGCTCTCCTTCTTCAAATGAAAACTGGGAGACCGAAAACAAATTTGGAGTAGTTGTCTAAAAGGAAAGTTGCGCAGTTTGATAGGCCTGCTGAACGTCAACGACCAATTGTTGTTCATACGCAAAGGCCTGCGCGATTTCGGCCAAGGCAGAGATTGCAATCAGGTCGGCATTTCGCAGCGAAGGTACAAGGCCAATTGGTCCCTTAATGCGCTTCTGGTCCCAGTCCGATACACCCATGTCAGCTAGCTGGGCGAGCCGGGCGGTGTGGGTTCTCTGGCTGCCTAACGCCCCGACAAATCCGGCCGTGGTCGCCAGTGCCGCGACAAGGAACGCAGGTTCCCAATCGTGATCGTGAAACAGCGTTAATAAACCACTGGTCTTATCCAAATCTAGTGTAACGATGTTGCGCTGAGACGTCACATGCGTTGGGGCGTCTTTGCAGTAAGCCGTGATTGCAGCGAGGTCATGGATGTCGGGGGAAAAGCCAGCCACATCAAACCCGATGGCATGCGCAACTTTGGCGGTGGCGCGAAAAACAGCGCCGCGCCCAGCAAGGGTCAGGGCCACTTTGGGTTGATAGGCTATCGTGATCGGGGCGAGAACAGCTTCAGTTGCTTTTGGATGGAACGTCAACGATGCGGGTGCGCGTGCCAACAATGCATTGCAGGCTGCCACAAGCGCGGCTTTGTCGGGTGCAGGGTCGATCCACACCGACAATGCCCCACCGCACGGCAAGGTCAAATCATGGAAGGGTGATCCATCCCCGTACCGCAACAAGCGGGCTGATCCCGACTGCAAACACGCCAACGCCTGCAGCAGGATGTCCTGATCAATGCAGCCGTTGGACATATAGCCCGTCATCTCACCTGTATCATTGACGACAGCCAGCGATCCCAGATCGCGTGCGCTACCGCCCTTGATATCCACCGACGTAACCAAGACAAAACGTTGCCCTGTTCGCACATAGGTCGCAACCTGCGCCAGAACATCGACCGCGTGGTCTTGATAGGTGATGGGATTAGCCAACTTTTTCGGTATCCAGCACTTCGGCAAATTTCTTGAAGAACTTGGCCGCGAGCTTCTTTGAAGTGCTCTGAATAAGCCGGCTGCCAAGTTGCGCCAGCTTACCACCGATCTGCGCCTTGGCGTCATAGCTCAGGATTGTTGTGTCACCATCCGCAACCAGCGTGACATCTGCTCCGCCTTTTGCATGGCCCGCAGCGCCGCCATTGCCCTGCCCTGTCAGAGAGAACGCATTAGGGGCACCGCTTTTATCCAGTTGAACATTACCACTGAATTTCGCCTTCACGGGTCCGACTTTCAGTACGATTTTTGCCTCAAGTTCTGTGTCTGAATGCTGGATCAGTTCTTCACATCCCGGGATGCATTCGCGCAGGATATCGGGATCGTTCAATGCTTCGTAAACGCGCGCCATTGGTGCATTGATGATGATTTCGTCTTTGAGTTCCATGGATTGCTTTCCTAACAGCAGGGGAATTTGATAGATGCAAGCGTTTCGGCTTGCGCAGGTGTGAGGGCCCATTTTTTGTGGAAGGCCCGAAGATAGGTGCGTAACTTTTTCATGTCAGATCCTTTTGCTGTACCATTTGTGCGAAGGCCTCAAACGCAGCGGGCGTGTCGATGTCGTTGAAGAAGCCGGCTTGTGTCATTGGGATATGCTGGGCCAGTTCAGGATGCGCCCGTGTGAATTTCCCACAGCCAGGGTTGGCCTGATCTGCCAGCAATTGAGCACGCATGGCCGCGGGCACAACGATAGGATTGCCGCGTGTGGCGTCTTGGTGAGGGATTGAGATTTTCTGAACGTCCCGCGCCAAATGCGCCGTAATTAATGCGCGCAAATCGTCACCCGAAAGGTCCGGCTGATCACCAAGGCCGATCAGATAATGCTGCGCGCCGCATGCCTCAAGAAGCCCTGCGCGGACTGAAAACGGTTGCCCCGCCTCGAAATCCTCATTGTGCACAATTTGCACATCCAGACCTTGCAGCGCGGCTTCAATCCGTTCGCCTTCATACCCTGTGACAACCCAAACCCGTTCGTCGACCACGGACAGGTAGGTTTCCATGACGTGGCGGATCATCGGTTTGCCGTGGATCGGCAGTAGTAATTTGTTGCAATTTTCCATGCGGCGCGAGAGGCCAGCGGCCAATATGATTGCACCGAAACTATCCATTTTGAGCGACTTTTGCCAAAAAATCGCGTTTGACCTGTGTCAGTTCTGCAAGGATCGACAGTGCGATCTCGGCAGGGGTGACAGCGCCAATGTTCAATCCAGCGGGCGCGCGGACCACGGCGATCTTTGCAGGGTCGGTGCCAGCAGCGATCAGCTTTTTGGAGAGGCTCGCGAACTTTTTGGAACTGCCGACGAAGGCGATGTAATCGACGGGATCGGCCAAGCCCGTCTTCAACGCGGCCAGATCACCTTGGCCTTGCGTCGCAATCACAAGATACCGTGCGCGATTGGATGTGCGCGCGGCCATAGGAGCATCGGCGCTTGCAGTCGCCACAGCCCATCCAAACTGCGCCGCAAGCTCAATGAGCTTTTCAGCGACAGGAGACTCTCCAAAAATCATTAAATCAGGCGTGGGGATGAACGGCTCGATAAAAATGTCGATTGTGCCCTTAGACGGGCAGCCGTTGCGCGTAAAGTGGACGCCATCAACGTCTTCGCCCGCGCGCACGCCCTTTTTGGTCAATTCTTCTTCCGGCGCGACCGAGATAAATTGCGGCTTTCCTGTCTCGTAGGCCCGCAAGGTTGCGTTCTTGATGGCGCCGCGCACACAGCCCCCACCGAGCCATCCCTCTAAGATCGTTCCATCTTCGCGCATCAACGCTTTGGCGCCGGGTTTGGCAGAAGTGGTTCCCGCGGTGCGCACAATCGTGGCGATGGCGAAACAGTCTTCGCCCTCGTTCAAGCCGTGGTCCATGATCTGTTTGGGTGTCATAGCCGCGCCATTTCGGTCTCAAGCGCTGCCAAGTCGCCCAGCGTATTGGCGGCACGGAACAGATCCAGATGCGGCAAGGCGCCTGCCATCGCTTGGGCGGTTGGCGCGTAGCCGTCCCAGCCTTTCAGCGGATTAAGCCAGATGATCTTGCATCCGCGTTTTTTCAAGCGGGCGAGCGCGTCGGAAATCCCGTCAGGCGATGCGGTGTCATAGCCGTCGGACAGGATCATAACGACCGTGCGGTTATCAACGAAGCGACGGCCATAGGTGCTTGCAAAGGTATCAAGGCTTTCCGCAATCTTTGACCCGCCTGCAAAACCTTCGGCCAGCAACGACAATCGGGCCAGCGCGCGCAGTGCATCCTTGTCGCGCAAGGCTTCGGTAATCCGCACAAGGCGAGTGTGGAACAGATAGGCATCGGCACGAGAATCGGCGCGCATTAGGCCTGCAAGGAACGCCAGAAAAATACGTGAATAGACGGTCATTGATCCCGACACATCGCAGATCGCGGTAATCCGAAGGGTGCGGTCGGGCCGCTGGCGTTTGGGCAGTGCGAAAGGTTCGCCACCCGTTGCAAGGCTTTGCCGCATGACTTTGCGAAAGTGGATTTGATCGCCTTTGCGCGCGGCTTTGCGACGACGAGAGCGGCGATCCCTTAATGCTGCCCCAAGGCGCAGCGCGATCTTT
>Ga0206130_10005320_pt1 | contig 15281 bp, 14 predicted proteins | sample Helgoland_Spring_9_FD_148637 | JGI IMG/M metagenome (GOLD analysis project Ga0206130, IMG submission 148637) | Pelagic subsurface seawater microbial communities from Kabeltonne, Helgoland, North Sea - Helgoland_Spring_Bloom_20160512_1 | ecosystem: Environmental > Aquatic > Marine > Epipelagic ... | reverse complement strand
TGGATTTACGCATCACACGTTCGTGTAAAGACTCATCTGTTTGCTTAATTAGTTTATTCCCACTTGAGGTTAAAATAATCGGGGTACTTCTTTTATCATTGGGATTTGGCAATCGGGCGATCAACCCTTTTGACTCCAAACGAGCAACTATTCCTGACACTGTACTCGCATTGAGTGATAAGTGTTCTTTAATTTCCTTCATAGTACTCTTATACTCTAATTTCTCTTCTAAAAACTTTAAAGTAAGTAACTGCGGAATACTAAGGTTATAATCTTTTTCTATCCTTTTTGACTCCAGATTAATTGCTCGCACAATCTTCCTTATACTAATCATGATGTTAGAATATTTATCGATGGTTTCCATTTAAGAGAAATTTAAAATTAAAATTACAAATTATATCCCTCAGAAAGTACCAAGTTCAAATGTTTCATGGGATTGGTCAAAGTTAACATACCATAGGAATAGCAAGGGGTAGGTAAATCTAAAAATTGTCCATTTTTTATCACTTTTAGCTATTTTTTATCAATTTTGACTCATTTTGAGCGTTTTTTGATTAATTTTGGATGTTTTTGGATAAAATTTAATATCCATCAAATTACAAACTTTTCCCAAACAACTCCCCCCCTAAAACAGCAAGCAGAGAATTTCAGGATAGGGCAATGACATCAATGGATTAGAGAAGATTTGGATTGTGTCCATTGGTGCAAAAGAAAAACCCTCCACTTGGGAGGGCTATATAGTTATTATTTAAACTATTGGGCGTCTTTCATTGCTGCAGCCATTGCCCCTGAAGCATCGAAGTAATCACGCATTTCGTGAATCTGTCCTTTGGCATTAAACTCAAACGAATGATAAGCATTTGTAGTAATCACATTTCCATTCATTGGATTTTTTGCTGTCCATACACCGTAAGTTCTCACACTTCCATTTGAATTTCCTAATGAATCAGTTCCTGGAAGCCAAACCTCAGCATTGTAGGTTATTTCATCAAAGGCATCCATCCATCCCTTTCCTGCAGCCACAAAAGCATCATATTTTCCAGGTTCTGCTCCGTAAAAAGGAGGATAATGAGTCACGCCTGGACAAATTAATGGTTTCTGACTTTCTAAATCCTCAGTTAAAAAGAGTTCAAAGAATGTTTGAGCTGTATTTAAATTAGAAGCATATTCGTCTGATATGTTTGATTTTGGTTTTTCTACTGGTTGATTACACGCAAAAGCGAATGATACGAGTAACGCTACTAAAAATATTTTTTTCATTAAAATTGATTTATAATTAATAATTTAAAGATACATATAATGAATGGATTAAATATAAAATCCTAATGCCATGTTCCTATAGAAAAACTATTTTCTAAAACCCATGACCCTGAGATTGGGATTGGAGTGATTGAGAAGTTTTAGGGTTTATATTCCAACAGTGTCAAGAACCACTGTCCAAAGGGTCTAATTTATTCTTAGAAAAACCATTAAGAATTATCTATTATGTTATTTTTTGTCAGTCCTATGACAATTATAAGATGTGTTTTTCTTGTAGATCATTATAAATATTGACTTTAAATAAAAAGTTCCATATTCTTTTAGAGTATATGGAACTATAACTATTAAACTCTATTTATTCCCAAATAGACTTATCAATTGTTGAACAAAGGAGTTAGGACTTCAGTCTTTCTTTTTATTTTCTTTTCTAACCAATACAACAGCCACTGCAATAGGAATGAGAACGATTAATAATGGGATTCCAAGTTGAACTATATTTTCCCACCAAATATTCATTCTTAATTCAAACATTTGTTAGATATTTTTTGAATAACTCAAATCTAATAAATCCATTACAAAGTTTTAGGGGTTATTTCTTCTTCTTTTCTTTAGCCAAATAGAAAATGCCCAAACTAACGGAATTAATGTAAGCAATAAAGCAAATGTTCCAACTACTTGAAAAGGAATCCCAGTAAATCTCTCAATTTCCATTGTTGCGCCTCCTATAATCAAACCAAGCATTGTGAAAATTATGGGTTTTGTTTTAACGGCTCAACGAAACTTGTTTTATTACCACTCATTTTATTAAGTTTTAAATTTTACCTAAATCTACTTATTTCATCGCAATGTGAATTTGGGAGTTAGGTTTTTAATGCCTAATAATAACAGTTGTAGGAGAATAAATTCCAAAAGTGAACGAATTTAAAGCTAAATCAATAAATGAATGTTTTGTGATAATAGTGTAATCTTCCTTCTCAATAATCTGTTTCATTTTAGGAATATCAGAGGATATTAAGCCATTAACTAAATGTGTTTGTTTTAATCTAATTTCATTATTTCCTTTAGCGCCCTCTCCAACAACAAATTGTGTTGTGTAACAAGAAGCGAATAGAAATAACAGAGAAATAAATAGTGTTTTTTTCATATCCCAAAGGTACTAATATAAAAAAATCTACAATATCTCTACCCCTTGTTTTTCTTCTTCTTGAACTTAATGAAGAAGATATACCGATGATTTATGGAGTTTAATTAATAGGTTTAATTCTATCATAGTCTCCTTTCGAGAGCTTTTCTGTCCAAATAGTTCCACTATTTCCATAAATAGCAATGTAAGAAACATCTTTATTTGGTGTAGAGCTATGCCAATGTTCAATGTTTTTATCACACTTTATCACATCTCCTTTTTTTAAAACAATAACATTTTTACCCTTTTCTTGATAGTATCCCTCACCATCGACAATGATTAAAACCTGTCCTGTTGAATGTTTATGCCAATCTAAAGTAGAATCTGATTGAAATGTAGCTTGTGTCAAATTGTAATCAAAATCTTCATCTGCAACAATAAGACTTTTTAACCAAGCATTTCCAATGTAATGTGTATTTGGGGCTTTGTTATTAATATTTAAATCTTGATTAATAAAAGATTCAATGTTATAATTCAAATCTTGTCCATATGAAACAACACTTAAGAAGGTGACTATGATAAAGTTTTTCATTTTTTTGTTTTTATTATAGACTAAAATTTAATCGTAAGGTTTAATTGAGGAGTAGTTATTTAATTACTCCTTAAACTTAATGAAGAGGATATGCCGATGGTTTAAAAGAAAAAACCTTTTCTAAAACCTACCCCACTGTGTTTGGGTTAGGGCTGCGTTAAAAGTATTAGATTTTCATCCGTCACGTATCCATACAAAACCCTAAATCCAAACCCTAAAACCACAATAACGAACCTCAGGGTAAGGCAATAATATCAATGGATTAGTAAGGATTTGGATTAGGGGCATTGGTGTAAAAGAAAAACCCTCCACTTGGGAGGGCTAAATCTTGTTTAATAAAAAATTTAAAAGTCCATAACACGGACTGACATTATAGTATTAACGACTTTTCTCGCACCTGATACTTTCTTAGAAAATTCTGCAAACAAAGGGTCAGAAAACATTTTTTTAGTATTTGATAGTGCAGTTTTGATGTCAGGTGATCCAATCCATGCAAAATGAGTAAAGTCTGAATTTTTACCTACTATTGGATATGCTAATCCATAGGAACTATCTTCATATCCTAACTTTTTAGCCATTTTTTGGGAAAAGCTTTTAAATTCTTTTAAGTATAAGCTTGGGTTTGTTACTTCCATTTGGTATAGCATGAAAACGTTATCTTCCGCCCAATCTTCCCCATTGTACCAAATTGGAGTATTTAACGACTGAGAAACAGCAACTGAAAAATCCGCAAGTTTCCCATCTAACAGTAATTGTGCCTCAAGTGATTGCCCGTATGACATAAATGCTTGTTCAAAAGCTGCTTCATTTGGAAAGCACATTTGAAGTGAATGTGTAGAATCAGTAGATCCATTAATAGCATATGCAAATAATGATTTTGTTCCTTCAATATTCTTACCCCATTCAGTATTCATCGCAGCAGAAAGTGCTGATACAACCATTTCGGGATTCTCTGCCTTTATGTCAAAAAACAAACAATATTGAGCATTTAATGATATTGTACCCAATAATAAAATTGATAATAATAATTTTTTCATTTTAATTGATTTATGATTAATAATACCTCTAATATACAAAGAATAGGATAATTTAAAAAACACGTTACAAATTTTCCCCAAACAACACCCCCCCCTAAAACCACTAAACAGGAATCTAAGGTTAAGGCAATGAAATCAATGGATTAGGGGCATTGTAGTGAAAGCTACGGTGTACTTCTTTCATAAGAAAACCCTCCTCTCTTACCTTGACTCCAAGATGTGAACTTTACATTTACATAAATATCATCTTCTATTAGGTGTAGAACTAAATTTTTACCCACTACACTCTTGGGTCTGCTTATTGCGTTGCGAAAATAATTAAACGTCAGGCTTTCCAATTCATCTAAAGTACCAATTGCCCATTCAGTTCCAACGGGACTTTCAGTTTTATCAGCACTATTATTTATAGCGATATTGAAAATTTGCCCTCCAGTATTCCCTCTTGTAATCCATACATTCTCTCTTATTCTATCTTGATTTTCTTCCAAATTTGGATTTGCTCCATTAGATTTATTAAAGGTTATAGTTGATCCCCTCCAAAATATAGGACCTAAATTTTCATTTGTACTATTAGAACTGTTTGAGTCATTTGGTATTTCAATAAAAATAGCTGTTAAGGAAATGTTAGAGCTTACTGTAATGGTTAGTGAAGAGGTTAAAGCATCAATTTCTTCCCATCTTTGAAACTCATAACCAGTATTTGGGGTGGCAAGTATACTAAATTCAGAACCTTCTAAATAGGTTCCTCCATTTGTTGATACAGTACCTCCCTCACTTGCGGAAACTATTACAGCAAATTGTGGAATTGCTTCGAATAGAGCTGTGACTGTTGCATTCGAACTGACTGAAACTGTTACGGAGCTACTTGTATCTTCAATACCCTCCCATCCTGTAAAAGAAAACCCTTCATTAGGTGTAGCAATTATTTCAACTTCAGCGCCTTCTGTATATTCTCCACCCGCAGTGGATACAACACCTCCTTCACTACTTAAAACAGTAAGTGTGTATAAGGGAATAAATTCAAAAAGTGCATTAATAGATTCATTTGAATTTAATGTTATCGTTAAACTATTTTCAGTTGAATCACTCCCTTCCCATCCCACAAACTCATATCCTTCTGCTGGAGAAGCTGTAATAGTTATCTCTGTCCCTTCATCATAATTACCTCCTTCTGAAGATACACTTCCTCCCTCTCCTGCTGTAACTGTTAAAGTGTACTGTGTTGTCTCTGGTTCAGGCTCTGGAGTTGGCTGTTGAACTGTTGGAGGAGAGGTTATGTCCTCTTCTTCTGCAGAACAGCTGTAAAGGACTAAGAATGCTGTTAGAGCGAAGGCTAAAGGGTAGAATAGTTTCTTCATGCCTTCAATATATAGAGAATGGATTACATATCAAATCCCAACCCCTTGTTTCAATAGAAAAACCTTTTTCTAAAACCCATGCTGTTGTGTATGGAATAATTCTGTATAGAAACTTTTAGCTTTTGAATACAGTGTCGTAGTCCACATCCTTTCCTATGTGCTTGGTTACATACTTGCATACTGCTTCACTATCATAGATCGGTTGATAATCTCCTACTGATACATTGCCCATTCCATACTTTACTTCTTGATACGTCATGTCTGTATTCGTGCCAATAAGCATTTGAACGTGTAGGTTATTGTAATCTCCCTTATCTCTCTCTGACACAAAGAATGTCTGTTCTACCTTATTAGAGCGCGTTAGAAGTCTTGTGAGCCAGTTTCTCACAGTCATTGTATGAATCCTGTAAGGGGTTCTGCAAGTTGCGAAGTAGTTCCATTGTAATTGTTGGGTAAATTATTATAGGCTTGAAGTGAAAATGCAGTAGAAAAGTAGTTGCCTAAATTTTAGTTTTAAGTTAATATTGAAAAAATTCAATAAAATGAACTTATTTAAATTCTTATTACTATTAGCTATTCCAATTTCATCTTCATCTCAAGAACTGTTTACTCAATCAGAGATTACTATAAATGAAGGTTTTAAAACAAAACAAGGTACATACCTAAAAATGTCAGACTATGTAATTATTTATTCAGACGCTACCCCAAAAGATTTAAACAATAAAACAGTCCTGTGGTTTAATGAAGTTTTCAAAGGTGATGGGAATATAATTCTTGATAATGAAAGAGGAAAATTTTTAAGGATTCAGGGGTCTACCGAAGAACTTTTAAAAACTCACACAGTAATCACATTAACTGAAGGCTATCAGGGTTATAGATACGTTATAGACATAACATTTAAATATGGGCGTCTTAAATTTGAACCAGTAAGCTTAAAAACGTTCACAAAGGATGAATCACTTTCAAGTGGATGGTATGAAAGAGGATTCTTAAATAAAATTTTTAATGCTGATGGCGAAGAATTAGCTGAAGGAAAAAATGATATTAAAACACAATTGAAATTTTTCAATGATTTAGCTATTAGTCTTAATGAATATTTAAATGATGACTTGAATGTTGATGAAGTAGATTGGTAAAGCTAAACCTTATAAAAAAAACTATAAGTCTCGGAGTCATATTTTACTGTAGCGGTAATTTCTTGACCCTCTTTCTTTGTCATTTGATTTTAAATCATAGGCATATTCTCTTCATAAAGTTCAGGTATTTCTAAACCTCTTAAATAAGTTTTCTCACTCACAAAGAAAGTAGTTAATGGTAAAGTGCAATTCCTTTATTTAGGTAAGAGAATATCAGCTTCAAAATATTACGAGTTGAGGTATGAGTTGTCTAAAAAATGATTAAATCGTTACCCTATACGTTACCCCAAAGACAATAAAAAAGGGACAACATATCGTCATCCCCTTTACAAAGCGGGTGGAAGAGCGGTCTCGAACCGCCGACCTCCTGAACCACAATCAGAACGATTTTTAGTATTATTCATTATAAAGCCCTGATATTTAAAGCTTTAATCTATCTTAAGGTCTATATTTACTGGGGTTACGTGGTTGTTGAAAAAACAGGGTATTTTGACAATAACTTTATGAGTCAGGGGCAAACTCAGGGGCAGATTTTTAGTAGTTTAGTCTTATGACATTATCATTCATTTTCAAAGGAACCAGGAAAGACGGTACAGCACAGCTGTACATCCGCTTCAAAGACGGTAGTTTGGATAGGGCTGATAACGATGTAAGGTTAAAAATTGAAGGTGTTTATATAATACCAAAGCTGTGGAATAAGACCTTTTCCCAAGTAGATCCGTCGCATCCAAATAGTTTAGCTATAAACAACAAGATCACTGAGTACAAAACTAAAATGCTCGAGGTTCAAAATAAGTACAGCCTTAGACAAATTGACTTTGATACGGCAAAAAAAATGCTTTCCAATGAAGAATCTGCTCAGAGTATCAAAGAATACATAAGATCAGTTTTTAGCCTATATAAAGAAAAAACTCATGTAGACAATTGCCTTGAGACAGTAATTACTGTGGCTAACCATTTAAATATTAAGGATCTACATTTTAACGATGTAACTGAGGAAAATTTTATGCGGCTCAGGAAAAAAATTCTTGATAATGCTGGGAGTCCTCATACTTACAACACATACTATAATAATATAAAGACAGTCTGTAACCACGCTGTAAAGAAAAAGTTCACTTTTCAAACATTTGAATTTGATCCAAGCTGGAAAGCAAAAGTCCCTCCTATGCCAGATAATGATTCTGCAATACCAGATATGATAAGGTTTGCGATTGATAATATTGAAATAAAAGGAAAGTATCGTAGGAATTTTCTTGCAACGCTTATGGAAATTGAGGCTGTAGCTCATTGGTTATTGATGTTTTCATTTAGAGGAATTTATCCATCTGATATTCACGAGTTGACATCTAAAAATCTTGACTATGATTTCTCAAGAAAAATAGAAGCACTTCAAAAAGGGTATCACGATGAAGTGATTTTTGGAAATCCTCATGTTTATCTTCACAGGAGGCATAAGACAAAGTATCCAATGAATATTTTGATATCCCTCCCCCCTATTCAAAAATTGATCAGCTTTTTAAGACAGACAGTATCACTTACTCACCCTTCTATATCATACATGAACTTGCAAGATGGTCATTTGACCATTGATAGTTGGATAAAAAATACTGAAAAAGATAAGGTTGATTTTCTTAAAATATTTTCGATTACAAAAAAGAAAAACCCAAAAGCTTTTAAAGCTACATGGGATCTCTATAGAAAAAAAGCAAGAAGTATAGGGTTACCTACATACATGATTGCAAGGAATACTTTTCAGAGTTTATCTGATGAGTTTGAAAACACACGTCCAATCGGCAGGACGCTTTTAGGACATAAAGACCATAGTATAAGTGCAAAATACTCCGACTTAAAACGTCCTAAAATACTTGCTAAAGTTACTAAAGCACATATAGAAATTCTAGAAGAATTTGAAACAATTGAATTATTCAATTATCTGATTAATAAGATTCATGAATTATTCCCCCAACTTAACATTAAGAACTACTTAATTAATGGAGAGCCTAAAGTAATTTACAATAGCTACAAAAATCTAATTAATGATCTTTTAACTAAAACTAAGTTAACTCCATTTAACCCATCTTCACACTGAGGGCATTTCTTATAAAACCCTCTATTCAATATTTTCCTTCTCAATAATAACCTCAAACCTATCATCTTTTTGGTTTTTAATCTTTGACCAAGGGGATCTTACATAAGCCTGTTCCACACATCTATGCTTAATTATTGCTGAGGTCATTCCATAACCAACTGCAACTTGAATGTCTTTGAATTTTACTTTAATTGTTACTTCTCCTGAAAAAATAGCCATAATAGTTTTTTTAATTAAACGTCATTTATGACCAAGATGAATATGATTTCTCGATTGTTTTAGACGAGCGTCTCGTATTCTAAACCACCGTGTCTCGAGAAGATCGGTTGGTACGCTAAATGCGTTCTTGATACAATATAAAGGTAAAGAAAAAATCACAAATCCCAGAACTTACTGAATAAACAAAGATAAGTCTTCACTTACTTCATTAGTAGCTTGTTTTATTCTTGGTAAAGTGTGATTAAAACAGATCTATTAAACCTATCACCATTGATTGATTTATTATCAAAAATTGGTTCTTCCTCTCCTAATGCTTTTATTTTAATTCTTCCTGGATCTGTTCCCAAATCAATAAGGGTTTGTTTAATAATAATTGCTCTATCTCTTGACAACTCCAAATTTGAAAGAGAATCTCCATCATCTGAAGAATGACCTTCCAATAGTACTTTTAAATCTTTTTGATTAGTAATCAATTTGAATATACCTCTGAGTTTCACAAGGTTTTTCTTCCCTAATATTTTGATACTTCCCGCAGGGAAATATATAATTCTATTTTCATCTAGTTTTTTGTTAATTAAGAAGGAAATATTCGAAATATCGTTGCTGATTTGATTATTAGACTCTTGTTTTGTGTTTGTAGTATTTTTAGAAAAAGCTGAACTAACGACTTCTAGTTGTAATTCTTTATTTTTATTAGACATCGAATTATTTTCAGCTAATACTTCTTGATTGCTAGATTCTTCTTTTGTATTTGTAGTGTTTTTAGAAAAAGTTGAACTAACCACTCCTAGTTGTAATTCTTTATTCTTATCAGACATCAAATTGTTTTCATCTAATGCTTCATCTTTTTCGGGACACCCATTATTTAATTTCACTCCAGGTTCATTCGGACATTTATCTTCAAGGTCAGGAATCCCATCACCATCGTTATCTGGACATCCATTGAATTCTGGAAGTCCAGGAATTTTAGGGCATTTATCTTTTCTATTAATTATTCCATCCCCATCTCTATCTCTATCTCCAATACCAATATAGATAGCTGCCTTATGTCTTAAATGAGTTATTCCTCCAAAATCTATCGCTTTATTAAAAGATGAAGAAATTTCAAAACCAAAGTTATTGGTGATTCTAAAGTGAACTCCAAAACCAGGTGATAGAGTTTTAGAAAAATATTGGCTAAATGGAATTGTATCCCCAAATAAACCCCTATCTATACCAGAAATACCATAGCCTAATTTTAAAAATGGTCGTGCTTTTTTTGTAGAATAGAATGCTTTTTTGAGGAAAACCTGTCCCCCATAGAAAGTGTAATCAAAATTATCTTGACCTTCAATTTTTTTTATTTTATTAATAGACAGTTCAGTACCAAAGTATAAGCCCTTATAAATCAATTTTGAAATTGAAACTGACGGCCCACCAAAATTCCAGTGGTCAGAAACATTGAATAAATCTTCAAAAATACCTCCTTGAGGATAGTAAGGGGCATCTGTTTTTATGCCAGTAGGATACAAGTCGACAGCATCGAAGCTAGCTGATATAATCCATTTATTCTCATTGTATTGAGAAAATGAATTTGTACAGAATAATAAAAGTGAAATTATTATATACGTTTTAAGAATAAAAGAAGTGCCAAATTGAAAATTCGAAATTTTAATTTTTTTATTCATCTTTTATATCCCTAGTAATTGATATAGAGCCATCCTTTTTTAATTTCATTTGTATCAGAAATTTCCACAACAAAATAATAGGGCCCTGCCGGTAAAAAGCTCCCTGTCTTCTGATATGTACCATTCCAATCATTCTGATAAGAGTTTTTTTGAAAAACTAATTGGCCATTTCTATTATAAACATAGACAATTGAATTAGGGAAAAATTCAATGTTTTGTACTTGCCATGTTGATTCAGACCCAGTAGTTCCCGGGGTAAGAAGTTGTGAAACTGAAATTAAATCATCCTTTATTCCATCGCCATTTGAATCAGGATCACATTCGTTTCCTATTCCATCCATATCATCATCTAATTGGCTTGGATTGGCTACATCGGGGCAATTATCAATTTCATCTGGAACACTATCCAGATCGGTATCTCTTGCCTTTATAACAAACTCAGAACTTATTGATGATGATGTGTAAAAATCTATACTTTCCATATAAGCTGTAATATTACAAGTACCTATCCCTATAATAAATATTGTTGTTCCAGATACAACAGCAACTTCAGGGTTATCACTGGTATAAATAATTTCACCATCTCTGGAAGAGGTTGGTGGAGTAATTTCAAAGTCATCGTCATAAATAAACTTTTCAGGAATCGAAAAATCAGAAAGTTCAGTTGGCGCAGGAATAATTGTTATTACCCTATTTGCTGTTGTAGGATTATAAAACTGATTTCCTTCTTGTTCAGCATTTATATAAACCTGTCCAAGATCATTAATAGAAAGAGTATTATTTTCTAATACGTTGTTACTTACATTTAGTTTATTGACACTAACATCAAGATTAGAGTCAGATATTGCGTTTATTAAAATCTCAAGATTTTCCGAGTAAGGAACCTCTATGGCTGGTTCAGGATTAAAAGTTATGTTCTGATTTAACTTAACTACATCTAATGAAAAATGTAATGTGGCAGGGTAATAATTTGGATGATCATTTTCTACTGTGAAATATGTTATAGAAACTATTCCGGTTTGACTATTTGTAATTAGTTCGTAATTTCCTAATGTACCTGAAAGATTAGCTGCGGAACCTTCTTCAACTTTAATGTAGACCGGTGCACCTGAAGTTGATGTTGCAGATAAGGGTATGGGTATCGATATAAAATCTCTAAGTGGGGTTTCATTAGGGAGTTCTGACGGTATTATTACCTGATTATCTTTTAATATGTCAAATTCTACTTGAATAACTGCATCTTGATAATAATCAGACCCCTCGAATCTAGCACTTAAAAGTACTCTTCCAATTTTATTAAAGTTTAACGTTTTACCTGTGAAATTTCCTACAGACAAGTTAGATGATACATATCTTATCTCACCATCATAATCGGATGTATAGGTGGGTTCTTTTAACTCATACTGACCAATTGAAAACGCTTTTCTAATTCTCGACTCATACCATGAAATATCAAAAGAAGCCCCATTTACTGTCAGTATCATAGTTGCTGATCCTGAATTAAATAAGCTTGTTTCGCTTTGATTTACTGTCACTGTAGTAGTTCCACGTCTTAGAATACTTATAGTGTTTCCACTAATTGATGCTATTGAAGAATCTGCGATAGAGAAGCTCATCAAGCCACTGCTATCTGAAGTTGGATTAATATTAAAATCCGGATCGTCAATTTCTTTTGTTATATCATTAAAGATTATAGTTGGAGTTCCCTTATTTACGGTCATTATAGTACTTCCAGAAATACTTAAATAATTTTCGGTTTCATCTATATTAACGGTCACATTTGTCTGACCAGCACCAACAATAGATAAAGAGCTTCCCAAGGAACTAGCTATTGAGGGATCTGAAACACTAAATGTTATATTACCGCTGCTGTTAGTTGTAACAGTAGGGGTGAAATCTGAGTCCCCGTAGGTTTTAGTAATTTCTGGGAAGTCTAAAGTTGGTGTTGCTTTGTTGACTGTTAGGGTTATTACTTTTGATACCGGAGCATAAAAATCATTAGCGGCTTGACTAACGGTTATATTGGTTGTTCCTGGCTTTAAAATACTTAAAACATTTCCACTAATTGACCCAATTGTAGCATCGCTAATAGTGAAAATAAAGCCTCTGTCTGTAACTAAGGAGGAGGCAGTTAAAGTGAAAGCTGGATCACCATAAGTCAATACAATATCATTTGCATTGATATTCACAGGCTGTTTGTTGACTGTTAGAGTTATTACTTTTGATACTGGAGCATAAAAATCATTAGCGGCTTGACTAACGGTTATATTGGTTGTTCCTGGTTTTAAAACACTTAAAGAATTTCCACTAATTGACCCAATTGTGCCGTCACTAATAGTGAACGTAAATCCTCTGTCTGTAACTAAGGAGGATGCATTTAAAGTGAAAGCTGGATCACCATAAGTCAATACAATATCATTTGCATTGATATTCACAGTCTGTTGGTTAATAGTTAGCGTCATATTTGAGCTACCTGAAATACATGAGCCGTCATCTTGGCTTGCTGTAACAGTTGTAATCCCAGATTTTAAAATGGTAATTTGACCACTAGATGCATTTATAGTCGCAATACTTGTGTCAGCAATCGAATAGGTAATTGGGATTCCTGATTGATTAGAGGTGGCTGTTACTGTAAAATTTGGATCCCCAAAAGTTTTTGTTACATCACTAAAAGAAATTACTACTGAATTTCCTGTACATGCCGTGCCCCACGATGGTTGGAATGCAGCATTACCACCAAATGTAGGATTAGAACCTGCCCAGTTGGTTGGTGGTTCTGAACCTTGTAGCTGAACACACCAATTCGAAATGTCTTGGTTAAAACTAGTGGCCCCAAAGAACATTGTATCAAAATCAGTTATGTTAGAAGTGTCCCAACAATTTAAAGATACACCCCCATTACTGAAACTGGTTGCTCGATCAAACATTTGCTCAACACTAGTTGCACTTATCATATTCCAGTCGGATATATCTTGATTAAACTGAGAATTCCTTCTAAACATTGCCCTAAAATTTGTGACATTGCCTACATCCCAATCCCCTATATCTTGATTGAAGACCGCATTACCTCCTATTTGAGATCCAAACATCAGATACATAGTTGTAACATTTGAGACGTCCCAGTTGTTAATGCTGTTACTGCCGTCATTATTAAAGCTATTGGCTCTATTGAACATCCCAGTCATGCTTGTCACGTTTGAAACATCCCAATTGCCAATATCTTGATTAAAGCTTGTGGCGACATAGAACATCTCAGTCATATCGGTAACATTAGAAGTATCCCACGAACTAATATCTTCATTAAATGAGGTATTATAAAATAAATTGGACGTGTCCGTAACAAGAGAAGTAACTACTCTATTCCAATCGGCATCACTTTTAGATTTTAAAGTTAAAGATGCAGTACTATAAGCCGTATAGGTTTGCCCACCTACAATACCTGTGTCCCCATTAACACAACCAGTACATTTTACCGTAACACCATTTGAATCTAAGGAAAAAGTACCTTGAGCGAATGATAAAAATCCACAAAAAATAAGAGCAAAAAATATAAAAAAATTATTTTTTAAATTATTCATTTTCTTGGGTTTCTAAATTATTATCAATCTCCTCGATTTTTTTGCTTTTTAGCTCTAGACGGAGCATAACCTCGTGGGTTGAATTTCTGATTGCCAGCCTATCACTTCCTGATGGAAATTCGTATCCGTATCCTAGATGAAATCCTTTTTTACTTTTTAATTTAAAAAAAACCGCCATGGTATTATTATTAGTGTAGACTGTCCCAAGCGAAAATTTATCATTATAATCCATTTCAACAATTGAATTGATTAAATGAGGTTCCTTTGGAATTGATCTATAAACTAGGGATGGATTGATTGAGAACTTATCTGATAAATTAAAGTAAAGACCGCCACTTACATGAAGATAGGTGTTGTCCCTAGTTGTTAATTCCCATTTTTGATTTTGGTTAAAACCTATCTTGTTTAGTAATCCTGGAACCGCAACTCCCAAGTAAGCTTTTTTAGAAATATAGCTTAACCCTGCTCCAAAAATTGGTGAAAAATAATTTCCAGGAGATGAAAGGGATTGATTAGGTTCGTTGAAAATTCTGGGAATATTATTGAAATCGACATTAAAAAATCTTCCTCCAGCTTTAAGACCCAGGGAGATATAACTACTGTTAGATAATTGAAGTTTGTAGCTGTAATCAACCGTTACTTGCGATTTATTTTCTACAAAAACCCGATCATTTTGAATGGTAAATCCCAAACTTGCATTTTTTCTCTCAGGTAAATGAATAATTAAAAAATTCGTCAAGGGGGCATCACTAAGTCCTAGCCACTGTGCTCTAGAATTAACATTAATAGCAGGACCCTCAGCACCTACATAGGCTGGGTTAAAAATGCTAAGATTAAATCTATTAAAAATGATACTTGACTCCTGAGAAAATAGAGACGAACTTAAAGCAATTAATATGTAAAAGAAATATTTTTTCAATTTAAAAATTGTTGTCAAATTATTGTATAAAAAAACCACCAACTTCAAAATCCCCTTGTGTGTCCAAAATATGAATAGTTCCATCTATCCATATGCAAGGATAACCAGTGTCATTGTTTACTTCTGGTCCATCACCATATCCATAATCAATTTGTACTCCATATGAATCTAATATGGGAGCACCTGTCAACATTCCAACTGCTACCACTTTTCCATCAATAATTGCTATATCGGTAGCTTTACCTTGGTCATATCGTGTACCATTAACTGTTGCCCCCGGAAGGAGGTGTTTGGTTTGATTTT
>Ga0206130_10005312_pt1 | contig 15295 bp, 14 predicted proteins | sample Helgoland_Spring_9_FD_148637 | JGI IMG/M metagenome (GOLD analysis project Ga0206130, IMG submission 148637) | Pelagic subsurface seawater microbial communities from Kabeltonne, Helgoland, North Sea - Helgoland_Spring_Bloom_20160512_1 | ecosystem: Environmental > Aquatic > Marine > Epipelagic ... | reverse complement strand
AAAGATAGTTTGTCTTGCGAAGCGAATTGTATCATTTACCTTTTCTTTATTCTGCTGGTTAAAGCCAATCCTTTGCTCAACCATTTTTCGATCACTTTCCATTTGGCGGATATTACCTACCAAGTGGTTTAGGTCCTTTTGAGAGTCGGAAAGTGCTTTTTCTTTATCAATATTACCTTTTTTCTCTCGTTCAAGTTTTGCTTCAAGTTGTCTTACTTCTACCTCTAAGGTCCTGTAGGAATCTTCTTCTTTCTCTAATTTAGATTTTAGGTCCTGTTGTTTATGCTTAATGACTGCAGATTTACGAATGGCGAGCTCTATACTCAACTCCTTGTAGCGTTCTTTGTATTCGAAGTATTTCTTTGTTCGTTTAGCTTGTTTTTCTAGTGTATTGAGGTTGGACTCTATTTCGTGAAGTAAATCCTCTATTCGTTCTAAATCTTCACTCGTATTTTTTAGTTTATTGAGCGTCTCTCTTTTGCGGATTTTATATTTTGATATACCTGACGCTTGCTCAAACATTTTTCTTCTAGCATTCTCTTTGTCACTGAGTATATCATCAACCATCCCTAGGGCAATGATTGCATAGGAATTAGATCCAATACCTGTGTCAAGGAATAGGGAGGTAATATCTTTAAGTCTACAAGTAATTCCATTAAGTCTGTACTCACTTTCTCCACTTCGGTATAATATCCTGGAGATACTTACAGCTTGGTAATCTGTGGGAAGGACATTTTTAGTGTTTTCGAAGGTCAGTGTAACCTGAGCAAGGCCACCCTGACGTTTCTTTTTCGTCCCATTGAAAATAACAGAGGACATGGTATCTAATCGTAATTCCCGACTTTTTTGTTCACCGAGAACCCACCTAACAGCATCTACAATATTAGATTTTCCTGATCCATTGGGTCCAACAATACCAATTACATCTTCATCGAAATGAATGATTGTTTCATTTGCAAAACTTTTAAATCCTTTTATTTCAAGGGTTTTTAATCGCATTGGTTATTTTCTGACTAGTGAGTTTTGGATGTTTTACTTGATTTTTTCGCTGAATTCAGGATCTATTCGCAGTAGTGATCGTTCAAGATAAACTTCATTGAGCGCTTCATGTCCTTTTGTCCAGCGTTTTTTGCCAATATTATATCTACCAGCTTTCAGTCTTTGTCTTTGGGCCTCATAAAGGCTAATGGCACAGGCTACACTAATGTTTAGGCTTCTCACCATACCATATTGTGGAATTATAAAGTTTCCATCAGAATAACTCAAAGCTTCTTCTGTGCAACCCTCGTGTTCGTTTCCAAATAACAATGCAACAGATTGTGTGAGTTCCAAGTCGTATATAGATACTGCATCCTTGCTAAGATGTGTACTATATATTTTGTCATACTTTGATTTCACATGTTCAAAGCAAGCCTTTGTGTCTTGATAAAAGTGAATATCAACCCACTTGCGAGCTCCTGCTGATGATTTTTTGCCTAATTCCAATTTTTCAATAGGGGTAGAATCTGAATAGAGCACGAATATTTCTCGGATTCCAATAGAATCACAAGTTCTAAGTACTGCCGAAATATTATGTGGATCATGAACGTTTTCTAGAACTACAGTCAGATCCAATTGTCTACTAGATACAGTATCTTCAATTCGTTTTATTCGTGCTTCTTCCATCAGTTTCTATCCTCTATAATTTCAGATTCTATATTCATTTCCTTGGCATTGTCAAGGGGTTGAAAGTAGTGGTCATAAAATTTAAGTATATGCAAATATTTATTCTCGAATCTATTCACTGGCATGTATGAAAAATCATCCTGGTATTGCAATATAGGCATCATCACTTTTTGGAATTCAAATTTCGTCACAAAATTATCGTCTGGTTGAGATTCCAACATGAAGTGAAAGTCTGGGCCATGAATGGAGAATAATTTTCCGAAATACATAACAGTAGCATAAGCAGAAAACGCTTCATCTTCTGGTACCATAGCAAAACGCTCAAAATAGTCTCTTCTCCAGTTTTTAATTTCAGGGTCAAACAAATCGATATAATTTGCCGAAGAAATATGAACATTTAGACTTTCGTACATGGAAGGAGAGATATTTACAAACCTAGTTTTCCATTGCGGCAAGCCATAGACATTGATCATACGACCTTCTTGGTTTATGCGAATCTTATTTAACATCTCGTACACAAAAGATTCTTCTTTATAAGAAGGAATTATTATTGCGCTAGGCATACTTTTATGCATCATCGGTAACACATCAACCTCTGTATAGCCTGGCGTATCATCTGTAATTATAAATTCTCGGATGAAAGAAGTGTCAGAGTCTGCTTTCATCGAGTTGAAATATTCAATGCAATGACTCATCATCTCTAACTCTGCTGCTTCAGAAGCTCTACCTACTACGACAATCTGTTCAGGTGTAAAGTTTTCTAGTGCATGCCTCATTAAGGCTTCACAGTGCGATTTTACGGAAGGATTGAGTTGCAGGTAGTAGGGATTAGAGTCTGTGACACTTGTGCTCATAGATTTCGGCGAAACAAGCGGTTTTTTGTTTGTTTTAGCAAACTCAGCCAATTCTTTTGCGCAAGAGCTTTTAAATGGCCCTACTATTAAATCTGCTTGATTCAGTGAACGATTTGAATTAAGCTTTGATTTTAATTTAGCAGGATTACTTTCTGTATCATAAAAAGAAGCATCAACTAAGATGTTCTTCTCTTTGAGTGCATCTAGTGCTAGAATTACTCCATTGTGATAATGTAGGGCATCCATAGAAGAAGCATGTACTTTACCTTCAAAACTATCAAACTTTGAGTTATTGAAGGGGAGGAAGAATGCAACATTCATCCCTGTACTGAAACTATTAGGATCCTTATCATCATTACTGAATACCATTTCGGCATCAGAAATAATCACAGGAGAGGTCTTTATACCATCTTTCCAAGAGACTGTATCCATATCCACATCTAACTGTTGATTGAAGACGATCTCTCCTGTGTTTGGATCTACATTTTTTGGTCCTTCCAGGTCCTTGGGGAAGTCTGGACGGTTGTTTTCTGTTGTGCTGTTAACTGGTTTAAAGAAAGCACACGAACTTGCGAATATTAGAATGAAAAATAATCCAAAAAATGATGGAGTATTATTCCCATTCAATTGTCGCTGGTGGTTTTGTACTAATGTCATAAACAACTCTGTTTATACCTTTTACTTTATTTATAATTTCACTGGATACTTCAGCCAGGAATTCATGGGGTAGTTTACTCCATTCGGCTGTCATACCATCAACTGAATTTACGGATCTAAGTGCAACTGCTCTTTCATAAGTTCGTTCATCACCCATGACACCTACAGATTGTACTGGAAGTAAAATCACGCCTGATTGCCAAACTTCATCATAAAGCTTGTGTTCTTTTAATTTTGAAATAAATATATCATCAGCTTCCTGAAGTATATTTACCTTATCTATGGTTATATCTCCTAAAATTCGAATTGCTAGTCCAGGTCCAGGGAATGGGTGTCTTCCTAGGATGTGCTGTCCAATATTTAAAGACTTTCCGACACGTCTAACCTCATCTTTGAACAACATACGAAGAGGTTCCACAATTTCTAGATCCAATTTTTCAGGAAGCCCTCCAACATTATGATGTGATTTTATAGTAACAGAAGGTCCATGGACGGATACTGATTCTATAACATCAGGATAGATCGTTCCTTGACCTAAAAATGCGATGTTATCCATCTTTTTTGCTTCGCGCTCAAAGACTTCTATGAAAACGCGTCCAATGGCCTTACGCTTTTGCTCGGGATCACTAATATCTCTTAAGGCCTCGTAGAATTCTTCTTGTGCATTAATCCCATATACTTGCAGACCGAGGCCATTATATGATTCTAATACTTGTTCGTATTCATTTTTTCTTAGGAGTCCGTTGTCAATGAAGAAACAATGGAGACGTTCACCAATAGCCTTTTGCAGAAGGACTGCTGCAACAGTAGAGTCAACTCCTCCGGAAAGACCCAATAGCACTGATTTATCTCCAACTCTTTCTTTCAATTTGGCTACTGTTTCCTCAATATAGGATTCAGGCGTCCAAGATCCAGAGCATGCGCTAATGTCGAGAATGAAATTCTTGAGTATAACACTACCTTCTAGGGAGTGCGTTACTTCTGGGTGGAATTGTAAGGCATAAACAGCATGGTCGAATTTGCCTTCTTTTGCCCCATATGCTGCAACTTCAACATCGTTAGTGCTGGCTAATATTTCGAAGTCATTTCCTATTTCAAAGATTGTATCACCATGTGACATCCAAACTTGTGAAGATTTAGAAACGTCTTTGAATAGGGGAGAGTCTTGTTTTTTTACTTCGAGTGAAGCTTTCCCGTATTCTCTTTTTTGTGATCGTTGCACTTTGCCTTGATAATTGTGTGCTAGGTATTGGGCACCGTAACAAACACAAAGCAGAGGTGTCTTACCAATATAACGATTCAAATCAACTTGAGGAGCATTCTCCTGTAGAACAGAGAAGGGGCTACCTGAAAGGATAACACCTTTTACAGACTCATCCAGCTCAACTTTTTTGTTAAACGGATGAATTTCACAATATACATTAAGCTCTCTAACTCGGCGAGCTATCAACTGAGTGTACTGAGAACCGAAATCTAAAATTATTATCTTTTCATTCATAAGTCTTATTCCCTAAGGGCTCAACAAGTGTGTAAATAAATGTAATAAATATTTATTGACTTAACTAAATTAGTTAAGGTTTCATTCAATTAATTCTGCTTCATCGAGGATATAGATCAAATAATCTAAATCCGTATCATTCAACCTTAATTTTCCTCTGAAACTAAGTTGTTCATCGAGTTTCAATGCACGTTTTGGCTCATTTTTCAGTTGTATATCCAGTATCGATTCTAAGCCAGCTTGGCCACAGAAAAAGCACTGACTATAAGGAAATGCAGATAAAATAAATATCTCCTCATTGCCAGTTTCTGCAACTGGAATCATATATCCATCTATCCGGATTTCTGATCCATCATAAGCAAGTGGACCAGCTCCAAATACAGGGTATTCGATATAGGATTCAAGTGTATCATTCATTTTGTTTTCAAAACTAATATCTGAAAGGATTTTCCAACTTAAGTCAAGCGGTTGTTCTGAAGTGGATAGGCTGTCTTTGAGTACTTTAGTGCGAAGTCGAATGGAGTCTTGCTCTTTGCCAAGGCTTATAATCGGCATGCTGTCTGTTGGGGGGGTAGAAGCCGTATCCGTCATGATGGTTGGAGTATCCTGAATTACAGGTCTTTTATCATCGGTACAGGCATGTAATATCAATATGATTATTGACAGCTTGATCAGTTTATTCATCTTGGTCAGATTTATAAAATAACAAAAGGGAAATGAGCAATCATTTCCCTTTGCTTTGTAAAAGAACAATAAATTACTTTACTGCGTTTACAATAGCTTTGAACGACTCTGGGTTGTTCATTGCTAAGTCAGCTAATACTTTTCTGTTAAGCTTGATATCCTTTTGATTCATCAAGTAGATAAATCTAGAGTAAGACAAGCCTTCTAGGCGTACTGCTGCATTGATACGTGCTATCCAAAGTCTTCTGAAGGCACGTTTCTTTTGTCTTCTGTCACGGTAAGAATAAAGCAATGCTTTTTCTATCGCGTTTTTAGCTGAAGTATATAATTTACTTCTTCCACCAAAGTAACCTCTGGCTGCTTTCATAATCTTCTTGCGTCTCTTTCTAGACGCAACGTGATTTACTGATCTAGGCATAAGTTATTCTTTTGTTCGTTATAGGGGCATAAGCTCTTTTCCTATAACCTCGTCAAAAAATTAAATTCCCAATAATTGCTTGATACGTTTTGAGTCAGCTTTGCTAACTAAAGTTGCACCTCTTAGACGTAATTTAGCCTTCTTAGACTTTTTACGCATTAGGTGAGACGTACGAGCTTGAAAACGCTTCAACTTTCCAGACCCGGTTACTCTAAATCTCTTTTTCGTACCGGAGTGAGTTTTCATCTTAGGCATCTCAAAAATTTTATTATAAAATGAGTTGCAAAAGTAAAAAAAAAAGAGCTAATCTTCAATGATTAGCTCTTTTTATTTATTTCTTTTTCTTCGGTGAGAGAATGACATTCATTCTTCGTCCTTCCATCCTAGGAAGGGCTTCTGCACCTCCGTACTGTTCAAGTTCTTTTAAGAAACGTAAAAGAATAAGTTCTCCACGTTCTTTAAATACAATTGTTCTTCCTCTAAACTGAACAAAGGCTTTTACCTTAGCACCATCTTCAAGGAATTTTTTGGCATGCTTAAGCTTGAAATCAAAATCGTGCTCATCTGTATTTGGACCGAAACGAATCTCTTTAACAACAGTTTTTGCTGATTTTGCTTTTAGCTCTTTCTCTTTCTTCTTCTTATTGTAAAGGAATTTCTTGTAATCAATGATCTTTACAACAGGAGGTGTCGCTTTAGGAGAGATTTCAACCAAATCCAAGTCCGCTCTGAATGCCCAATCTAGGAGTTGCTTCGTTGTGAATATACCAGGAGTTACATCTTTTCCTGCAGAATCTGATATAATTGCAAAATCCTCTCCAACTAGACGCGCTTCAGGAACTCTAATTTGTTTGTTGATTCTAAACTGCTCTTGTTGCTGTCTTCTGTTGTTATTCCTATCTCTCTTTCTAGCCAATAGAATTGTTTTTTTTTCTGAAAATTGTACTATCTAAAAGTGTTTAGATATTTAATAATGACAAAACTAATAAAGAAAGTGGAAAGAAAAATACTTTCCACCTATAATTTATTATTTCTATTAATGAAACATCTATTTAGTGCATAAAATTCCTAAGATGTTTATTTGTCACTTGTTGTTTCAGAAACCTTATCCTCTTTGATAATGATATTATTTTCTTTATCAATGGTGGCCGTAAGGGTAGAAGAGGAAGCTGGGTTGTTATTTAGAATAAAGTCTGCCAGCGGATCTTCAATATATTTCTGTACTGCACGGTTAAGTGGTCTTGCTCCAAATTGTGGGTCATACCCCTTTTCTGCAACAAAATCTTTAACCTTTTTGCTTAGTTTGAATTTATAGCCAAGATTTTCGATTCTCTTGAACAAATCTTTCAGAGTGATATCTATAATCTTAAAGATTTCATCCTTACCCAAGGAATTAAAGATTACTACATCATCTATTCTATTCAAGAATTCAGGAGAGAACGTACGTTTTAGTGCATTCTGAATCACACCTTTTGAATGATCTTCTGAATTCTCTTTTCTAGCAGAGGTGTTGAATCCAACTCCTTGTCCAAAGTCCTTCAAGGTTCTAACCCCAATGTTTGAGGTCATTATGATCAGTGTATTTTTAAAATCTACTTTCCTTCCTAGACCATCAGTAAGTTGGCCGTCGTCAAGTACTTGGAGTAGTATATTATATACATCTGGGTGTGCCTTTTCGATTTCATCTAACAAGATAACAGAGTATGGTTTCCTTCTTACTTTCTCTGTCAATTGTCCACCTTCTTCATAGCCTACATATCCTGGAGGCGCACCAATCAAACGACTGACAGCAAATTTCTCCATGTATTCACTCATGTCAATTCGAATTAGCGAATCTTCTGAGTCAAACATATATTTAGCTAGGCACTTGGCCATTTCGGTTTTACCAACCCCTGTAGGACCTAGGAAAATGAATGTTCCAATAGGTTTCTTAGGATCTTTAAGACCAATACGATTTCTTTGAATCGCTTTGACAACTTTTGATACCGTTTCGTTTTGACCTACAATGTAATTCTGTAGATCTTTACCCATATTTATGAGCTTCTTGCTTTCTTTTTGAGCAACTCGATTCAAGGGGATACCCGTCATCATTGAGACTACTGCTGCAATATCCTCATCATTAACAGGATATTTTTTGACTTTGGATTCTTCTTCCCATTGTCTCTGGGCTTGCTCAAGCTCTTTTTGCTTATTGGACTCATGGTCTCTAAGGTCTGCAGCTTTTTCGTACTGCTGATCTTTTACAGCCTTTGTCTTATTTTCTTTGATAAGCTCGATAGCTTTTTCTAGTTCTTCTATATAAGGAGGAACATGGATGTTGTTCAGGTGCACTCTTGCTCCAACTTCATCAAGCACATCAATCGCTTTATCTGGAAGAAAACGATCTGTTATATATCTATCACTTAGCTTAACACAAGCCTTAATTGCGTCTTCTGAATAAACTACATTGTGATAGTCCTCGTATTTGCTTTTGATATTGGTCAAGATAGTTATTGACTCATCCTGACTTGGCGGATTGATGACTACTTTTTGGAATCTTCTATCTAATGCGCCATCTTTTTCGATGTGCTGACGATATTCATCCAAGGTTGAAGCTCCGATACATTGTAGTTCACCTCTTGCCAGAGCAGGTTTGAAGATGTTTGATGCATCTAATGAACCAGTGGCTCCACCAGCACCTACAATTGTATGGATTTCATCAATGAAAAGGATCACGTCTCTTGTTTTTTCAAGTTCGGTCATGATCGCTTTCATGCGTTCTTCGAATTGTCCTCTATACTTAGTACCCGCAACCAAAGCTGCAAGGTCTAACATAACAATACGTTTGTTGAATAGAGTCCTAGAAACTTTTTTCTGGTTAATTCTGAGTGCTAGGCCTTCTACTATGGCAGTTTTACCAACGCCAGGTTCTCCAATTAGGATTGGGTTATTTTTCTTTCTTCTGGACAGAATCTGCGAGACGCGTTCTATCTCATTTTCTCGACCTATGATTGGGTCTAATTTGCCCTCTTGAGCAAGTTTTGTTACGTCTCTACCGAAATTATCTAATACCGGAGTTTTTGATTTTGTTCCACTTTTTCTTTGTGACATATCGCTTTGGTTTTCCTCTTCAAATGGTAAATTTTGATCCGAGGGGGATTCTGCGAATGGAAGTGATGATTCATCAAATTCCATCATTTCGTTGCTAACGTATTCTAATTCTGATTTATATATGCCGTAATCGACATCGAAGTTTTGAAGAAGCTGAGCTGCTCCATTACTTCCGTCTCTTAATATAGATAAAACTAAATGTTCAGGAGAGATTTTCCCGCTCTTTAGAAGTTTAGCTTCCAAAAAAGTTACTTTCAATATCTTTTCAGCTTTTTTGCTCAATGGAATTTTTCCACTGGGATCAACACTCCCTAGTTCGAGCGCATTAATTCTAATGCCCAACTCTTTTTTAAGTGCGTTTAAGTCTAGGTCAAGAGAGTTGAGTACCTTATATCCTAGGTTGTCTCGCTCGATTAGTATTCCTGCGAGAAGGTGTTCTGGTCCGATATAATTTTGTCCCGAATCCTGAGCGGTTTTCCTGCTTAGTTCGATAACTTTTAGTACTCTATTTGAAAATTGTTTATTCATTTTGCCTCTTTCTATTCAAACAATAATAAAGTATAATACCCAAGATTTCAATCTTTTTTATTGCTTTCCTGATTTAATGTGCTTAAATATCTTAGGTAATACAAGTTTTAAGTCCAAATCCATGCCACTTATTTAATTTGCCAAATTGACAGGATCTTATAATAATCTTTATTTACATGAAATATTTGTTTTATTTCGGAACTAAATGCTTTTCTGATTAATTCTAAACATATAAGTTGCAAATAATGTTGCCGCAGAACAGGTCATTGTATGGCATTTAAATGTCATAATGGCTGAACTTTAATTTTAGTATAGTTTTTAAAACCTAAATGCTATATTGACACTTAATTGAAAATAATATTAGAATGGAATATAATTTAAGAAAAGAGGAGAAGTTTTGTGTTTTCACACCTTTAGAAAAAAATCTGAATCGTTCTGTTTCAGCTGACGTAAAGGCAGAGTTCGTATTTCTTCAAAATGAAGGTGTTCGTAATCTTATAGTGGATCTTTCAAATGTTGAATTTATTGATTCAGATGGTCTGAGTGCTCTGCTTATGGCAAGACGTAATTTTACAGAACAAAAAGGTTCTTTTGTAATTATGGGTGCTATTCAACCAAATGTTCAAACAATGTTTAAGATTTCTAAATTGTCTGAAATCTTAAATATCATTGAGGCAGAGGAAGAGGCAATAGAATTCGTTTTCATGGAAGAATTAGAGCGGGAGATCGTAGGAGATTCTTCTGACACTTAAAATCTATGGCAAATTACTTCACTGCACTAGGGACATCAGCTGCATTACCAACAAAGAACAGGTCTTGCTCAGCCTACTATCTTCAAATTGATGGAGATCGTGTTCTTATAGACTGCGGAGAAGGAGTACAGCGCCAACTTGTAAAGTATGTTCAGAATGGGTTTAGGCTGACCAAAATTTTTATTAGTCATGCCCATGCTGATCATATTTTAGGATTACCAGGCTTATTGTTTTCATTGAATCTAAACGGCAGGAGAAAATCCTTAGAATTAATAGCGCCCAAGTCAGTCCTAGACTGGGTTCAATTCCAAATCAACTATTTTCAAATTGAGCTTAAATTTAAACTGGATTTTACCGCTTTGAATACAGAGGAGGAACAAGTCGTTTGGCGAGGAATCAACTGTGATTTTATTTCATTTCCCTTAGACCATACCACACCATGTGCTGGTTTACTCGCTCAGAAAAGAGGGGTTAAACACAAAATGAGAAAATCTGTGATATCAGATTATAAATTAAATGTGGATCAGATTAAGGCGCTAAAAGCCGGTTTGGATGTTGAATTGGGGGCTGGAAAAATACTTTTGAATAGTGAAGCAACATTTAGTAAACCTCCAAAAAAGCTTTTTGCCTATATATCTGATACTCGTCCGATTTTACAATTTTCACAATTATTAGCAGATGTTCATTATTTGATTCATGAATCTACCTTTTGTAAAGATCTTGCTGAAAGGGCAGATCTAACAGGTCATTCTACTGCTCAACAGGCTGCAATGTTTGCTAAGTTGCATCGGACTAAAGAACTCTTCCTTGGCCATTTTTCTTCAAGGTACATAAATCAATCTATGTTCTTAGAAGAGGCATTAGCCGTTTACGATTCTGTAAGGGGCCTTTATGATGGGCTTAAAGTTTCATTTGATCGTTAAGCCAATTTTGCCATATCTCTGATTAATATGCGCTTTCTGTCAAAATGAATTAGGTTTTCTTTCCTTAGCTCGTTCAACACTGACGTTACTGTTTGTCTGGATGTACCAGTTATGTTTGCAATGTCCTGTTGAGTAAGAGAATGCTTAACAAGCATCTCTAGACCTACTTGTCTACCTTGCTTTTTAACAGAATCTTTAAGGAATTCAATAATTCTTGAGCGAGCATCTTTGAAGATGATATTCTCGAACTTATGTTCCGAATTAAGTAACTTATCTGCCATCATCTGTATAACATTATTTGATAAAATCCTATTTTGAATCATAAGGATTCTTAGGTCTTTAACAGATATAGATGCTATAGAAATCTTGTCATCCAAGCAAGTTGCATTTTCTGAACGGAATTTTTGATTTCCGATAGAGGATTCGCCAAAAATAGCCATTGGATGAAGAATGTTTTTAATTAATTCTCTGCCATCATCTGCAATGTTTGATAGTTTAATGCTACCTTTTGCAAGGAAAAATATTCTATCAGATCTGTCATTGATTTTGTAAATTAGCTGGTTCTTTTTATAATGTAAGAAATCCATTTTATTCACAAAATCACTAAATTCTTCTGCTGTAAGATTGGCGAAAATTGGGTACTGTGATAAAAAATCAACAATCGTTTGCTTTTCCATAACATTAATTTTTAGTTGCTTTATGTATCAAAAATGTCATTTCCTAATGATGTTTCGTAGTACAAATAGTGGTTTTTGTTTCTTTTTATGAGCGATTTTATTTTAAATAGTTGTTGTTTTGTAGGGGTTCAGGTACTTTAAATTGTTTTAATTTTTTCATTAAAATGCTGGAAAATAAACTTGGTAATTATTTTGAATGTTCTCCGAAAGACGTTCATTTGTTTTGGAAAGGTCGGGTAGGCTTATATTCTATTTTAGGAGCTTTAGATATAAAAGAGGGAGAAGAAGTCATTATTCCTGCCTTCACTTGTGTAGTGGTTGCAAATGCAATCATTTACCATGGAGCCCATCCAGTTTATGTGGATATCAATAAGGATAATCTTCAATTTGATGAAAAAGCATTGATCCAAGCTGTTAATCCAAAAACAAAACTGATTATTGCCCAAAACACATTTGGTATTCCTCCGGATTATGAAACAATAGAAGCCCTTTGCAAGAAGCATGGTATAAGTTGCATTGAAGATTGTACACATGGTATGGGTACAGTCTACAAGGGAAGTAAGATGCCACCCCATTTTATTAAAGCCTCTTTTTACTCTTTTCAATGGAACAAACCTTTATCTGCTGGACTAGGCGGACTAGTACTTTGCAGAGACAGCTCCTTGAACAAACAGATTGAAATCTTTGCAAATCAACTAAGTCGTCCAAGTTTTCTTGATTCTATTAGTCTTGCTATTCTATTGCGTGTAAGACCTATAATGAACGCATCTGCGTTGTATCCGGTGCTATTAAGCTTATTTAGGTTTTTATCCGCAAGAGGATTAGTCTTAGGTTCGAGTAAGTCTTCTGAATTGGAGGGAACAGAAATGCCAGAGGGATATTTAAAGGCAATGTCAGCCGTTCAAAAACGCTGGATTTCGTCTTCTTTGAACTCGCTAGATGAAACTATAAAAAATCGACAGATCAATTATAAGCGTTTTGATAGTATTTTCGCTTCCCTGAGTCTTCAAAAGTTAGAGGTTGATACATTGGGTCATTCAGCATTGAAATATCCTATATTTGTAAAGGATAAATTAGCTTTCAGGAAAATTGCTGAGCGAAAAGGTATAAAGTTAGGTGATTGGATGAATAGTCCTATACATCCTGTGGAGTCTAATTGGGAAAAATGGCACTACTTCAAGGGCACTTGCAAAAAAGCCGAACTATTAGCGGCACATATTTTTAACCTTCAAACTGATTTAACTGAGTCAGAGATGAAAAGAACAATTTCCTTTGTACAAGAAAATCGTTCTTTATTCGTCAGTGATTTATAGTTCTTCTTCTTTCATTTCTACTAAAAGCTTTTCTATATCTAGTATAAATCTGTCAACTTCTTCTGGATTTGTTCCATCGCAAAACGCCCTAACATGTCTATTCGCATCAACTAGAATCAGTCTGCCTGAATGATCAAAGCCTCCTGGTGCTTCTGGGTTTTCAATCGCTATACTAAAGTAATCATCAGCGATATCGTAAATCTCCATTTTGTCACCAGTCACAAAATGCCATTTGGAATGATCAGCTCCAAGTTTTTCAGCATAATCAAATAAGCGTTCAACTGTGTCTCTTTTTACATCAATGGTATGTGCTAATAGAAGAAGTTTGTCTTCACTTAGGAATGCATTTTGTACTCGAAGCATCGAGTTTGATACCATTGGGCATATGGTAGGACAGGAGGTGAAAAAGAAATCAACGACATAAGCCTTGTCATTAAACGTAGCATTACTTATAGTATCACCAAGCTGATTTATAAATTTGAAATCCGGAATACTAGGGTAAATTGTGTCATTGTTTACAATATCTTTATTGCCAATGATGGGCAGTATGTTATTCTCTTCAACCTTGCCACATGAAAAGATAAATACAAGTGAAAAAAAGAATAAAAAAAGATTAGGTCTATTCATTATCTATTATTTGATTGCTGTTTTCTTCAGCTAAAAGCATTTGGCTTTTAACTTTAGATACGGATATAAATTCATTGGTTAAGTACTCCATTATTTGACTGTGCTCAAGGCTGTCTCTAAATTGCTTTGGATTTTTTATTGCATACATCCAATCCCACATTGCTTCTTCTGCGGTTCCAAGTTGTAGGATCAGATTATTTGTTAGGCTATCTTTTTGTTTGCTTTTCTCCAGTATATCCTTTCTTTTGACCAATGTAGATGTCAGCGGCATAACCTCATCGTGAATCACCATTATCTCTTTGAACAAACTATCCTGAGTTTGGAGTTGTTTAGTAGAAAATTCAATCTTATTAGGCTCTTGATTATTGTCGCAACTAAAGGTGCATATAACAGCTAAACCAATAGCTAAATACTTTAATACGATCTTATTCATGTATTTTTTTAGTAAAATTAGTGAAAAGCGTAAAGAACTTAGTTGATTTACTGCAAGAGAAACTACTAGAATTGTAAAATATTCGTTGATATTGAAAGAACATATAAAGCCAAAACCTTTATGCGTAATAACAGAGCCATAGTTTGGTTTCAGAAAGATCTAAGAATTCATGATAATGAAGCGCTCAATGAAGCCTCTTCAAATGCACAGGAGGTGATTCCTGTTTATGTCTTTGATGAGCGTGAACTTAATAATCAAACCGAAATACTGTCAGTAGAAAAGACTGGGCCATTTCGAACTCGATTTTTAGTAGATTCTGTGCGAGATCTTCAGGAGAGCCTAAGACAACGAGGGTCAGATCTTATAATACGTGAAGGTGTGTCAGAGGATATTTTGTTTGATCTTGCTAAAGAGTTCAACGTGGATGCAGTATACTGCAATAGAGAACGTACCAGGGAAGAAGTTTTTAGACAAGAATCTTTAGAACGTTTACTGTGGTCAATTGGAAGAGAGGTTCGTTATTCGAGAGGGAAAATGCTCTATTATACCTCAGATCTTCCATTCCCAATTACACACTCTCCTGATAATTTTCAGCAATTTAGAAAAGAAGTCGAACGATTTGTGAATGTTCGTTTCCCTTTAGAAGAAATTCCAATCCCAAGTTTCAACTTAAAGAAAGATTACGATAGTGGGGTTTTACCCAATATTCCAAGTGTTGATCAATGTTTTCTAAAAGGAGGAGAACGGGTAGCGCTGGATATGCTGGATGTTTTAAGTGAGAAGGCAAATACGGAAGGACTTTGCTTTAAGACTGCCAAAGATGAGTTGGAACATATTATGATTTACCTATGTGATGGTTGTTTATCGCCTAAAAAAATGTTTCACGCTTTAAAGGAATGGAAAAACATTGGCGAAAATAGAAGAGCTATCGATTTTGCCGTTAAGGCACTCTTGTGGAGGGACTTCTATAGATTGATGGGAAAAAAATATAGAGATTTAATATTCGAGCCCGGCGGTATCAAAGGTAAGGTAGATACTAAGTTAACTAAAGAACTAACCTTGTTCAATATTTGGAAAGAGGGTAGGACGGGTATTCCATACGTTGATGCTTGTATGTTGAAATTAAAAAGCAAAGGTTATCTGCATAGTCATGAGAAAAAATTAATTGCTAGTTTT